>Ga0307512_10002439_pt1 | contig 23529 bp, 28 predicted proteins | sample 14_EM_MG_FD_200267 | JGI IMG/M metagenome (GOLD analysis project Ga0307512, IMG submission 200267) | Populus trichocarpa ectomycorrhiza microbial communities from riparian zone in the Pacific Northwest, United States - 14_EM | ecosystem: Host-associated > Plants > Roots > Unclassified | place...
CTCGGAGAGGCCATGCACTCAGGAAAAATCCCCTAGAGCCACGTAAATATACGTCCAAAGAGCTCGGGGCATATTCTCTAGAATAATGCTGAGACGAACTGAACCCGGCTGTCCAAGTCTCATTGCACGAGTGAGAGGATTCGTTCGGAAAATGAGGGGACCATTTCAATTCCAATTCCCGAAAGATCTCCGTTCGCTAGAAGCATCTAGCAGCTGATTAGAAATGATGCCTACCATCAGTCCTAGTCGTCCTCAGCGGTACAGCAGATCATCAGTCATAGGACCTCCCAACCCGGATTCGAAATAAAATAATGCGGTTCGTTCCAAACTTCCCCGTGATTAGATCCACATCCAAACCTATTTTTGGTCTCAGGAGGTCAAGTGGGCCCACCAATACCTCTCCCTGCGTCGTCAACCTTTCTTGCTAATCCATGATTTCCAAACAAGTCAATCACGTTCCACCCTGCGACGCATGGTCACCCCAGCGAGGGACGAAACACCCGATATTAACCCTCTCAGACATCCCTCGACTGATTCAGACATCCTTCGACAGATTCAGAATCTTGCGCCAGGATTTCGCCTTATGAGATGATTCTCAAACAGGTACTCTGCATCTGTACACCGAGAAAAGGACGAGTATTCGTGCACGGGATGTGGGGTTGGCAGGCAGTGACTATGAGGAATGAGATAGTCGGGGTAGGGTGACGATGATCCTCCACTACAGACCTGGATGAGGGCTTGATGAGGAAATAGCCCAGCTCGAGACCCTACGATGCATCCTGGCGCCTCGTTTCAGAACGGATTAACCCAGGATCTCGGAAGAGAGCATAAAACGAGTTCAGTTCGTATACGGATGCGAGGGGGAACGCTCCCGGTTGACGTTCCCAGCACCCACTGCATGAACGTGAACGGTCGGAGAGTCCTCGTGTCTATAGAAAAACTGAAGGTATTCTCGAGCAGATGACTCAATCAGCAAAAGGTCAGAATCTGGGCCCCTACTCACCGATGAAATCTTTAGTTGTAAAAACGCTCGAACGTTGATGATAGTGGTGAACGTTGGACTACATGATGGTTGGTAATGGTTTCCGTGGAAATTTAACGGATAGGTACAGGAGATCGTCCCAGAAGAGCAACCGTGTGTCAGGTTGTTGCTCCGTTCTGAAGGAAGAATTGAGGCTATAGGGTTTGGCGGGTTGCTACTGTAAGCGAGTTTCAAATCACGCAACTTACCGGTCCGCCAATACCTCCGGAGTCCGACTGATGTGGCCTTTAACCGAATTTTTGAGCTCTGCTTGTGTGGGTTGGGCTGCGTCCTGTCCTCGTGTTTTCTCGGCACTGGAAAAGTTTGTTGGACCTCGAATTTGGCGCTTGCCGAGCCACAGGTGAACTGACGAGATGGGCCGAGTTCGCCGATCAACCTATATTTACAGTTTACCCTGACTACATAGTGCGTGCAGAGGAACAAATAGAAAATAACAGAAGTGATTTACCCAGGCACACGAAGAGAAAAATGGGACGACAACGAAAGAAACTTCTATCGAGTCATCTGTCCCCGGAACTCGCGCCTCGAGTTCGCCAAGGAGGTTCTCGAAGAGCCAGATGAGTTTGACTTGGTAACGCGAGAGGCATGAAGGAACACGGCGGGGTACACCGGAGAGGGGGCCCAAGTACGAGAAGCGGGAGAAAGGTAGTCGAACAGCCGTCTGGCAGTTGGTCGAGTTAAACTCGACTCGCTCCAACACAACTGTACTAATTCCCAAAGCTTGTCAGAGAAGCCTAAGGATTCGGCATCAAGAGGTTTCTCTGGACGCTCGCCTCTCAGTACAGCGGTCACAGGTGCGTACGCGCGTAGATGATGGAATGGTCTGTGGCCAGTCAGAACCTGGGATGGGTTAATTGGGGCCACCACGACGAGTATAACTCAGCTCACCTCATATATTACCATTCCAAGCGCATAACAGTCTGCTTCGCGAGTTGGATGCCCATCGGAACCGAAGTGCATTGGATCCAGCAGCTCCGGGCTCATCCAACAAAAGGTCCCCCCAGGGGAAACAGAAGTCACAGATAACAAACTCATACTCAGTTCAGCCATAGTCATGAGACCGAAATCTGCAACGCGAGCGATGCCTGTGTTGTCAACAAGGACGTTTGCCTACTTCACTCGTCAATGAGGGGAAGGTGCGCCAAGAACCCTGTGCGTACTCCTTTGAGATCCCCATGAACGATCCTGATGTCGTGAAGGTAGGCCACCCCAGACATGACGTCGGAGAGCTGAAGGTTCTTGGTGAGTGAGACAAGAATGATGGGGAAACAGCAGGTGTACCCACCAAGCACAAACGGTTTGCCTCTGGATTGGAACTTGTATACCGCATCACATTCCCGTTGGGCATCCACTCAGTAAGAATGCGGAAATGGTGTAGATCTGTAGGCACGGAAACCCCTAACAAGGGCAGGATATTTGGATGGGACAAATATTTCCAATTGATGATCTCCCGTCTTGTTGGAGTCCCCCTCGTTCATCTTGAGACGCTTGATGGCTACGGGGCGTCCCAAGTATTCCCCATCGCTCACGTCTGCGAACCCGCCATGGCAACGAACCCGCCCGACGCGCAAGAGCTCCTGTCGGAGAGTATATGAAGAGGGTATAATTCTATGTGCTTCGCAGATCTTGGAAAGAAGTCGTAGGCCGCGCTGCCAGTGTTTGTGATCGAGGCAACCACATGCGAGAACCTGTGATTTGGCGCTCTAAGTCGTCACCGCGGTACTTAGCGCGCTGGACACGCACCCGGTCGAGAAAATCAATGAACGTCTGAGCTTCGTTTCCGCAGAAGCTCCTTGCAAAAGTGATTTTGGATGGACAGTTTAAGAGAAACTGAACTTCTGAGAGACATTCACTCGAAGTAATCTCCATCGAGTAGATCTTCGTCCAGAACCGAATGTCTGAGGAATCGATCAGCCGGTGATCTATCTGACCGCGGACGAAGGAGAAGAATGGACCTGATTCGCAGGACATGTTCGTCGCACCGGGCTGCTACTGTCTCGGAGATGTCGCAGACAGAACTCTCAAGTGGGCAGGGTTTATATACTCGTGGACCGTGGCGAGTTGGCACCATATAGCCTACTCAGTACTGGGTAATATAATGCCGGGCGTCCCAGGCTAACATGCGACGGCGCTCTAAGAGACACGCTACTGGGGGCGGCGTTTCCTAAGTAATGCACCACAGTTCGGGGTTGCTGTCGCGGCCTGAGGATTCAATGATCTTTTTAAACTCAGACGGGGGGTTCCGCTTGCCGTCGTTGGCTCGGCTCGTTACGCGTTAAGAATCGAGTACGCCTTTTGGCAAGAAAGCGAAGGTGCTTCGCTCTCTCCTCTTCTACTATCCCGTTCGTTCTACAGCTCTGTTTGTCCGCGGAACAATGGCCACCTCGACCACACCTGACTTCGCATGAAGCCATCTCTGCTCTCACACATTCATCATGGGGTGGACTCGTGTCCCGGTCTTCTTCTACTTGACGCTGGATTCCAGCCTAATAGGTACTTACTTATCAGATTGACGAGCAGTCATATGAATTAGTCGCTGTTTCCCGAGTACAACCGTGACAATTATGGGGTGCCGCTTCCGTTCAACCTCTTGATACTTACCGTTTCTGGGGCGACCGACCCCGTTAGATAAAAGGCTGTGCCCCATCACCCGTCGCTCAAGCGCACCCACCCCGATACTTATTTATACGTGGGGCGCAAACAATCAGAAATCTTGCGCTAACACGGGGATCGTGATCCGGCCTTCCCGTTCCCCGCTAATTTGCGTCCAATCCACAGGTAAATCCACCCTCATGTTCTTCGGGTGCTCGTTTCTAGGCCAGGTATTGAAACGAAGTGGTATACAAATGTCATCCAGCACTACCCAGTATAAACAAAAAGAAAGAGTTAGATCGAAAGCAGTTGTTACGCAAAAGTTAAAGCCGGGTGTCATCTCATAAACGACGAACTTGTCCTCGAAGAGAATATCGATCTGGGAATCGCGGGTTCACCCTCCTTCATAGGACTCAACTCAGTCGGGATATCCAAGCCGTTGGTCGCCTAGATTACAATCAGCTCCATGTAACAGTTAATACGAGAGCGAGCGATCACCACGTACCTTGTCAGCGCCAAACGTCCATGTGAACGTCGAAGGCTGAGATGAATTGAATATCTTCAACTTTCTCTTCTTCTTGACTTTAGCTTCCTCTTCTTCTTCATTTTCCTCGTCTCTCCTTTGGGATACCGCAGATGGCCGGCTCGCCGGCTTCTTCGTGGCAGATTTCTTCTTGGGCGGCCGGGCCTCTTCTTCATCGGTTGTGGCCCTCGCTCTTGCACGCTTCTTGGGGACATCGGATATTGACTCCTGAGGGGCAGTAGACTTGGCCTTCCCCTTGCCTTTAGGCTTGCTGGGCTCTGCTTCGGGTTCTTCAACTTCCACGTCGCTATCTTCTGTCACTTCTTGAACCAGGGCTTTCTTCTTTGGTTTAGGTTTGGGTCTGGGCTTCTCCACGTCCTCTTCTGTCGCCTTCTTCCTTCGACCGCGCTTTGGGACGTCTTCAGTCGTCTCACCGGCGTTTTTCGACGGTAGTTTTTTGACAGGCTTCGGCCGTTGCTTCGATTTTGGGACTTCTTCGACCTCTTCGGATTCGGTTTCAGGTTCAGGTGGGGGGACCTTCTTCTTCAACAGAGGTGGCTTTGAGGGTCCTTCACCGACGTCAGCTTTGAGTTTTCGCGTGGACTTGGGCTTGGGGGATGGTAGTGAAGGTGTCTCTTTGTCCTCGACGGGGAAATCCATGTCTGGTATCGTGACAGGCTTGGTCTGGAAAGCTTATTAAGTACCACATGACACGTACCGAGTGAAGACTCACTCGATGCTCTCGTTCGACTGTGTTACGAATCTTGATCTCCTGCTCCGCGGTGGATAACTCGGCTTTAAGCTTTACATTCTTCTCCCTGAGCGTGGCAACCGTCTGTTTGAACTCGTCGCATGTCTGTTCAAGCTGTACAATGAACTCCCGGGATTCCTTGTCGGCATTCTATATAAAAAAACGTCCTGAGCTGGAGCAACAGGGGGAAGATGGGTTAGAAATCGAAACACACGACATAGTCCCGGAGGCGGGCACGGAACTTCTCCATCTTCGCATCTTTAAGTTCCAGCTCCTCTGTATGGTGCTGCTCCCTTTCAGAGAGTCGAGATTCCACCTCTCGAAGCTTAACCTCGAGAGCGATCCGCTCTTTTCTCAACTTCTCAGTTTCCGTGCCCTCCTTGTTCTCCAGGCTCTGCCACTTGTCCACCTGACGTTTGAGGTCCGCGTTACTCCGCTTAAGTTCAGCATTGGCGTTCTCGAGCTCGTCCTTTTCGTTCTTGACGCCATCGAACCGCAGAGATTCACGTTTGAGAGAAGACTTCAGTGTGGCCGACTCTGCTTTAAGATTTTTGACCTCTTCCTCGAGTCGTGAGACGTCGTCCTTTCGAAAACACGTTTGTAAGTTCCTGGGCAGAAGGCCGCCACCAAGGACACACCTCTATTTGACTCCTCTTCGACCCAGACTGTTCCAAATCGCGATGCATTTCTGCACTCTTGGCCAACAGAGTCGTGAACTTGCCCTTCAGCTTTCCGTATTTCCCGACCACTTGCACATACTTCTCGCGTAACTCCTCGTATTCCTTGTCGCTCCTCTCACGCACCTCTCGTTCCACCTCCAACATCTCCTGCAGCTCAATAACTCTCTCCTCCAACTCATCCTCCTTCTGCTGAAACAACACGAGGTTATAATCCCTCTGAACCCTCGCCAACCTCTCTTTCCTCACAGCATCCTCTCCCGAGAGCACGTCTCTCCTCTCCATATCCAATGAAAGCAACAGTCGCGCTTGAGTGACCTGATATGATGCCCTCGTGAGTTCCGTCCCGACTTTCCAAGCCTGAGCTTCCTTGAGTCTTTGATCCTGCAAAGTCGCTCTCTCGGCCTTCATCTGAGCTTGAGCCTGGGCAAGTTCCTCACGAAGTTTCTTCGACATATGCTCCGCGGTGCGTAGCTGCTCAGTGAGCTCGTTTATATGCGCCTGCTGCCGGGCGTCCATCGCTTCCTGGGGTGTGGTGGAAGGTGCAGTTTTGAGGTACACAGGGACATGTTTGACCTTCGTAGGAGGAGTACGCTGCATGGAGGAACGAGTACGACGGACGGTGATGATAGTGACTTCGGCGTGCAGTCGTCGAAGATCATGTTCAAGAATTGCCGAACCGAAAGTGATCGGCGTCTTCTGCTAGAAAGCGTGACTGTGACAATGAATCACGTGTATTGCGTAACGTGAATTCAGTGTCGTGCCGCGCCGCACAAGTGACAAACCCTACCGCGGTACAGGAGTATACGATGGTGGTACAGATATTACAGAGATCCTACACTTTTGATACCCAAATCTCGCGCAATTGTGCAACGGTTCTTGTCCCTGCCAGTCCCCGTTTCGAATGCTTGAATAAGATGTGCTTGACCCTCGTCAATCCTATCAACAATCTCAGAGACATCAATGAGAGACGTGACGGGGACAAAGTCACCATTTGGCAGGATGCCCCTCCTTTTCTAGTATCACCTTGACAGTAGCCCACGAGAACCTTACCAGACCCGGGAACCCGAACGTTTCGTCCAGTGATGCCTCAAGCCACGCTTTAGTTTTGGGATCTGTAGTGATCCTTCCTCAGTCTAACGCGCCGGGGTCGAATGGAACGAGCCACCCACCACCTGGATACCCTGACCCAACCTCAGAACCCCAAACAGCAGCATCGGATAATGACTCGGCCTCTTCCCATGCCCATTCTGCTAGACAGGCATCTCGAGTGACCTTCGCAGCGATACTAGCCGCACTAACAATCTTATACTTCGCGTCCGCCTTGGCTTCGACGGTGAACTTAATCCCTGGGAACAGGTTCGAGAGAAAGGCCTCGTGGCTTTTGGTAGGGCCAAGTGCGTCCACGTAAACCTGAGGATGTTCAGCGTGCGGACGAGACGCCATCACAGAATCCCACCTCTGAGAGCGTGATTCCCCTGTCCAACACCTCTCGGATGAGGAGAACGGTAGCTTCCTGTGCTTGTTTATTCAAGTTAATCGATGGTATCCTCAACATCCCGCTCGATATTGCCTGAGGGCTGACGTCTAAATGTCACCCTGTATATCGTCAGAGCACGTAGCACCCGACGTACCATAGAACCCTTACGGACCACCCCATATGCTCCGAGTGACTGCTCAGGATGTTCAGCAGTCCAGTTCGTTTCTCGTGGCTGAGGGTCTTTGAATCTGCGAATACCCATCAACCTAGGTGCGGTCATCGGTGAACTGGAGGAACGGAACGCACCCGCAAACCCCAAGTTATCCAAACTATCCTTCCATGCCTCAGGACAAAACGCGACGCCATAAACCATAGGACCCAAGACCGGCCCTCTCCCTGCCTCGTCCACGCCCAAGATGTACGGCCCAGGGGCGGTGGGTAGAGGGGAATGGTACGTATACGATGCTGAGATAGGCTTCCCTGGGTTGATTATCGATGGCACAGCATGTATTGGCAGTGATGGCGATCCATTGTCACTGTCGGAGTCGTACGAGGACATGATGGCTGGAGTGAGCTGACCACAGGCAAAACGCGATCGGGGACTTCGAATCGATCGAAACTTGACGCGTCTGATGCTCAAGCCGGACGAAACTGGACGAACTGTAACAACACCCTGGCAATTCTAGGACCATCTGCGGTTGTAAAGGCGTTTACCATATACCCAAGTGCGTATGCAATCAGTTATATATACACACTACGAGACATCTGCGGTACAACTACACACATAGATTAGATCACGCACGAAAAGATCTTCACGGCTGTCTTTCTTTATCCAATGACGACAGCGATTGGGGATGGGCACACCCAGATCCGGTTCAATCAACCCCTTAAATTCAACTCAAAGTCCAGCTGCCTCGCCAATTCCGCATCCCTCTCCTCCTGCTCCCTCCTCTGCAACTCCCTCTCATACTCCGCACTTGGGCTATAGGGGCCCGCTATCGGATGCGGAGGCGAAACAGATGGAACAGGGAATGGAGAGCTACTCCGCCATGGGCCTGTATCATTAGGGAGCGGTAACGGCGATGAATACTTCTGCACTAGAACAGGATCAGGCAATTCCCCAATCGAGTCCCCCCTTCCAAAGGACGGCCGCTGTCGTGGTCCTGGAACGGGAGATATATGCCCATACGTCGGGTAAGTGCTTTGGTGTTGAGTAGGGTAAGTTGATTGATGAGATGGGAATTGCGGTGGTGCCTGAACAGGATACCCCGGCTGGGGTGGCTGTGGGTAAGTGGATTGTGGCTGTGGGTATCCTGGTTGGGACGAAGAAAAAGCGGACTGTGGGGGTGGATAAGGCGAAGTCGACTGTGGCGAGTGGAAATGTGAAGGATGCTGTGGCGATACTGATGGGAAGCCCGGTCCACCAGGGTAGGTCGGTATCGGTGGGGAAGGCGGGTGGGATACTTGTGGGGGCGGCTGAGGTGGACCGTAATTGGACCCGCTCACAAACGGATCCCAGGATGTCGAATCTGGCTGCGTAGAATCGACCACGATCCGGGGTGAAGGGAAAAAGCCAGATCCTGGGTTACTTGGCGGCGCGGGATCGGAAATGTAAGGGTTGTACCCGAGTGTTGACTGCCTCGGTGGCGAATGCGAAAGTCTTGGAGGAGAGTGGCCGGGATGTGGAGGTGAATACGATGAGCTGTATCCACCACCAGATGTGGGATGGGAGTGTTGCCCCGAGTTTTTGAACGGGTTGGCATTGTTTGGCTGGTGAACTGGAGAGGCGGATGGTCGAGAGGGGACTAAAGACGAGGGCGGTCTGGAATTAATCGGGGATGTATATCCATTTGACCGAATTTCTGGCCCATTGGCTTGAGCGGGTCCAGCACCAGGACGTAAAGTCGAAGGCAACGGCGCGGGCCCCTGGGACACCTGAACTGGCGGAAGTGGTTTGTCTTTCCTGGGCGGGGAAGATCCATAAGCATGGGCACCTACCACCGGCAGAGTGGCACCAGCAAGCGGGGCTTTCTTCAGATGGTGTAACCTCTCCTGTGGCGGGAGCTTAGACGGTCTCCGATCTAGCGATTGTGGTTCGGATGAGAAAAACGTCATCTCCAGGTAAATCTCCCCCTTGTACGATCCCGTAACATCGTTAATCGTCACCCAATCTTCACGATCAAACCCCAGTGTTATGTGAAGAGGTGGAAGATGGATGCCGTCAGCCTCCGCCACCACCGAATCGAGCACAAGAAAGAGGGAGTGGCTTGAACTCACCATCAAACTCGCCAGTCCTAAGGGTATCACTGATATCGACTTTTCCCTTCCCGATCTCCTCATCTTCCCTCGATTCGGCTCTCCAACAAGCCACCTCCAACTGCCTCGCAGAATCGCTCTTGACAGCATACACGGGGAACCTAAACTCGGCATCCCACTCAGGGTGTTGTCCGCCCTTGACATCTGCATCGGTCTTGAACGTCTTCCCGTTCAAGGCGACCTTCGCGTAGGGGTCTTGTTTGTAGAATGAGTGGCGGTCGTGCAGGTTCTTGGCTTTAAGAACCACGACGACCAACGTTCCGAGTTCCTTGCTCATAACAGGGTGAGGGGAAAGTTAGGATACGAGTAGACAAGTGCACTGGCAGATAAATAGAGAAGGTAGTCAAGCGGTGTTTGTGGGCGGTGGATACGTCGCATTCGTGATCGGTATCCGGATCTGCGGCTGCGCTCATTGACATCTTTTTGCCAAGAAAACGGCGCCGGCGGACATAGCCACAAAGGGGGGAATCTATTCCAATGTGAAATCGCTGTGGGACGACTGCGGAGGTGGTTCGGTCGCTGTTACATAACATTCCAGAGCTGAGGACGCTTGCGCGAATTTTATCGCCGTATCCCTATCCACAAAAAGGCGCCAAGAAGCCGAGAGCTTCCTCTGGTAGCAGCAACTACGCTGTCTGGCTGTTAGCCACACATCGGACCTGGATGGTCCCTAATATTCGACTCACCCTTTCTACCCCTCTCAGCTACACCCCCACCTTTCTGCCCCGGTATGGTGGCCCCCGTTTGGCAAACCTTCATTTGTAGTATAATTTATTTCGACACCGTCCCTCGCTCCTTACTTGTCCTCGCTTTCCCCTCCTTCTCTTACTCCCCCCTTTTAATACCATCCCACAGTTTTTTTCCCTCCCCCCTTTTTGCCCTTACCACACTTCTTCTTCCAAATAGGGTTTAATTCCCTGACCTTTTCACCAATAGGACAATGTGTATGCCCGTGGTAACATATACTATCTATCTGGTTACACCAAAAAATAAAAAAATAAAAAAAATAAAATTTATCGCGGTTGATCGGAGGGTTGACCACGTCGCTATCGGATGTCTCAACGATGTCATTTAGAATGTCACTGCGTGGGTTGTTGGTAAAAGGGATGCACGTATTAATTCAAATGAATATCCCATCTTTTTAAAGAGGAGCACTGTCCCATTCTCACACCAAACATATCACCATTTGCTATCACCACGTTTGTGAGGGTATACACCGACAGAATCATTGTTCTCACACACTGCAGAACTGATGAGATGCCTGCAGATATGTTCATCAAAGTGGTAGCTTATCAAGTTTGCTCAGTCTATAGATGCCTTCTCAACCTGAGGGAATGTGGTAATTTATTTACATGATATGTAATATCTGCTGTATGAGCACTTCCACTTGGCTTTTACCTTTTGTATCCCAGTATTCATACATTTCTTATTCAGCTCAAACATTTGTTTCATTCACATGTGAGATGTATCTACTATCTTGAGTGTTTTATATTGCTACCTTCTATTTGGTGGCTTTGAGATGGGTTCTGAAATAGAGATCAGTATAAGGATAGTGTAAGGGGGCAGACATACTGAATGTGTGTGGCCAAAGAACTGTAACTGCCATAAGTGGAGAGATGCGATTTGCACCCAGCAGAAACATATCCTTGAAGAATCTTATGGTAGTCTGGATTCTGGACAACTATCCCATGAAACATTGTCCCAAAAGCTTTGAGACTTGTGCCAGTACCCCCATAATTCTTCTGCACAAAGCTAGTGAGCAGTTGCTAGGTTGAAAATTGCAGTGGGTGAGTTATCCAGGATTAATGAAAGATTATTGTCTGAACCTACAGCAGTACTCTTGGCATTTGTGAGCCCCAATGACCTCTTGTAAGCCTCCAACACCTCTAAAAGTTTTACTGTACTGTATGGGAAGTCCTGCTTGGTACTGGCAGTTACGCTCTGACTAGGCTGAATATACAGAAACCTCTTAGCACTAGCTGCAAATCCTTTCATGGTTATATTCACCTGGTCCTCAGTTGTGGCAACTCCACTTCAGCAAAGGTCTCAGCAACTCCAGTGCCAGCAGTGCCAGTGGAATGGGTGGTACTGTTACAGTAGAGGTAATTTAAATGAGATCTAAGGGGGTCAGAGAAGGGAAATACTCACAAATCAGGATTTTCACTGAACCCAGCTGGAAGCTGGTATATGGGAATGTATCCATCTGTGCCAGAAGATGCCTCAATGCCAGCTTCCCACCATTTCAGTAAAAAAACAACATTTGCTGTTCTTTCCAGCTCAAGTGGATCACAGCCTTCTTCAATAAGTGTGATGACCCAGGACCCCCCACCCTCCAACCTTTCCAGGTTAAGCTGACCAGTTAGTGTATAGACAACAGAGGTGAGGGGCCTTGAGCTGGAGGCAGTCTCTTCAATAATGGTGACAAGTGTGTCCAGATCCATCTGGAAGTAGTTATCACAAACAACAACAAAAAAACTTGATGATGACATGAAGGATGGAATTCAGGTTGGGGACTTCATGTTTAGGAAGTAGCCAAGTTGAAGCCTTTTTCTGGGCTGTGTGAGTTGACTGATATCCTATATCTAGAAGTTGACTCACATATTAAGCTGTTCCAGGATTGTAGAAAGCTGGGTGGGCTTTTCAGCCTGGCTCTGCATTCCCTCCTGAGGGATATCAGGTGGTTGAATGCTGTGGGGTGATCAATAAGTCCAGGATTTGATTTAAGGCTGACACAAAGACATACATCTGACCAAGCATATCCAGCAAAGCAGCATCAACATTCCCTCTCTCCCTCAGGTCCCAGTATAACTCCTGGAGTTCAGTTGAGACCTTATAGGTTTTCCTTTGGGGCCAGGACTGTGACCCCGATCTGTGAACTATGGAAGAGTTTGATGGAGTCTGAGCCCGAGGTTCTGATAGGGTGCGAGCCGGCGGATTCAAGGACATTGCAAGCCGGTCTATGAGGCGGATTAGAGAATCAGCCCGATGGGAAATATTGTTGAAGCTGCGCGATCGTGTTGGACAGCCCGCGCCAGCTCATGCGCCATTGTTTACATTTGTTTGTTTCTGCCACAAGGAACGCCGTTGGCGGGCGCGGTGAGGGGGATTCTAGACAGAGTAAGGTTGAGTGCGGGCAGCACTTGATATTATAAGAAAATAGGACACGAGAACGGCTTAAAATTGGTTGAAATACAACAAAAAGCGGCCTCTACACATGCTTAAGCATAACTTCCGAATCGTACACAGCCTTTTGTCCCTGACAAAACCGCAAATCTCCTTCGTGGTCCGCCAAATCATAACACCGCAGCACTATATAGATACCGCAGATTGCGGATAGGTCGCAGCAAAAGCGACCTTCTCCAATCTCAAAACCTTTGGAAACTGGGAGCGGAAAATCCACCAACCGCAAATACATCCGGCGTGGGGAGCGGGGGGAAATTACCGGGTGGCGGTACACCGTGGTGTGTGTCTCCGGACGGTTGCAGACCGCCCATCCAATTCCATCCTGAAGAACCCGTTAGGTACCATCAGTATACGGAAAAACGTCGGATCCTCAAGGAGCAGTGCATACCAGGCAATGCCATTCCATCCCATTCTGTCGAGCTAGTCAGATTCTGCACCGAATGCAATAACTCCCCATCAAACGGTAACGGCGGAGCGAAGAACTCCTGCAGGTTCAGCCCCGTCATCGACGAGGGTGATCCTCCAGAGGATCCATCGCCAGGTGAACTTTGTCCATCTTCCGCCAGGATCGAATGGACGTGGCTAATATTCAGGACTGGAGATAACGACGATCTGCTTGGGGAGGTTGCGTTGGACGCAAACGAAAACGAATTCTTGGACGGCGGCCTTCGCGTGCGACTCGGCGTCCTCCTACCGGGATACGGAGCGTCAAGCTTGACGGTAGCAAGTAGACCTTTCAGCAACCTCGAGTAGAGCTTCGGACCATGCTTGTCATCGACGGCTACCTCGGGTGATCCGAGAGCATCGATAACCTTCTGGATCAAGTTGTAGCTCTCTTGCCGTTGTTCTTGGGTGAAGGCAGGGATATACTTGGGGTGAAGCAACTTACAAGACGAGTCAATCACGAGCGATAAACACAATCGTGGAAATTACCTTGACTAGAAACGCGGCTGCAAAAGTTGCAAATACGCTCTGGGCATCAGGACCATGCCTCAAGAATATCCCTGGGATTCGGTATCAGTACCGTTGCGGGAGTATCGGAGTCAGAGATCTGAATCCTCACTCAGTTCCGGGGAAATCAACTCGTTCACCACAACAAGGCAAACGTCACAGGCCGCATGCCAACACCGCATGATGAACGGGTCCTCAGTACTCCCGCTGTGCCGTTTCATCCCAATCGACAGCGCTACAAGCCGCGCGTAACTGATGGCCAAACTAATCAAACTCGTCCTAAATTTGGCACGCAGGTCGGTTGGATCATTGTTCGCAGCAAAGATGGGTTGCCAATGCTCCCTCAGCGCCACCAAATTGTCGTCCGTCTCGCAAGCCAAAGTTTCGAAATCGATGTTCTGGACGAGAGGTTAAGTACTCAATTTTCAAGAAAAGCGAGATACTCGAAGCCCAACCTTATTAATCCCTGTTGGACTCTCGGGGTCGCTGTAAATCTTGGCCCTAAACTGGCTGACCACCCTCAACTCGCTGGTATATGCGGATGTGTGAATATCAAAACCCTTGATATTCTGGTCCGAGCTCTTCCACCAGTCCTCTGAATGAGCTGCAATCCAGTCGTGGTTAGGTATCGTGGGACCGCGGCCATACTGACTGCCCATAGAGCGGTCTACGTTGTAACAATTCAGCCACACACGGGTTCGGTTTAAAAGTTCCCGTGCGTGGAGTGGATCTTTTGGTTTAACGCTACTCCGTATGTGGAGGTTGAGGTCCATAGCCATCCTGGGGAATCATAGGTGTTTGTTTCACGGAGTGAGATTAAGAACCACGCACCGAATGGCCATTCCAAGGAAAATCCAGCTCCTATCGTCCTCATACCTCTTCATCGGGACAGGGTAAAGCGCAAGAAGGATATAAGCGATAACCATCTCGATAGACTTTTGTCCAATGATCAACGAAGCTGCGGCTATACGTCTGGCGCAGCACATCGCTCTACGATATAGCTTCGGGTTTTCAGGGAAGTGTCTAGATGCAATAGCGCAAACTCGAAGGGGGCGGCGTCAGCATCCCTGGGGTGATTGCAAAGTCGGGGGCAAAACACTTACTAACTGTAAATAGCAGTGGGCTCCTATAGTATGTATTACCCGCAGTGTACAAAACTGGGTCCACGATAGATAAAGATGGATTCATATAGTCAAAATAGCTGACGAGGGAAGGTTAGCCCCTATCCCAGATCCACAGACAAAGGCACCTACATCTTAAAAAGTCTCTCGACCTCCACAGGAGTGATGATACCCCCTGTCAAGATGTCGGGGTTTAGGTCATAATCTACGTCTACAATACGGGCTGTGGGATCCGGTGTAGCTATGGAAAAGGCGGGACAGAGTCGGTCACTCGGTTGAGGCGGCTCGAGGAATTCGGTTAAACGCACCTGCACGAAAGTAATCCTTCCTCGCAACTCCCACTTCGTCGCCTCTCTCGTCATTCTCTTCACCCTGGCTATCGCTCAGTCTCGTCTTCCTCAGAAGGTTTGCCATCAACCCGAAAGGAGCGACATGAGAAGGGATGGTCGCCGGTTTTTCAGAAGATGGGATTATATATCTCTTCCTTCCCCTCACTTCAGGCGAGACATGCCTGGACGCGAGCTTATGATCCTCTGAAGTAACACTCGCACCTTCGCCTTCGTCCTCCGAACCACGAGCAGACAAGAACCTCTCATCATCTTCCGAGTCGGAGTCCATCGAATCATCGGAACCCCCGATCAGATTCTTCGTAACGCTGGCGGTACCAATCCCAATGTATCCGCCGAACGCCTCGATAGATTCTTTGGCTTTCGCAACCCAGTCGAGTACCTCAGGTTTGGGCATGACAACATCCTGATCTGCGGTAGCGGATTTCTCGGGCGGGAGATTCGCGAAACCAGCCTGGGACAGAGAGCGTATACGGTTTCCGGAACTGCGTGAGTCCCGTGAGGGAGAAGTAATCCCCTGTGTAGCTGCTGCTGATGCTTGTTGATTTGCCAGCTGAAGCTGATTCATCAACCGTTGGATCTCTGCTGCTTGGGTTCGAATTTCATTCAGCAAATGTTCCCGCTTGCTACCATGTGGTGCGGCGTTAGCGCTAGGTTGTGACACGCGTTTATCTACAAGAAAAAAAGTTCGGAACTTACGGTGGTATTCGGCGTTTTTTCCTCCCTGGAATGACACATTCGTGTCCTCCATTCGCACACCTTCGGCATGTCTCAGCATCGTCCCTAAATTCGCATTTCACCTGTATGGGTTAGTGGACCATCATTCGATTTTGTCAGCACTTTTCCCGCAAATAAGACCGCTTGAGAACGTACCTTCAAGTTTTTACACCTTGCACATGCACCGCTGCGTGTCGCCAAGGGCAATAGAAAGAATATAATTAGCTTTCCACCCTTCTCACGTTCTGATGGCAGAAATGCCCACACTTACGATTTGGTTCTATTCCCATCTTCCTTGGGCTGATCACAATCATCCCCAGAAGGAGTGGGGTCGTAAGCGAATGAATCTTCCTGTGATCGGATGCGTTTCAGGCTACCAGCGGCAGGGGGGCTCGGACCGGCTTGCAAATAACCGGTATTATCATGTGTTTTCCCAACCCCACCCCCCGGTCGCAGCGGAGAGCTGTGAAGTGGTAAGGATTGCTGGTTGTTTGGGGAGTCGAGGGAGCGGAAGGATCTGTGTGCATGATCTCGGTAAGCGTTAGGCATCCCAAATACAAGATAGACGCACCCATCTTGAGAAGGGACCCTTGAGTGTATTGAGCCGGGTCCGAACAAGTCGAGCGCACCACCTTCTGTACTGACATCAGACAACGGAAGAACCTGGTGATGATACGCTTGTCCCCCGGGATGGTCTAACGCCTGGCCTGGGTGGTACAAGGCAGGTGGAGGCGATATTTGTGCGAGGTTCTGGTTACCGAACGTTGTACGCTGTTGGGGTGGAAAGCCGCTGCCTCGCCTACGATATTCCTCGTTTGACGGAACAAATCGATCTCCAGAGATGCTCGATGAGTTGCCATTCACATTTGCAGGATTGGAACTGGAGAAGGGGATTCCGAGTGACTGGTGCTGTACCGGAACGAGGTTTCCAGGGGAGCCGCCATAGGAGTTTGGCTGCGAAAGGTAGGTCCTCGAGGATTGAAACGTAGGATTGAAAGTGCTGCCAGGAATCGGCTGATCGCCTTGGTCCGGGGGGCCAGACCAATCTGGGTGAGTGTAGGACGGCTGCGCCGAGCGCTGTCGAAAATCCGTCGGCGCAGACTGGTCGCGGTAGGAGGTAAAGTCCGTAAATAAGGAATTTGGCCAGAAGGGCGGGTTGTTTGAATCCATGTCGGGTCAGTGATGAGAGAGGAGGGAGTTGATGGATGTGTCACAACGCCCTTACACTGCCGGAAGTGATCCATGGGAGACGGATCCATCCCCGTCATCCTTCACGACGAGCAGAAGGTGGTTTGAGAAAAAAAGACGACCACATGGTTGTATTATACAACGATTAATGACTTGACTTCCACGCTGTCCACACATTGACCGGAGCTCTCTATCCCCCGATGGGCGATCACGAATTTAGGTTACGATTTGACTGCGATCGCCCCGAGGCCGCCTCCGTACCTTCTCTCACGCCTTCGCTTGCGACCTCGAGCACATTGAACTTCTTGAGCTTGTAATAGTCGCGCACTACGCTCACCCCGCAGGTACTCTATCTCTCAGTAATTTTTGAAGGAAAATAGAAGGACAGGAAACCAGTCAGAATGGTTAGATCGGCGGTAACAGCCCAAATCAATTAATGTTTCACCTTGAACACCTCCACCAGCACAAACACTTCCGGGGCTTCCAGGTCGACCTTGAGATGTTTAGGAACAGAGTCCGCCACGGCTTCGATAAGATTCTGCCGGGTCAAAGTGCTATGGTTCCTGATCCTCAACTCAATCTTGTACTGTTCCCTAAGTGAACGGTGAATGACCCGTAGGCATGCCGACGCCACTTCCCACAATCTCGGGCTTACGGTGTACTCACGCTGAATGTGGCGTCATCACTGAGGGGCGAAATGAATTCGTTCATCGTCTTTCGGACGAGGTTCTTGATTTCCGGAAGAGTGGTGATGCAAGAATTCGAGACAGGCGTAAGCCTCGAGATATACCTAATTCTTCTTCAGCAATAAATAGAATGACAGGAAGTTCACCACATGCCTGGTCTGTGTGATGCCCGTCTCCCGGACATTGTCTAGGTACTTAAGCACGAGCTTTACCGGCTCCACCGGCGGTTTACATGAGATAAAGATAACTGTCAAGTGATTAGGGAGGATCGTGTCGTCACATCAGCTTCCTTACTGCAGGGTGTGTTCGTCTGGCAGTTCGCTCCCAAGGATTTCAGTTCTAGGGTACAGAACACAACCGTGATGAAAACCCACTCACCAAATCTATGTTCTCTCCTCGGCCGCTTGATCGACGCAAGTTCTTTTGCAACTTGTGCCTCAAAGTCATCGCCACCTTCAGCTTCATCACTACCGCTTGCCCCGTCGCACTCTTGGCCGCTATCCGCAGCAGCCTCTGGCCAAATATCTGAAGCGATCTGGGCGGTGACAGTAAGTCCACACTCCCTCCGGTGGCGGGCGAGGGACACGGACCGACTCGAGTACTTGATAAACCTCTCCGACCGCCTGTTTTTCTTTTCCTTTTGTACAGGAAACCCAGACCCCCGGCCCATTCACGACCGGTTTGGTCCAGATCGAGGTGCCGTCCTAAGGTTGGAGGTAAGCAAGGGGCATAGCGCGCGGATCCCATCGTCTCGCCTACCGAGCGGTGTCGACGGCCTTTATCTCTAGCATCACCCTTGTCTTTCCTTTTCGTGGCTGCTCTCGACGTAGAGTCGGTCATTGTAGAGATAGATCGAAGAAAAAGCGTGATTAGTACACTCATCTCCGATCAAAATCAGTCGCCTCAACCTGAGACCTCCACTTCACTAATAGCGACCATTCCAACATGTCTGATCCCCTGGACTCGATGCTCGACCTCATGCGTCGGCTCCCCCCAACACAGATAGAAGAGAACGTTTCGGCGTTGGTGGATATCTGTCCAGACTATGCGGATGATCTTCTTGGAAGTGTTGATCAACCGCTCAAAATCAGGACAGATTCTGCGACTGGGAAGGAGTACCTCACTTGTGATTACAACAGGGACGGAGATAGTTATCGGTATGTTTAGTCACAGTTTCACATGCGTTGCTCCTGTTGAGAGTTGACACGCGTTGGTACTATGCCTAGATCACCGTGGTCCAACGAATACGATCCACCTCTGGATGATGGAACTGTTCCTTCCGTAAAACTGCGAAAGCTAGAGATCGCGGCAAACGAGGCGTTCGATACCTATCGAGAAATGTATGCTTCTCTTATGCTCAATGTGATCTAGTCGCTGCTCGCGCCAGACATGTTGATCTCATATCCGTATCTATGACTTCTAGGTACTATGAAGGCGGTATCTCATCAGTATACCTCTGGGACTTGGACGATGGAGGGTTCGCCGGGGTTGTCTTGTTCAAGAAGGGTAAGTTTCTCCCCACCAGTGCAGTCATGGCATCTTAAAAGTCACCTGATTCCCAACCCTCGATTCAGTATTAACCCCAACCTCACTGACCGAGAGCACCGGTTCGTGGGACTCTATTCACGTCTTCGAAGCATCAGAACGTGGTCGCCAAGCGCATTACAAACTCACCTCAACCATCATGCTCAACATGGTCAACAAGACGGACAAACAAGCAAACGAGGGCGAGAAGAAAACCTGTGGGGATATTGGGTTGAGTGGGAGTATGACCAGGCAGGTTAGTCTCAATCCTTTGCGTTCTCTGCTTCGGTCCCGGTTCCGTTCATGGTTTTGCGGGAGGGGGGTAACACGATAAACCTCCCCATTGTCACGCCCGGCGCCCGCGCCCACTTGTCTTGTGGTCTCCCAGATCCGACTCTGTTCCGGGAGAAGGTTTCCGAGGATCGCTGAAGCTGACATGATTTCCATTATTCTCTCCCCCTTCCCCCTTCCCTCGGCCCCTGATCGCCGTCCCGGGCCGAACGACCTCGCGATGTCCTATATTTACGGTTACCCCTCTGCATTCGTTCCCGCAATGCTTCGATACCCGGGAATGGTTGGCATTGCTCACTCTAATGTGATTTTCGCTGTCGATCGATCCATCGGCAACCCCACGACCCACGAACTGACCACCGATTGACTTTCCATCGGTCGGCACGCTTTGTTGTATCTCGGATTTCCACAACCGCCTTTTACCATCCGCCTGATCCGATATTTAACCCTTCGGGACGGTTAGTCTGAGCACGACTTCTCGGTGCAAGATCCGACTTCGCACATCACGAATACGGGGCGGATAATCGAAGACATGGAAATCAAAATGAGGGGGTTATTGCAAGAGGTTAGTCCTTCGGTCTTTCCTCTCCGTGTCCGCGGAAACCTCCTTCCGCGCAATGCCCACACACCCGCTTCTTGTTTCATGTTTTGCAATGGTTTGGCCGAGGCTCAGTCCCGCGTGTTTGCCGGTACGAGCCATGATCGGAAACCCGGCTTTTCACGACGGGGAAAAAAAGACTGTCCTGCGGAGCAGACATCCGAAGGCTGCCCAGGCACATGTTTTTTACTCTCCCCTCCGCATTTCACCCGGTTTTAATCTCTCGTTCAAACTTTGGTTTGTTATCACGGGTCATGCAGCCACGACCACAAGGGCATTCTTGATGGTGACATAGCCGCAGCGTTCCCACCCTTCGGCTTTATCTCGAAATCACGATTACGATCATGACGATGTCGTCATTTTATTAGCCGCGGTATACGATCGCTCGCTGTGATCCATCCGTCTGATATGGGCTCGTTTCTTTCAATCTCTAGGTTTACTTCGGCAAGACGAAAGACGTCGTGTACGACCTCAGAAGTGTCGAGGATCTGGAACAAACGAGGAGGCAAAGGGACCTCCAAAAGGAACTAGTTGGTTTTATCAAGCGATAAAGCCCCGTCGGGTATATGATCCAATCGGACTTGCGCAGTTATTTACCGAGTTATGTGGTAAATGCAATCATGCGATGGCTGAAACTCGGTGGGCTTATGTCCAAGTTCGTTTACCGTCCAGGAGATACGATAGTGCGGGCGCCGGGGTTCACACACCCCAGTCGTCGGTTGATGGTGGCTTCTGCGCCTTTGATTTAACTCGTCCGGAATTCGGAAGCGATAAATATGTATGTGTGTGAGCGAGCGAACCCCTCAACCCTTGGCGGCGTTGACGGGGTCCTGCCAGAGCGCTGTAGCTAATACCGCACCAACTGCTCCTCATATCTAAGAGGCCAATCGTTCTCATCGGCCGGGGTCGATGAAACGAAAGCGGTGGCCCAAACCTGAGCAAGAGTCTGCAGCATCTTCCTATTTTGTACATCCCGATCACGATGCCAATTATCTTCACACGGGAGGTGTAGATGAAAATAAACGTTGCTCAAAGGGCCGGGGTAAAGCGATGGTCCGGCAAGCCTAGTAAAATTGAAGGAGAAGCCTGATCGCATCACTAACCGTCGGTTCCTACAGTCGACAGGAAGGGACCAAAATTCTTAAATCTCTCCGATCGGCTCGAAAGGACACAGGGGGATGTAAACCCGACCCGCCCACGATGTAACGTTTGCAGCAGAGCAATCTTCTTCATTGAAGATCTGCGTATTCCTGCATTCGAGCAAGACAAAAGAAGGAACAGAGTGGGATTCTGGGCCCGCGACTGCGGTGATACTTCGCGTTACATATACAGCTGCCGAGGGATGGGTGGGATGAATTGAACCTTTTTGTTTCATGTACACATAAACGCTGAAAGGAAACGAAAAACCAAGGATACTGATGGGCGGCCAGCAGCCGTTCACGCGGACGCCCACGTCGCGGTATGCTGATACCGTAAGATATATGTTGTATCCAGTGTGTACATCCAGATCCTCTTATGGAATGGTTATCGGAGGGAGAAGAGGCCGATGGAGATGAGAAGTCAACGGCTTACAATCTACAATCTTCCCATCCCCTTGCCACCGCCTCAAAGTGTAGTGGCTGTACGAGGGTCACGCGGATACGATACACTCCGTCTCGCAGCCACAAGAGGAATGTTCCGCGTGACCATCGAACACGAAGATCTTCACGACCTGATTTGTGCGTCTGCGATAGGGTTGGCATGAATTGTGACCTAGGTGGGAACCAAAAGCAGTGCGAAATGAGGAACTGGACCACAGTGAATTCAGAAGTGAGGATAGAGAGAAAGTGCCAGTGTTCATCAATGGATCAGCGGAGAAGGTTGTATTGGTGAGAGAGTAGGGTTCCGAGAGGGGAAGCATAATGTAACTGGGTACCATGCGGACTTACGTTTGTCAGTTTAATCTCATTCAACGGATGATGTTTGTTGTTGACTGGGGCTCGTTCCATCGCATCCAAAGTGGAGTCGACACCATCGATAACCTTTCCGAAGATGGTGTACTTGCCATCTAAATGAGATTGCTTGTTGTATGTTATAAAGAACTGGGACTTGTTCGTGTCTGGTCCCGAATTTGCCATGGCCACCATACCACGGGCATTGAACTGGGAAGCGAGGAAATACCGAGGGAAAGAGAAAGGGCTCTGTTAGATCCACCGTAAACGCCGAGAGGAAAAAGAAGTGGAGGGTATCCACACCGCCCAAAGATGTGGGAACGGGTGATGGCCCTCGTTTCTTACTTTGATCGTGGATCGGATTTCATCTTCGAAAGGTTTAGCCCATATGGATTGGCCACCCTTGCCCGCACTGGTAGGATCGCCAGTTTGAATCATAAACGCCTTGATGTTACGATGGAAAATGGAGCCATCGTAATAGTTGGAAGCACAAAGGGCGAGAAAGTTCTGCGATATAGGACAGGTGTGAAAGGCTGAAACATATGAGGATGACGCGGGGGAGGAAAGTCCCCGGTTGATAAATATACCTCTGCTGCCTTGGGCACAGCCTCGCAGAAAACCTCAATCTTGAGGTCGCCAAGGGTAGTATGGAGGGTGACCGACTATTCGGGTTGCGGGTGGGTGAGGGCTCGGTCGGGAGAAAAATAAAATTCACCATAACGTTTCGTGTGTCAGCTTCAGGTGGCGGTGGTGTCAGAGTGAAAGAGCTCGCTGATCAATCGAATTCTTCGGATCAGAGCATCTACCCACTTAACAATTATACTTATATCCGCCAGCCCACTCTTTCCTCCCTCCTACCCCTTCCACTCTCTCTCTCTCATGCTGCGCGCAAACCAACGGCCGCCCTCAGTCCTCGGCGATGACCCCTTCTCTCGCGCCCTTGGACCTTCGGCTTACGAATCCGATTACGAAAAGCATGCCAGACTCGAGCAGGAAATAGAGGCGAAACGCATCTCAGATCGTATCGACGACGAAATTAGGAGGGATAGAGAGCGGCTCAAACGCGCGAAACAGGACGTTAGGGTGTGTATTCAGCTCTACAACGCTCAACGAAAAAAGGAACCTTTCTGACGGGTTTGGCGGAATGCCGGTGTAGCTCTTACTGCTCGGTCAGGCGGAGTCGGGAAAGTCCACCCTCCAAAAACAATTCCAACTCCTTCACTCTCCAGCTTCGCTCGATGCAGAGCGCACTTCCTGGAAGATTGTTATTTTTTACAACGTGGTCCACGCAATCAGAACCATCCTCAACGGACTCGAAAACTGGGGTCATCTCGTTTACCAAGACCTCGGCCAACCGCGCTCGGGTTCTTCAGAGGAGGGCGATCCATTCACCCCCGTCACTCGCTCCTCCGTTACACAACTGCGCCTCCGACTTACTGCGCTCATCTCCATCGAACATGCCCTCGCCGACCGGCTGAGCGGCGGTCTCAGGATTACCGGAGGCGGGAAAAACGGGGTTTACGTCCGCAGCGGGTGGCAAGTCACGACCCAAGTGGGTGCTACTCGGAACAAGGGAAAGGGCAAGGCCCGGAGCACAGGAAACACTCCAGA
>Ga0307512_10002440_pt1 | contig 23495 bp, 20 predicted proteins | sample 14_EM_MG_FD_200267 | JGI IMG/M metagenome (GOLD analysis project Ga0307512, IMG submission 200267) | Populus trichocarpa ectomycorrhiza microbial communities from riparian zone in the Pacific Northwest, United States - 14_EM | ecosystem: Host-associated > Plants > Roots > Unclassified | place...
CCCTTACAACGGCAGGCCCCGGGCACGATGTCGGTGAGCATCCCCCAGCAAGCTCAGATTATAGCCAGCGTTTCCCGGAAAGCACGGATTAAATATTGTCTGGGCAAGCTGGAATAAAGCATTACCCGGCGAGTCACCAGCTATCTATACGATCTACAACCCGCAATAAAAGAGAACTATAACGTTCCTGCGGTTCTGATTGGTTGAGCTATAGCAGTATTGGTATAATGCCTTTCATATCTCATCTCTTCGTATCTCCTCCACCCCTCCTCCTGGATCCTGTTCACTATCGTTGAGCTGTAGGCACCTGGGCCGTCTCTAGACCGACTATGTTTCCACACAATGCGCGCAACACCTTTATCGTATGTGTTCATCAGTAAGTATTGTACAGACCGGTCTTTGACAGGCCATCTACAGGATTAACTCGGTCGGTGCCGGTGACGATAAGTACGGAAGCAGTTCCGAAGGTATTCGAAAGTGACAACACTATTCAATCGCCATGCATCTCCCAGCTAGATCATCGCGTGAACGCTCTCGCGAGAATAACGCTATCTATCATTTGGTGTCTAGTCTACCGTAAGGGCCATGATAAGGTCTGTTACATGCACTCGAGCTTCACGGCATATCGCAGATCACCGATACCGGAGAGTAACGTTATGGACTGAGGACCAGCGAATCTTCCGCTCAACAGCTGCTTGGTCATCAACACATTTTTATGGGGTGCGTTGAGGCGGCTTCGGATTTCGGCGAAGCTTTGTTTTCGTGATCGTTGATGATCACCGTGCGGGTCCTCAGAGGTCAACAAAGGGGTTCGTGGCAGGGGGGGACATGATAGACCTTTGTACTCAAGATTCTCAAGCTGTCGGATGCACGTCATCGGGTGTCACGACTAGTCTGTAACAGTAGTGGGTCTTTAATTACGGATATAATAGTGACCAAGGTCGGAAGGGCCTCTACCAGATCTATGGGGCCTTTTCAGACGCCCAACTAACTCTTGAGCATCACAACACAATTGAGCCCTCGTGGCCCTGGGGTAAGTAATAATCAAGAACCCAAAAAGCTACATAGACACCGCCGCTTACCGGGATTCTCACACAGAGTGGGGGAGGGGCGCTCTTTTCAAATCGTTCTTTCTCTTCTCCCGCTTCTGGTCTGAGATCATTCTGATGTGGGACGGATCACGTCGAGAAACGCCACCAAAAAGAGGTCATGAGACCTCGCGATTGATTGAAACTACTCGCACCGGTGTGTGTAAATACACTCCTTCCCTGGCTACCGCTTGTACTTAGTAACTTATACATTGAAAGAACCTCCTCATGCCCAACAATGCAAGGGTGAGTTTTGATGATCCATTGTGTGGGCGTGATGAAGAATCAATTCCCATATTTCCGGATAGTGATGCCCCTTGAGACCCCCTGATCTGTCGAGCATACACTGTATTGCCGAACCGATTCGTCGGATATATGGGCGGACATGCTTGCGCATTCTCGTTCCTAACACTTACGGCCGATAGTCGCTCGCCACAACGACAGGGCGGAGTCGGCGGACACCGCTCACCGTCCGCATGCGTGCATCAGATCATGGAGAGAGAGTTTCTCATTAGACCTGCCAATCGGACCTCCTCCGCGCTCCTTGAATCATATGGTACAGCGGTATTTTTAACTCAGTTCCTTGACCCGGAATATCGATGGCATACGTTGAACATATGCACCACGGAACACGAATCCCTTCGTTCTAGACCCCAAATGCCATGACGAAAGAGGGTCCAAGGGAACACAAGGAAAAGGTCAGAAGGTCAGATCTGCGGACAGGATTCCCGATTGATGTAGACAAAGTAAAAGCGTGCGGTGAGAGCGACAGGAAATCATCTGAAGACCGTTTTGTCGCTCTTTCTCCATGTTGCAATATGTTGAAGTCAGGGTCGCGTTCGGGATCAAGAACGCCCTGCATCCTCGAATTGTATTGCGTACTGGCAGATTAGGAGGTACAAGATGGTTGGCTTCTTTTATAGTAGTTAAGTGAATGGAAGAGTGGGGGGGGACACGATGGAACATGTGGTCTGAAAAGCGCTGTCCCTCATGCATCATGGACCATCGCGATTTAGACACAACCTGTCCGACGTTCCGAACCTTCTCGCGTCCGCTGCCCGGCATCGAGACTATTCGCAGACACATGCACACCCGGTCGCAATCCCGCACAATGCCGACGCCGATGAAGACAATCGAATAAAAGACCGGATGCCAGGCTAGGACGGATGGAGGAACGATTGTAACTGCAAACGGAAAAACATACACATGAACGTGAGAAAACGAATCGTTCGAACTAAAGGAAAAATAACGCTATGGGACTAGACCCGCAGAGGCGAGAGCGGCCTGAGCCCAAGACGTAACTGCGAAAGAAGAAGGGACGGACGGAAGGTTGCAATTCAAAAGGCGGTGATTCGGATATGGAAATTGTGTTTCCCGGAGAGAGTCATTAGTAGACAATTTCGACGCCCTCGTACCCTTGCAGGACTTTTGTCAAGTCGGATCCCCTCTGACGTGATTCCGAGGGGAGAGACCGATAGATGGGTGATGGGTCGGACAAGAGCGGCCCACGGGGTGACACGGAAAGGAAAATTCGAGATAGAAGAATGGAAGAAAAGACTCACGTATTCATCGTAGTGATGGAGCACTTCACGGAGTTGCTTGCGGGATATGTCTGCGTGATAGAGGATCTCGTCATCCGTGCATTTTCCATCGAAATATTGATGTATGCTGTAACAGAGCGTCAGGAAATGAACGAGAGGAACACCGAGTAATACTTGCGTCTCAAACCGTTTGACGATCCACGGACTCTTACCCTCGCTCATCTTGGTTAGCCACCTTCTCTCCTTGGGTGTCGCACGACCAGGGTCAGGTATGATCGAAGGAACACTCGGATCGTCTTCATCTTCGCTATCCTCGTCATCTTCAATGTCGTCCCCCTCAACGTCATCCTCTTCCCCAGATTCGTAGAATGGATTCTCAGATATCACATCCTCGAGGACCCTGCTCCGTCCTCTTGAGGTGCTCCCAAGGTGATCCTGAGCGCTCGATCTCCGGCGGGACATGTAAGGACCTTCGTACTCGCTGCTTAGCCCGCGGGTGGAGGATGTCGAAGGCAGCCTACGGGTCCTTCGCCGAGCTTCACGTGGTGAAAGGGAGAACCAATTCGGAGAGCCCTCGAAACTGCTTGGTTTTACGGAGTCAGGGTCTCCATCCCCGTCCCCTGCCTCCTCCAACTGATGCGGAACCTTCTCATCGACATCCCTTTCATCTTCTTCTATGGCTTCTTCAGCCAAGGATAGGCCTCTGTTCCGCTTCCCTCGGCTGCCACTGCCATCTTTCTCATGTCGGGTGTGTCGAATAGGAGGTTGGAACCGCGTGTTCTTTCCAGACCACTTGACAACTCTCTCGGCTCGCTCCCTCTCCATATCATCCCTACATTTCCTCTTTACTTCCACGCTAGCGACAACTCTCACATGCAAATGAAGGATCACCAGGAGATCGCGCTTGAGCATCCAAGCCACAACGTTGCGAAAGAGCGGGAGAAGCGATTTGTTCGACTGCACCACCGTCGCGTAAAAGTGTTGAGCGGCATTCGTATTATGAGGTTGAAGTGGATCTCTCGAATGGGAAGCGGAATTCGGATTAGAGTTGGATTGGGAACGTGAGGGTTGTGTCGGGTAAAAGCCGAATTCAGTGGTGAGTGGGGGTGCGGAGAACTGAGGAGAAAAGGGTGGATCGGATGGGGCGAGGGAAGATACGGACGCCGTAAGGGGAGTAAGATTCTGAGTGACTGTTGGTGGAGGAATGGAGGTCGAAATAGCGCTCAAAATCCGGGGGAGAGTCGGGACGAAAGGATAATGCTGAGAAAAGTCTCGATCGAAATCCATTGTTAGCTCGGCCAATCTGAATAAGCCGTGTCAGAATGATAGGAGAGTGTTGTAGTAAAGGGACCAACGAAGTAGGGAATTTTGGAGCAAGAGTGAATACCGTCTTGAGTTGTGGATGCACCAGATCGACGAGCTTGGCGCGGCGGTGATGTACTAACCAACGGGCTATTGGGTACACTTGAGTAGCGAGATCCCAGTCGAGCAAGCTCGCCATGTCTGCCAACCTGAGACGTCGAAACAATCAATACAGCGAGCTCAGGGACGAGGCAGTGTGCACACTCACGAGAGCGTGATGGATATGATTTCCAAGAATTTGAACAACTGTTCGGCCAACTGCCTGTCTTCCGGCACAACATCCCGTCCAGTAATCAAATCCGTATATGGATCATTTTCGTCCCCCTGTTCCCCATCATCAAGTAGTAACAGACTCTTCCAGGGTGCGAGAGTGGGTAGCCTCCAAGCGATACCGAGTTCCTTTCCCCACCCTTCGGTACCGAAGAATGATTCTTCGTGTTGCTGATATTCCAGAGTAAAATCATCGTCGTAGTCGTCATAGGAAGTGCTATGCAGAAGGGAGTCGAGATAAGGGGGGAGTTGGAGTTCTAGTGGTAAATCGTGAATCGTGATGTTCGCTATCATCCCCGCCTTGATGGCTTCGTAAAGATTCTTCATCGCCTGGGCGAGACCTGAGACCCGCAGCGCATGTTCGACATAGTCCGCGAAGCGCTCGCCCCGTGAAGCGTATTGATCCTTGAGATTGATCAAAAGGTCCGATTCTTGCTCTACGTAATTGGAGAGAACCTGCTCTTGATAGAGGACAGCGGTGACCGTAAAAGCGATGTGTTCGTATATGATGTCAAAGTACTTGGACACGTTTCCGGAAGCGGACGAAGATGGATCGGGGCGATCTAGGACGAGGACGAAATGAAATGTTTGCAACCAGGAAGACGGAGAGTTTGGCGCGGTGGTAGGATCCGATGAGTCAGAATCGGTTGAACCTTCGTCATCTGCCACGGGCGTCGGCGGGTCTACATCGAGGAGTGGGGTCATAGGCGCGCTGACCGGGGCGGTCTTTGAAGCGGAGGATTTGCGCGGGCCCCTCCCGCGACGGCCGAAGAAAGAAGGTTTGGTGGAGTGCTTATCTGTCCGTGGAGTCTTGAATTTCCAGGTCGCACCCTTTTCGGCGCAAACTGGATGGCCGATGAATGCGAGGTCGTCTACGATCAATTCGAACTTTTGATGACATAATGCTTGGTTCGGACACAAGAGACCGGCGAGGAATTCAGTGGAATAGCCGAGCAACTTGCGATAGTTGTTGGAAGAGGAAGAGGATTTCTGGAAGAGATTTACGGTTGGGATGACAGAGGAATGGAAGGAAGAGTCCTGGATGTCGTGATGGACCGGGAGATTGATCGGGGAGGTTCTTCCGGAAGCCCTGGAAGAAGAGTGGGCGGAAAGCGGATGGGAACTGACGGTGATGTCCGAGAGCGAGTGGTCTCTTGACCGAGGCCCAGACCACAGATGATCCCCGTCGTCACCTGCCAACCCGGCAGAGGATGCCTCTGAGAGGGCTGACGAAGAGGAGACTGTGTCGGACGAGTTTGCCGCTTTCCATGGGTTGTCTGCTTGGAGGGCGGGGGGATGGCTGGCGGGGTTTTTCGGGTTTGGGCGGGCAAGCCTGGGAGATGAAGCAGGTGTCGGAGGCCATCTGAAGACGAGAGCGGGACCGGTGTTTGCAGAGTGAGAGACGAGGAGGAGAGCGATGAGAGATTCCATCCTCTTGTCGAGATAAGCGCAAAGCCCCTCTTCCTGTCGATTTCTGTTCGGTCGAAAACGGCCAAGTGTTTCAGGATTGTTTACATTTATTTGGTCAATCCCCCCGCCAATAATTATCGTCGTGGCTAAAGAGTTGCTTGTGGTTAGCAGCACCTGAAATCTGAATCCCCGTTCGAACACCCCCTTCAATCCCCTCCGTCCATGGCCTGTCCGATAACATCCGCCGCAACGACGACAACGACAACGACAGTTCCAGATGAGAGGCTTCACGGCCTGGTCTACCCGCCCAACTTCCTTTCCTCTCTCCAAGTTCTTCTACCAAGACCCCCGCCTCACCAACCGATTCGCGCTCTATCAGCCAAACAGTTCGCCCAAATTCACCTACAAAGCCTTCTCTCCCATGCTCCTGATTCTATCCTCTTCCCCTTCCTACACGGCCTAGAGGGCGATAATGAGGCCCAGATCCAGTTCTTCTCTTCTTACGGTCGCGTATCTAGGCGGTCGATCCTCCCCGATTATCGCGGTCTCGTCTGGGTGGCATGTGACGACGACCACCCGGAAGTTCCACAGTCCACTGACTCTTCCCCCGTCTACAGCGATGACGACGACCTGGATGATGATGATTTCTCCTCCTCCGAGATCGAGTGTGACGACCTGTCCTCTCAGCCATTTGAAATGGACGTCGACCGTCCGCCGTCGTCCAAGTTAGAGATAGACACGAATAGCCTCCAGCATATGCACCCTGTGCACCACCGTACCATGTCTACCACTTCCGATTCCCAACCCCCGGTGTATGCCGTCGACTATGCCTACTCTGACACGCTTCACGATCGTCGGGCATCCAACGCCTCTTCTTTCACTGCATCTTCTCTCAACTCTCCTGACTCTGTAACCACGTTTTCCACCTCTACCTCCTCTAGCACTGACCCTGCGACGTCCCAATTAGCCAGGGATGATCCTAGGTCGGGGGCTACGAGTACGAGTCCTCCTGTGCCCGCATGTCTTTCACCCTCTCCGCCACCTCCGATGTCTTGGACGTTGACCTCCTCTTTCCGTCCATCTGAATTATTGATTAATACCCCACACGGCCCTGAATTTGTAAGACCACGTGTGCCAGATGGGATTAGTCTCCGAAACTTTGGTATACAAGTTGTAAGTTGAATCTCCGATCGACACCGCCCTGTCCCGTCCTCGTCCAACCTCGTATAACTGATCCCTCTCTCATCCGGAAATCAGCCCATCTATGCCACGATATCCGACATCGTCATCTACTCTGCAAAAGGAGCCACCAGATCTGCCTTTGCGCTCGCTGAAAAGTTCAAGCGGGCTATCGAGTCCAAAATGCTCGAGAGGCAAGATCGACTTCACCAGGACGGCGATCCGAATCCGGAAGCCAATCTAATCGCCTACAACGTCTTCGTTTTGACTGCGACCCTCCCAGAGATGTTAGAATCCCTCCCGCACCTGATCGCTCGGTATGAAGACATTGAATACAAAAACCGTGACGCACTCGTGACTCTCAAGGCCAATTCCACAAATTTTGCCCACCGAGAGAAGGATGAGATGCGGTACCTCACCAAGGTTACCGAGATCCTTTCCACATCTCCCCTCCCCGACCACCTCGTTGCTTCCTCACCTTCGGCGCACTGGGACCCTGTGATTGGCCAGGTTTATCTCGGCAACGCTAACGACGTGCCGATCGCCGATGAATGGGTTCCTCACTCACGCGGATCACACACGGATGATCCGTTCAACAGTGCCTACAATGCTCCTGCTCAGGACGCTGGTTTCGACATCTGCATCGAGTGCCATGACTTTGCTCAATTCCCTACCCCCGCTCACATGCGTGCCGCCGACGAACACCTTTCCGCCCTCGATACCGCGTGGGCGGCGCAACACTCCAAGCTGTTGGACGAAGGAGGAGAATTACCTGTTCGACCGCCCCCCAACGCCAACTCCATTGTTCATTTGACGTTCCCCAGTTCTCCACAAGCCAACGGAGCGACGATTAGCGCCCTTGCCTCATTTATCGCGTTTTTGGACAGATGGTTGAAGATACCTGGCGAGGACGTTTCCTCTTCTGGCCCTGAACAACCACCGCCTTCTTCAGCTTCGCGGAAACGCGGAGTAACATTCAGTTCCAGCTCATTACCGCCACAACCGTCCTTCATGAACACTTTCTTCTCCCCTTCGGCACATACCAATTCGGCAAGCAGGTTACGTTCTACTTCGGCTTCTTACTCTTCACACAACGACGGCTCTTCTTCTCCCTATCGATATTCGGCAGGCTCGGTTCGCACCCGACCCGTTAAGGTTCTTATCTACTCCGCCGATGGCTACACCGAATCATCCGTCCTCGCCCTATGTCTCCTCATGGTCATGGGAGGCTTGTCTCTCCCTCAAGCGTATCTAGAACTCCAGGTTGTAAGGAGGCGCAGCTTCTTTGTGTACCAGAGCGACTTGGGACTATTGAAAAAGGTTGAGACGAAGCTGAACCAGGATCGCGGACGGTCCAAGATGATCACTTCGACCTCTTCGTCGACTTCTTCCACAGGTCCTGGGACTGGTATGAGTGGTGTTCAGTATGTGAATGGCGTGGAGGGTGGAACCGAAGTTGGCTGGAACCCCGGCTTGAGACCCGGTTGGCCGCAACCCGTGGTGGGTCGAGGCGCCGGAGGTCACCTGAGCAAGGGTGGAGGTGTAGGTGCCGATTCCATCGCTGGCGCACACGGTCATTCGGCGAGTGTCGAAGAGTTGCCCGTCCAGATGCAGCAAGCTCAGACTCAGGTTGACAACAAGCCCTGTGCCGGTCAGGATGCTAACGAGGCCGGTAAGATCGCCAACGTTTTGGGGTACCCGCCCGGGTTTAGGAGGCAAAGAGCGAGTACTATGCCAATGATGTCGACTTTCACGGACCATCAGAGCTGGTTCAATGATCCCAGATTTAACGGCAGCTTCCCGAGTAGGGTTCTACCGTTCTTGTATCTGGGAGATCTGTAGGTTGATGGTGCGACTTTTGTTGACAAACCGACTGACAACTTTTCGTAGCAATCATGCCTTCAATGCGTACATGCTTCATGCTTTGGGTATCACCCACGTTGTTTCCGTTGGGGAGTGCGCGTTGGTACCGCCACCAGAGTATAAGAACCCATCCTGTTCGCCTCCACGCGAACGCAGGGCGTCGTTGTGGATCGAGGAGAGGGAGGGGCGAATTAAGGTGCTAGACATCCAGGGTGTTTGTGACGATGGCATCGATACCCTTGAGCCTCAGCTAGGACCGATCTGCGATTGGATCGAGAAGGCGAGATTGGAGGGTGGACAGGTCCTGGTTCATTGTCGGGTTGGTGTGTCGAGGAGCGCTACAGTAACCGTATGTTCGATCTCGCATTTCGTAATGCTTTCGCCTCACGGATACCGTACAGATCGCCTACGTGATGAAGCACCTCAAAACCTCTCTCGTGGACGCGTATTTGATTGTTCGTTCCCGACGGCTCTCAGTCTTGATACAGCCGAATATGAGGCTGTTATATAACCTCCTTGGCTGGGAACTCAAACTGATCAAGGAGCGGTGCGAGAAGGAGACTAGAGAAATTCAGGGGACAGATGAACGCTCAGAGGTTCAAGTCCCCGAGGACAAGCTTCGAGAGGGGTTGAGTGGATGTCTAAATTGGCCGTATCTGGCCAGGGAAGTCCACGCGTTAAACGAGAAGTATTTGCATTAAGGTGTGCCGATGGTTTCCCGGTCTTGTCCTCCTAATGCGAATTTACTCACGAATGTTCGCAAGGGTGTTTCAAGGTTTTCTTTGGGCTTTAGTGACTTTGTTGTACATATCGTCTTCTTCATGTCTTCCTCCTTTCCATTCCCCGTTCACCTGATCCCACTAATCACCCGTCCCGGGCTTCCCCCCCATTTCCATTTCCACTGACCCTCTTCCATGTTCGCTTGCGCAGCTCATGTGTTTTCCTTCACTGTTGTGTGTTCATCATCTGTAGCATCATCGTTCATGACACCGAACGTCTCATCGCCGCCGGCATCGGCCGTTCCTTTCCCTTCACGTATGTAACCACCCTACACGCTCTCTCGATTGATCCCTTTACAATGTAACCATGTCACGTTTCCGAATTCCTGCTCGGTTCTATCAGCTGAGGGGACCCCCCTCATTTTTCCTTCCGTTCATCAACTTGCAAGGATACTTTACGGCTTCGCACGGGCGGGTGCGCTTGTCTCAGATTTTTTTTAGCTCACAATTGAAAACGCACTTCTGAATGACAGTCGAGCAGGTCACCGAAAATACTCTCCCGGAACGGTGCAGCCTTGAAACTATTCGTAAGGTGGTAACGGGGCACCAGCATATCGGTCTTCTTGGAATTGTATTGTCCCCATGTGAAGCGATCATGGATCATTACATTTCCCCCCTTCCCCCCGTTCGCAAGATAAGAGGGTCAGAGGCAACGTTCGATCGAAGCCGACTCTAATCCCTTTCGTCATCTGGCCCAACCGCCCAGACCGCGTGTCCCTCCTGGGGGCCTGGCACCGGTTGAAGCTTCTTCAAGCTTCTTCGAACTTCTTCGGCTTGGAATTTGAAAAGCTTTGATTTGAGCTTTGAGGCTTGCAGACGCTCCTGTGTTCTGTCCCTGGCCACCTAAATCTTAAACCTTTAATTTTGACGGATGCTATTTTTTTTTCTCTATCTTTTTTGATTGCCCGAGACTAGGGTAGTTGTCGATAAGGATTCTGCTTCTCGGGTTGATGCGCGATCGAAGGTGTATAACGTTACGACGAACGTTTGGGTGCTTGGAGATCTTTTTTTTGTTTTGGTCCTGGAGGATGTTCGCTGAGATGAAAATAGGCGGTGATTCCCTCCTGAAGCATCTGACCCTCCTCGTATCTCGTACGTTATCCTGTTTCACGCCGAGAAGAAAATGGACGTGATAAAGGTTCAAACCAGTTCAAGTACAGAGTGGGTTCTTTTTAGTATCTCCATTCCCTAACCGCAGCGAACTAACACGAGGAATACATCATCACCCATGCTACCCCTCTCCCCCTCGCGGATTTCCGCTACTCCACGACAGCTCTCAACCTTTCCGGGTTTCAATCGGCCCAAGAAAAGCCCTCCAATCGGGTGATCCCCGTATCCTTGACCTTGTTGCGATCCGTAGCCTGGAACGCCTTAGGAGCAGGTCTAGGCCGAGCGTCGTCCTAGTGGTACCGGTACGCGAAGATGAGGAAAGACTCCAGAAACGGTTTTGTGAGGTAGCCGTAACACTGTGGTGTTTCCTGTTTCCGTGGACCGGGGCTAGCCTCGAACTTGACTCGGTGGAGCAGATCGTCTGAGACTGCCGCCATTTTTTCGGATGCAGGGGATGATCGATGAGGACGGGTACTAGTGGGTTCCTTAGGACTCCAGTGGCGTGGCGAATCGAAGTCGGAGCAGGCGTGAGAATTTCAGCACTTGTACCTGCATTCTTCATACCGAGTGGCGCACCTGGGCGGATGTAGCCGTTCCCGACCAAACCGTGGTAAAAAAGTTCTCCATTCTGCGTGGCTCTACCGAAAAAAAACACTCCAGCCAACAGGCTGAAACTAGTCGGCAATCCTAGTCCGGATTTTGATCGTGGGTTTCTCACGTCCCCATGTACATCATGTCATGATTCAGCGGAGCCTACTGGAGTGGTTGAGACGCGCACAGATAAAAAGAAATCAAAGCACCGCAGAAGAAGGGCATGGCGTCTATGCGGTGTGAAACCGTTCCCTTGTGACATGAGCGATAGATAACGCATAGTCGTGGAGTGTTTATGAAATCAGATCCTCAGAGAGAGGCTCCATCTTGGCTGTAGGAAAAGGAAAATTGGCTGGTCTAGACCAGGATGAGACAAGGGAACGAGACACCTGTTCCTGGCGGAATCAATTCGACGACAGACAGTTGGCAGACCAGATGACATTGTTCCATGGCGGCGTGGAGTTCCAGTGTCCCAAGTCACGAACTCCACATCCGCAGGCTGCTAACGCCGGCCTCAGTTGAATGTGACCCTAGGAGAGGTCACAATCGGAATTTAGAACACTTAGAACCCTGGATCAGAAGAAGTGGAGCAATCGGGCGGTTGGAGACGTGCGTGAGTATTGTTGCTGAAGCTGTGAACTCTACAGGTGGTGGAGGTGATTCAAGCTGTCGCGTGACGACGTGGTTAGTTACAAGAGAAAAGAGGTGCCATCGTACGAAAACTGACTCACGAGTCTGATAAGAGACATTCATCCTGTCCTACGTCCAGAATGACGAGTATGCTTATGGGAACTCTTCTGAATCGTCTCCTCCGTCTAATCAACCGTGAAGAAAATCCCCTTGACAAACTCGACCGCCTCTCCCGACGTGGCTCGATCGGGTGTGTAAATGACAATGAGCGTCTTTGTGGAGGCTCAAACGCTCCAACTGTTTGCGTTTTGATAGACCGTGTTCTACAAGATACAGTCTCAACTTGTTTAGTTTCTGAATGGGATTGGGGCTCGGCATCCCGGCATGACGTTTGATGCTGGAGCCAGGTCCCCTGGATAGAACCCATCCCTTATCAGACCACTCGTGAAAATCAACGACATATCCCCGGCATGAATTGGGAGTCATTGATGGCCCTGAAGTCCGAAAACCGAATGGGAAAATCGAGCTCCCAGCCTACTTGAGGCCAATGGATGAGCCAGCCGATGCCTTGATGCCGGGGTGTCGGACCCCAATACGATCAAAGGGTAAACGAGCTGGAGCTGTATATTCTGTAGAAAACTGCCCATCGAAATACACACGGCTGTTATTCGTGAATCAAGGGGAAGGGGAAACGTCACCATGATAGCTCGCATCTAATTGGAGTCTCATTGGAGTCGCCTGGAGGAAGATATGGTTTCCCATCCGGATCCAACGGAGCCTCGATACCAAACACCCAAAGGACGCAGGAAGTATTCAAATACAAGGTCCTGAGGAGAAGTACCTTCCAAGACAAGTACTCTGGTTTACGGTCAGTCAGTCCGTGAACAACCCTAGAGAAAAAGCAAAGATTTGGTACCTTCTCCTAGTACAGAATACCCGACATTCGGGCTCTGGAGTTGTTGAGTTGATTTTCTCGTCCTTCAAATACCTCTTCGGAGAATTTCCCTGATACGGGGGCCGCGAAACACCACCCTATCGTGGTCCATAACGTCGGTTCCAACCAGGAAATGCCACCTAAGGGATACGTGTATACCGGATCTTCTCGATCACCGCTACGCCAACATCCATTATGGGTCGCCTTGAATGACGCATTTCGCGATCCCAAGAAGAACTGGAGGGGTGCCATCGTAGAAGTTCCTTGATGATCGCGTTTAAGTGTGGAAGGTTTTTCACCCGGGGAAGCGCTCGCAGCCAACGACCCGGTCAAGTTGTTCCTCCGTGAGTTGAGCACCATTTCCGAGAAGAAAGTTAGTAGAGCCGGCGTCGTCTGAGTTAAGGACGAACAAACTCAGACGGAAAGCCACTGAACGGTATACCGCATCGCTCACGCTTATCCCATCACTGCGAGTTAAGGGTGCCGGGAGGCCCGTACATTGGGCATCTCGTGAAAGGGTTTACGGTAAGGTCTTCATTTGGCATCACTGTCAACATCCGATTTGTGAAATCTATTCTGAAATTAAGGTAATAGTTTGTAAGTAAAGAGACTCCGTACGCACTGCATCATCGGCACATTGAGCTGTAGCCCAAGACCGAGAACGATTAGCCAAGATGGCTGCGTCACTACTTAAGATGATGACATTCATATCGGACCCCAATCGCAGAACATCCGTTCCTGTGAACAGCCGGTTCAGCCGGTCCACGAATAGGGTTATTCAATCGATACACACCGTACCTATTGGCCATCGAAGTAAACCCTTCCCGGGCCGAGATATACCGTGGAACGTTCAAGGGTTTTTGAACATCGGGTAGCCCTCCGGATCGGGCAAATAGAGTAACTAGGGCTTTACCCGTTCACGGACGAGGCCAATGACGGCGACGACCAGCGTGTGAAGTGCATGACGATAATTGGTTTCGTCAGACAGGATATTAAACACCAGTCGGCGCCCGATGGAGACCCTGTATCGGTATAAGGAACGTAAGGTGTCTCTAATTGGATGGGGGGACATCTTAGAATCCGGGAGTTGTTTCGTTTTGAATGGAATGTGCCCAGGACGATTCTCCTGTCCAACGTAAGCTGGGGGGAGATCGAGACCAAGGAGCTCATGATAATCGAGTTGCTCCTAACCCCCACATGGTTATGGAAGGAAGTACTGCTTCTAATTTCTGGGGACGCCACGATAAGGTCGGCTTAGATAAGGATTGTGTAAAGCCTATCATCAGAGCCTTTGGCCACACCACAAGAGGCATTATTCCTAAACAGTAAGGTGGTCTGTACAACGAAGACAATGCGAGAGGAGTCGGTAAACTGAGGAAGTTATCACAACAGTTATCGAAATGTACGGACCCGTCGTCGTCAATCACGAGAGGTTACACCCGGCTTCCTAGGTTCGTCCTCAAGAAGCGGTCTGCCCTTATTGGAGAAGGAGAGCGGCATAGCGTGCAGGTCTTCGGCAAGGGTGGGGAAATCACTCCTCGCGAGGCCCGCACTCGCTGAGGTCGTTATCTGAAGGAATGTCGCTTGTTGCAACGGGCCAAGGCACCCCCGTCGATCCAGAATAGCTTGACCCAGCCCAGGGTCAGTAAAGCCCAGGTATAAACCTGTACTTAACAACCCTCGCCCACTCCTCCCATTCCTTCCCAAACTCTTCCTTCAACACCTGGTCTTCAACCTCTGCCCTCTTCGTAAACTGCCAACCAACATAAAGCATTCCAATCAGAACGCTGAGAACCACTCCATCCGCATTTGATTCCCCGATCCACGCGCGTAGTACCGTCCTTTGAGAGGTGAAGCTCAATGCGCATCCAGAAACAATAAATGGCAAGGCTATGTAGGACGGGTGACGGATGTAGGCATAGGGCCCAGTTTTCACGAGCTTATGTGAGGGAAGGATCGCCAATTGGTATGTGAAGTGATGCCCGAGGGACCTGAAACTAGACAAACGCAACATAGAAGCGAGAGCGGTGAGCAAAGTGCCCGAAACTAGTCGACAGTTCAAGGGATGCTCGTGACCAAAGCTTCGCGGTACTTCGAGGATGACGAGGATCCAAAAGGAGAAGATAAATGCGTAGGGGAAGTAGAAAGAACCCAATCGCGACCTCATTTTCTGTTTCTTCAGCCTCGTCCACCCATCCGGGCTAGATCCCCCGCTGATCCCGCCAGTGCCGTTGTCTGGTGACGTGGAGGCGCCTTTGTGTTTGTAGAACCTTTCTTGGTATGCCTCGTCCGGAGTGGGATTTGGCGGTGCAACACTCAGGGTTTCCAAGGCCGTCGCGATGATGAACAGCGAAACTCTTATCAACGCGGCTGACATCTTGGAAAGGGTGGGTGGTGGAAAACTTGACGACGAATCTGTTCCGGGTTCCCACGGCCACGAGCTTCGAGCGGGCCCACTCTCAGAGTCTCAAGGCGTGTTCCTAGGTGTTCCTGCGGTTGAGAGCTGATTTCTTTTTACTCGTAACATTCTGTTCTTGCGGGTTTGGCGAGGATGAAAACACAACGCAGGGGCAGAAGCCGACGGGGGATGAACGTCGAACGACACGAGAGCGGGCTAGAAGTTGAAGGATGTGCGCTCAATTTAACGGAACATCGATACACAGAACTGATGCACAAAACTGCATATCGCCATCCGCCCCACCACCTCCCGGAAGACATACAATGATCCTAGGATTATCCTAGAATGTTCACCTTCTGCTTTTTCTTCTTTTTCGAGTCCTTGGAAAACGACCGCCAGCTGTCCACACGTTGCTCTCGGTTCGCTATTGTATAAATCAATAAACAGCGCTGCTAACAGCGGGCATTTGTAACCACGAACCTTCCCAGTTTGCATCCTCCTCGGCCTTGCGCTTCTTCGCCAGGACTTCCTCCTCTTTCTTCTTCGCTTCCAATCCCTCGTTGGCAAGGTTCATCTTCACCGCCCTATGCACATTAAACACTTCAAATGTGGGGGTGATCAGGTGGACCGCACTCGCGCTTACTTTCGTCGGCGGACTTCCTCTTCAACCAGCAGGGTCTTGGAAGCTTGACGTAGCTGGGTCTTGTAGGGTGGAGCAAGACTCTTTAAGCGTTGGTCATCGTCTGGTATGTTTGTAGGTAGCGAGAGCGATCTGAGAAGTTGCGTCCGCGCCTCCTTGATGATGGCGTCCAGCTCCTCTCGTTTCTTCGGATCGGTCAGCTCAGATTCAGCCTAGATTGTGATCAGTAGGCACCCAACACGCAATACGGATCGGAGAACGAAGTACCTTCTTGAGTAAATCGAAAGCCTCTGGAGCTCGTGCGTGTTGGGTCTTGTCAGGATGGATAACTGCAGACAACAAAACGTACGAGGCATGCATGGGTCAACGAACGGATTCTTCAATCACATCGAGAGGCAAAGCAAGCAGTTTCGTGCACCGACGGCGTGCATTCGAACAGGGAAAGGTGATGGATGAGATGGGGTAGAAGAGAGGATCGTGTGCTCACAAAGTGAGAGCTGTCGGTATCTCCTCTTAACTTCCTCTGCTGTAGCGGATTCATCTATGTCTATGATATCGTAGGGACTACAAGGGACAAACTGATGAGTCCAGCCTCAAGATGCGGGGACGCACGCCTATTGCTTACTTGAGCTTGAACGCCTTTAAAATACGTTCCACTTCTAAATCCCGCTGGAGAGCGTTGGATTCTCGACTCAGGATCTTGTCTAGGTCTAGGTCTACGGCTGACGTGGATGGAACGGGGGCTTTCTTGTTTCCAGACGACATTGTGGTGGTCTAGCGTGGACAGCGCAGGGACGGATCAGCTTGTTTGTGTTTGTTTATCAAAAGCCTTGTGCTTAGTTGTAAATGTGAATGGACCGGACCCGGGCCGTAGGTAGTTGCGCTACAGCAGTCATTGAACTCCACGTGGCTTCCTACTACGTCCGAAACCGCTTGTCCGTCAAGATAAGATGGCACCCTTGCGAGTAGGCTACGGTAAAAGGATCCATTGCCCCAAGATTCCATTACACTAATATCCTCCAGTTGGAGAACATTTCTCCTCCCCTTTGCTTCAGTTCGCTGAAGCAGATCAAGGAAAAACCTTCATCCTCATAGAATGTCCAAGTAAACTCATGTTCCCGGTACTCTGCTGGCCCATCTGTTCATCGGAATGCTAGGTGGAACGGGTCAACTCGTCTCTCGACTTACTAACGACGAAGTCGATATCGCAATGTATGTCGAACCGCTCTCGTCCTGACGAGTCTCATCTGGGCTTCCCAGTGCTCTAACGGATGCTTTGATCTCCGGAATTGCGAAAGGCTCTAAAGCGTATAAGCTCGTTGGAAGCTATGTTGCCTCCCCACTAAACTGGTACGTACTCCGGGTATTACGGACACACTTTACAATCCCGCACTATCCGGCAGGGCCGTCGTCACTGGAAAATCTTCGTCCTTCAACTCCATCGCGGATTTGAAGGGCACGACGATCGGAATATCCCGCTATGGAAGGTGAATATGATGCCAGGATTGTCGTTCGAGCTGCGAACAACATTCCTCCCAACAGCGGCAGCCAGACGATGGCATTCGTGATGGCTCTCCAACAGAGATGGTCACCGACCACGTTAAAATTCCAAGGCACATAATCTCCCACTACAGATTCCTCTAGTCACTGAGTACCCAATATCAGTGAACAACGATATCAAGGGCCTCATCGACTCTGTCAACGACGGTTCGACCAGTGCCTTCATGTGGGAATGGTTCACCACGAAACCGTGGCTGGACTCCGGGGAGGTTCGCTTCGTACGTCACCCTACGAAAAAAACATCCTAGTATATACTGAGGTTCGCCTGGTCAGATTGGCTCTGTCCCAACACCGTGGCCATCATGGTTGATCGCCGCACACCCATCTCCCGAGCGCGCTCCAAAGGAAGCCGTTCGCGGCTTCCTAAGCTCGCTCACCGGCTACGTTACCAAGTTCGACTCTCAGGAAAGTAGGGAATCTACAAACGTTCCTTTCATCCAGAACACTTGGGGGTATACAGAAGCCGATATAAGGGTGGGACTACTAGAAAGTGTCAACTCCACCACAATACTAACGACTTCGTAGGAATGGATGAGCACCGTCAAATACACCAACGATTGCACGACCATCTCTTCTGCTGTACTGTCGGAGGTGCTAAGGTGCGTGCGAGGGCGAAGGCAGATCAACCACCACTCACTGCCGCAACTTTGTTAGAATTCTTTCAACCGCTGGGTTCATCACTTCCCCAGAAGGAGAGGCCGAAGTCGTCCAAGGTATTTTCGTTGACAGAGAGGTTGCTCGGATTGTCTAGCGACATTATGCACCGTAACACCTTGGCCATCCAGGAAAAATCACTGGGGCACTCACAAACCTTGTTAAAAACGTGTATGAGTTCCCTCACTCGAGAGGAAACCCCAATGAGATAGATTAAATCCTAAATAATACACGTGTACACCCATACAAAGCGTAAAAAACAGTAACCTACTTGGACCGAATATATTGATCAATTTTGCGACCACCATAAAAACATCTCCAAACATAAGCCTGCAACCTGTTCTCCCGCTCGCTTTCGCTAACCACCAGTCTCTCGATCGTCGAAAACGGCCGCCCGTGATCGAACCGGTACTTCGCCAGGTCCTCAATACTATCCCACACCTCACTATCCCATTCGTCATCCATATACCCATCGTCAGGGCACGGCTCCATATCACCCGAAACCTCGAAGCGGATAGTCTTCAGCTGTGTCCCAAGCTGCTTCAAATCCTCCCAAAAGCTCGTGTACCATCCCATGAGATAGTTGCAGCCAACTTCCAGAGTGTGAGCATCCACCATCAGTAAAATAACTGTGGTGTTGTCGCTACAGCAATGGTCGACGAGTTCCAGCCCATCGTAAAGGCGAACGTGGCGTATGACGGGTTTCGCATATCCAGTGAGGTCCTCCCAGGTCTCTGCAAAATCTCGTATGAAGCATTCGGCAGTGAACGCGATCCCCTCTCCGGTGGCGGATATCGTATACATCTCGGCGTCCTCAGATGAGATCTGAAGTGACGAGAGACGTTGGAACGCCGGGACCCGAATGATGGTCGACAACTTTTTGACGGGAAGGCCAATGCTCAACGACTTGAGGTTCAGGAGGTGGACAGGAGAACCCTTCGCTTCACCCTCGAAGTCGATCCACTTTAAATGCAGTGATTCGAGAGAGCGGTTATTACGCATGAACGTCCGAAAAGCCTCCGAATTGGTTCCCCAGGGCCTGGAGTCGCTGTCGAACACGAAGGAGGTCAGGTTGTTGACCTGCGCGATTAAGTTGCCCCAACCTCCCACGTAGGTCAGGGAGCGTAGAGTAGGAACAAACGGTGGGGCGGAGAATAGATGATCGGCGTGGTTTGTGGCCTCGTTCTTCCATACGAGGGTGGCGAGTTGGGGGAAGGACGAAGCGAAAAACCGGCAGCTTCCCAACGCTAACTGCACTCTCCCCGCAGAACGCCCCCACTCCCCGTCAAAATTGATGTCCAACGCGCGGATGCGGCTAGAGTGTTTGGGTTCGGCGAGAGGTTCGAATTGGAAGTGCCGCTCGCAAGGGTTCCTCTCGCTGGGCATCAATCTTCCTCGGCATCCCTTGTCGCATGTGCAATCCAACTGAATCCGACCCAGCTTTCCAGCCTCCACCGTAACATCCAACGTGACAGGATAGCTTCTCTCGAGGCACGCCTCGACAAAGCTTCGACGACCCTCTTGTGTTATGAAGATCGCAGACCACACTCGAGGTTGATTAATCAACGCAGCCCTCCAGAACCGGCAAACATGCGTCAACTTCGAGAGGTCGTACAGGCTCTTTCGGGTACGCGGAGGCGCGACGAGTTGGAAGATTCTAAGGAGGATTTCAACAGGGACATTGTAGATGGGGCCACATTTTGGGAGTGGAAGAGGTGGTGGGTCGCGTGGACGATATCGCGGGGGCCGTTCCAGGAGTGCTCCTGCCAGAGAACTTCCTCCTGTTTTCCCGCACTATCACCGATGTCAGTGCCAGATCACGGTGCGGGGCGAGTCTGTAGACATACGTCGCAGGTCGGTGCGCCGGGTCCGCTGTGCGAAGGTCTCCATTAAGTCGGCTTTTTGGGACTAAAGGCGAAAGCTACTTACCCGTTATCACACATGGTTTGGGTGAGTGGGTAGACGTACGTCCCAGTACGAGCGCAGAGTGCGGCATTCACCAATATATCAATGTCGGCCATCGCTGATTGTCCAAAGCCGCCATCGGACTCCGTAAACGAATCCATGGCTCCTTGTGATGGGCTGAATTCCAAGTAACGCGGTAGAGTACTGATGATGGGACTGGGAAGGACGCCAGGGGCGTGGCCGGTGGCGAGCGTCAACTACCTTGGAGGTTCCTACTATTCCCACGGGGAACGTGCAACCTGCATTGAATCACGCCTCGACTTGGGAGGACTGTTTCCAAACGACATCTACAATGAACGCCACCGTCATGAACAACCTCACTGACGGGAGCAAGTAGAAGAGAGGGAGACGTAGGGGAGTATTTATGAGTCTTGAGGCAGAGCAGGTCGTCAATTTAACTGCAGCATGAATCACGAGAAGGCGGAGTCAGGATCGTCTAGGGGACCGGGGCTCGTACCCCAGATCATCATCCAAGGTGATATTGGGTCCACTACGAGCCGACTCGTCTCCCACAACACGCACGAGCCCCGCAGACGGAGCGTCGGAGCGGGCTGAGAAGAAAAATTCCGGATAAAAACAGTACGTTCAGGTTACGGAGGGTCTCCTAGCGACCCCGACCTGACGGCACTCGACCCCTGGCGGGTCTATTTGAATCGAATCCACGCAGCATGATCGCAGCCGGCGTGTAAGAGTAACGAAACACGCAGTAAGGTAAGCACCTCCCCCCCCACTGACCTCAGAAACGGCACGGATATCCGAGACCACCACCGGCCCGAGGGCGAAAGAGGGGTTTTCATCGTTTAACAAAGAGGGAAGGCCCGCCAGAACGCTGTGCAACCTCGACTTTCAGCGCTACAGTAGTGAAAGGCCCGACCGAAAGCCACCGATCACCCCCATTTTTCGCGTTTGTTGTCGCCGCTCCACACCCCCAATCACCCACCCCTGCGTCTAGAATATATCAGGAACAGCGACCGAGAAGGCGGACGAACAGAATGGGAAGGGAGAACACGAGTAAGCGGGAAGGAGCGAAAAAGGAGGAAGGAAAGGAGTTCGACAATCAGTATCACTTCCCCCATGCGTCTGATAACCAACACTGTTGCAACCCCTCACGACCCTCAGCCCATCTTGTATCGTTCGTTCCCATACTGGCTAGCGGGCGGTGGCTAGTGGAGCATCATCCATACAAAATTCGGAGATACAGTGGAGCACGATGTGGGAGGACGTTGACACGAAACAAGGTCAACCATGCAAAGTCGGCGTTCATCTTGGTCTCTTGTCAACAAGTTCCTCATCCGATGGTTTTGTGGTTCGAAGTTCTTATATTGCAGTCGAGACCAAATACCGAAGCTATATACACGTAGAAATACTGCCCAAGACAGGGGAAGAAAGTAAGAGAACCACATCACGGTCGAATTCGAAGGGGACCGCGCCCGTCATGATAGGATGGATACAAGAAGTAGAAAAGAAAAATGCATCAAAGGAATGATTGTGAACAATGAATACGTTGTAGTAGAGGAGAATTATCACGGCTATATTCATTCGACGAGACACAGGTGAGGGAGTCGAGAACTAATCGCGGCCAAGGGGTGGGGGAGTAGGTGATGGAAACAATGAAGCCGTCTATTAGAATAAGGTGAGAGAAGCTCAATGCAGAAGTGATTGTTCAGTGGAAAGGCGCGATCGCGAAGGGCTCTTCCGGTCGTGATATTGCAGGGGTGAAACGAAGAGGTATGTTGCGGGGGACGTATGATAAAAGGGCAAGCATGTTCGTGATGCATCGTGAAGAATAGATAGACTCGACAAATGGAAAATCACGCTCAGACCGGTGACTCCGCGCGTTGCTTGGGGCCCCACCTCTGGTAAGCAGGATCGTCGTGCTTCGTGTCTGGGTGGAGCTGGATCTTCCCTTCCCACAAAGCGGCTGACGACTTCGACGGGTCGTTCTGGGCTGGATCTGAAAGACCCGCTCGTGACGGCGTCCATCCAGCACCGACAGAAGAGGCGATGAGGGTAGGTACCATAGTCATAAGTGAAGGCCTGGTTTCGTCAGTTAAAAATATCCTGCACACAATACCGAACGACTCACAATGCGACCCGGTCTCCTTTGGGAATCCTCGACTTCCTACTCTTCAGAATGAATGATGAAGCATTGACACGTCCACCACGGAGGCTAGAGAACAATGACAAGTTATCTCGAACTCTGGTGATGGCCTCGTTCCATTCAGCAGTCTCAGGCTTGGTAGTTGGGAGGACTTCATCAGCCTTCATAATCCTCAGCTTAATGAAGGCACGCTCGAGTGGTGGAGTAGGAATGCATCGAATGAGAGCGCCGAGGGGAATCGAGACGAAGCCGAGAGCAAGCGAGATACCCCACTCGCGACCGGTGATGCGAGTGACTTGGAAGGCGGCGCCACCGATGAACACGATGAGAACCTGACCGGCGATCTCTGCAAGCCAAAATTAGTGCCAAAGCGCTTTAGAGCGTAAAAGCGAGGGACGTACCGATTAGGGTGATCACGATGAAATACCGGTTCTTAAGAATACCCTCGAAGATGTTGAGCTTGTTGTCAAGCCTCCTGCAGTTGACCGAGTTGAAGATCTGAGCGAAGACAAAGGTATTGAACACGAGAGTCGTGACGAACAGGTTTCCCTGGTCCGAGCGATCGAAACCAAGGATGCCGTGGCCGAAAAAGTGGAAGACGAGGATGATGATGACCTGGTAGATCGATTGCCCGAGGATCATCTTGATCATGTCAGCGGTGAAGAGTCTCGTTCCGCGGGTATCTGGTTTCCTATCCAACAGAGATATCGAGGCGGGGTCGGTAGCGAGGGCGAGAGCAGCGAAGGTGTCCATGATGATATTGATCCAGAGCAGTTGAACGGCAGTGAGAACGGATTCCTCCTGGGAAGAGGAGACGGCGGTGACAAAGGTAATAATGACGGCGGTGATGTTTGTCGAAATTTGGAACTGCAGGAACTTACGAACGGCGTCGTTTACGCAACGACCCCACATGATGGCCTTGACGATAGAAGCAAAGTTGTCGTCCATGAGGATGATATCAGAAGCCTCTTTGGCGGTCTCAGTACCGGCAATACCCATAGAAAACCCGACGTTGGCAGTTTTGAGTGCGGGACCATCATTCGTACCGTCACCCGTAACGCCGACAATCTCGCCAAGAGAACGAAGGGTTTCGACAAGGATCTTCTTATCCTCGGGGGAAGACCGCGCCAGGACTTGAAGACGAGGGACAACCTCGATGCGCTCTTGTGGGTCAAGAGCACGGAAGACAGGGCCTTCCATGATGATGCCTCCAGCAGTGTAGATACCGCACTGAGTGGCGATAGAGCGAGCGGTGAGAACGTTGTCTCCAGTACACATCTTGACAGTGACACCCGCGTGATGGCAAGTGGCGACAGCCTCGCGGACACCGGGACGAAGGGGATCTTCAATACCGGTGATGGCCACCAGTGTCATGTCATAAGAGAGGTCCTCATATGAAACTTCGTCAACGGACTGGAAG
>Ga0307512_10002442_pt1 | contig 23468 bp, 25 predicted proteins | sample 14_EM_MG_FD_200267 | JGI IMG/M metagenome (GOLD analysis project Ga0307512, IMG submission 200267) | Populus trichocarpa ectomycorrhiza microbial communities from riparian zone in the Pacific Northwest, United States - 14_EM | ecosystem: Host-associated > Plants > Roots > Unclassified | place...
CCCCTATCCACATCCTCGACGATGATTCACTTCTTAACATATTTTATCTCTATCGACCTCTAGTTTGGGATAAAGACTGGACCCCCGGACGCTTCAAGCTTGCCCATGTTTGTCGGAGGTGGCGATATCTCTTACTTGGCTTGGCATCCTACCTCGGTCTTTGCCTTGTTTGTGTACATGCCACTCCAGTAGCAGACATGCTGGAAAACTCACCTTACCTGAGTCACCTCCCGCTGATAATCGATTATCTTGATGAAACCCATAACGTCACGGCAGAATTCGAAGAAGGAATATTGGTTGCGCTCCAGCACCGTGAACGCGTGAGCTGCATCCGCCTTCGGAAGTCTGTTCCGAATTTACAGAAGCTCGTCGTGGCCATAGACGACGAATTTCCCTTGTTAAATTACCTGTATATCAGGCCCATGGCCGAGGACAACACGGGCCTCACTCTTCCAGTAACATTTCAAGCACCACATCTACGTCATCTCATATTGGAAAAATTTGCCCTTCCGATCGAATCTCTATTGCTCACGAGAGCCGTTGGCCTCGTCACGCTCTCGCTCAATAACATCCCACTATCCGGGTATTTCCACCCAAATGACTTGATTCACAGGGTGTCACTCATGCCCCAACTAGAGACACTTGGTGTCTACTTCTCCCGTCCTACTCTCACTCTTGATATCGAGAGTTTACCATTGAATATGCCGATTGCAACCCACGTCACCCTTCCTAACCTTCGTTTTTTAGGGTTCACGGGTACTAGCACTTATCTAGAAGTGATTCTTCCTCGGATCACCACCCCTGTCCTGGAAAAACTCCAAATTGGATTCTTCCACCAGCTTACTTTTCCCGTCCCACACCTCTTGCAATTTATGAGCTCAACAAAGAGCCTCAAGTTCAGCAGTATCAACCTCGCATTTTCTAAGAAGAACTTTACCCTACGGGTGTACCCCCGCGAAGACGCCAATATGTTTCCACATACGTTGCAGTTACGAGTTGACAGCTGCCAACTCGGCAGGCAGGTAGCATCTGCGGCGCAAATTTTGAACACTCTCAGGACAGCACTCTCCACAGTGGAGTATCTTACTCTCGGGCATGCTGAAAAGTTGCATGAGGGGGTCCAACGCACGCAGTGGCGCAACCTTTTGAGGTCGTTGGGCAATTTGAAGACACTTCGGGTGTCCGACAGCCTTGTCGGCGAACTGTCTCGCTGTCTGCAATCAGATGGCACGGAACCACCGATGGAGCTGTTACCCAAATTGAAGGTGCTTGAGTATACTGCCACAGACGACGTCAGTTATGCATTCGCCCCATTCATTCATGCCCGCATGAACGCCGACCACCCCGTAGCCTTGGTCCGTCATTGATTACACCCTATTAACCTAACCGATGAGGTAGCCGTGGGCTGTGGTGCGAGGCGAATGTGGCAATCGGGCCCGCCCAGCGCGCATGTGTGGGGAGGTTTTTTTCTCATATTTTCTCATATTTCATCAGACATAAGTAGTATATGAGTAAGGCGCAGATACGGTTGAGGAAGCGATGCTTTGTCCCAACCCCAGATCTTTTACTCGCTTTCAGAGTCGGTGGACCCGTGAATAATTTCCAAACTGCTGTGCTGTAATCAATTGATGAGTTTCACCTTGATTTCTTCATGTCATCGATGTGATCTGGCTCGCTGTTATCGCCAACTGGAGCATGTCTGATGATGGTTCAGGGTTACAGGGCATTTTGGTTTCCTGTGGGCATCAATCTACGAGTTCCTTCGGCTATAGTACCATCCATGGGTAGTTCTCATGCCATAGAGGAAGAAAATGTGGATGACTCCGTCACCACCTGTCATCGCACGAAAAGTGTCTTCATGTTGCGGAACAGCTAAACAAGTCTGCACCACTGTATGTGGTCTCACTCGATGTGTTGCCTCAGTGGCTTCGGGTGCTTCTCACATTTGGGGGTAAGATGCTCAACCTGGGAGAGTAGTGTCCCTGGCAGTTTGGAATTTCGTGCTGCAGATCCGCTCTTCTCGGAAATGCATCTCCTAGGATAGATCAATGAGAAATTTTTCCACAGTTGCGGAAATTGATCTCTCATCTAAGTGGAGCCTCCTGTGAGCAAGTGCGAGGCTCTCAAAGGTGCCCACAATTTGTAGGAGCTCTTCGTCTGGGAAGGGGTGCCGGTCGAAAAAAACAAGGTGGAGCTTCTTGAGGAGAGCAGTCCTTATCCAAGGGAGGAGCACTTTGAAGTACGTACTATTACCCTCGAAAGTAAACCGGCGAAGGTTAGGAAATGAAATATGTGTGATGGTTGGCGCATGTGATATTTGCCCCCCGATAGCGAATGGTGATTTGACACATATCTGGAGCATCTCTAGCTGAGGGACAGATAAAAGCCATTGGAGCAACTCTTCTGGACGGGGGTAGATAGATTTGTGGACCCAAGTTAGTGAGAGTTTGGCAAGACCAGTGTGGGCCGTAAGCGCGTAAGTGATGGAGGTCCTATGGGAAAGGTAGGGTTATATAGCACGAGGCGCCGTAGACGTGGTGCTTGAAACTTCGGGGGAAGCGTAAAGCTTGTATCGGTTTGGCCAGTCATCGAAGGTAGGATACATAGGTGCTCCAGCATCGGAAATTCCCCATCCAAACCCGTGATAAACGACACCATATCTTGAAAAAGCGTCTCGAGCCAGATGCTGTGCATGCGGTCACGGTGCTGCAGTGCAAGCTGTATATCTCGTTTCTCTTTGGCACTGATCCTACCAGAACAGGAGTAGTTGACACCGAGGGGAAGGCGAGGTTCGTGTGCCAGCATGCGCGCTACTGGTGAAGCACCCCTACTATAGAGAAGGCCAACACCGAGCTGGAATGGAGATCCAACGACAAGACATCGCCACCTTCTGCAAACCCGCACAAGCTCATACCACCAACATCCGCCCCCCCACACCCGCTACTGGTGAAAAAAGAGGTCACCGTATTCATGATAGTCGAAAGAAGCCACCCGATAATAGGAAAATATCCTGAGAAGTGAATCATCGTCGAGGATGTGGACGTATGTAGTTCATTGGCTGCTGCTGCTGCTTCCAGGGCTACGGTGTGATTTACCCACAATCCGGACAAACAAATAAAAAACAGGCGGCTTACCTCTGACTTCTAAGCTCGTGATGTGGTGCATCCTTATTAAACCAAAGGCAGGGAATAGTAGACAGGCAATGGGGCATGGTGGGGAGGTAGAGCGTCGTGGAGAAGTCTCCTCTGAGTTAAAGCGGGTGGCGCGGGCCCTAAGGCCGACTCGGATGCTGTGAGGGGTTGGGATCGTTTCGTCCCCGCTCCCGCTCAGAGTTTCAAAATTTCAAAGCGCTTTGTCTTTTTAACGTTGACAGGCACGCAGAAACGCGCATTCAAGTGTGTGAGCCACTAAAATAGCACAAGAAGCAGAAAAAGTGGGAGGTACAAAGGTTTTTGACCCAAAATAGAAATAAAACCGATCGAGCCATCGCAAGTTGCCTTTGGTGGCCGGTGTAGAGGTTGCAAAGGTAATCCGTGCGCGAGAGATTAGAGTATCTGTATCTGGATAAACTTTCGAGAACAATGCCAGGGCGAAATCCTGCAATGCGAGAACTTCGGGTCGAAGCCTCATCATGTAGCATTTGGGGTACAGACGTGTCGAATTTGTGAGCACGCTGTACCATAGCTGTTAGATCACAAGAACAACATGGCAAGACAGACGAACTTACACGAACGTGTGAGGTACCATAGCCTATGGCCTTGCGCGAAGAACAATTCGGCCATCAACGAATTCACACTTTGCGATATGTGATGGAGCAGGCCGGAACATGAGTCTAGACGAGAAATTCTAGTACACACCTTCCGTAAAACCAGACAGTTTGTGGCCACATACAGGATACCGCGTTGGACGCACAGGCACAGTAACATTACGATTATTTGAGATACGTTCAGAAATAAGGGGGGTCGGACAGTCCATAGAATAGAAAGATGGAACGTACAAGGATCTAAATAAGTGACTGTTGGAATCCCAAAGTCCTTGATAAAGGGATGAAAGTCCGAAAGCATGGGAAATACAAGCATGGGAAGTACAATCCATGTGATGAATAATGAGTCAAGAGAATGGCAGACAGGGCAAGTGAGTAAAAGATGGAGGTGCTACCGGAACTCCATGCCATCCCCGGACAAGGCGTGTTCAAAGGGGGGACAAAATTATAGGGCGGCCAGCTTTCTTGCAGGTATCAGCAAATACGGAAAATACGCCAACGACATCCTCGCGTGAGGTATACAAGAGCCTACCCAGCTGCGGTAACAGATACACAGGTGGTTCTTCATGGTCGAATTGTAGAGAACGGGACAAATCCCCTGTACGCCTGTCTTCTACGCGAAGTGACTTCACGTTGGGGAAGGATCGGAAGAAGTTGCACCACTGCGTGCGGTAGGCCTCACCGTGTTGCCCCTGTGACGTACAGTCCCTCTCACACCCGAGGGTGAGATACTCCACTGCAGCGAAAAGTGTCGTGAGCGAATTGAAAATTTGTGCTGCGGAGGTTATCTGGTCGTGGAGGGTTCCATTATCAAAATAGCGGATTGAGAAATAGCGCCCAATGGCCCCCCTGGGATACGCCGTGAAGGAAAGGAACTCCTTATGGAATTTGACAGTGGCGAGGCTAAATCTGAGGCTCTCCGTGACGGTTAACGATTGCAGGAGATGTGGGACATGGAGGGTGTATTCATGGAAGAACACAATTTTGAGCTTTTCGAGGAGGGGGGTTGTCATGCAAGAGAGGAGCATTTCCATGTAGGGATTATCACCCTCGAAAGCAAAGTGGCGAAGGATAGGAAGTGCGACGTGCGTCAGGATCGGGGCACATGACATTTTCTTCTCAACATTATCGTCAGAAATGGAAAAGCCGAAGCTGATCTGGAGCATCTCCAGCCGAGGAGCGAATGAAAGTCGTTGGAGTAATTCGTCAGGGAGGAGGAAGGTAGATGGGTGGACCCAACGAAGGGAGAGCGAGACGAGGCTAGTGGGGGTCGTTAATGATGGGGATGCTATTGGAAAGGCGGTACCCAATAGCATAAGGCGGCGTAGACGTGGCGCATGAAAGGCTGATGGAAGTATCAAGTTCGTACAGTGCAAACTTGGAGGCGTGATGGCCAGGTATTCCAGCATCGGAAACTCCCCGTCCATGGCCACGATGAGCGTCTCCAAATCAGGAACAGGAATTTGCAGGCGGATGCGGCGGATACGATCACGATGCTTGAGTGCGAGCAGTATGTCTTCGTTATCTTGGGCGGTGATAGGGTGACGATGCAGGCGATCGATAGTGAGGGGGAGGGGGGGTCCACGCGCCAGCATATCTGCCACTAGTGCACCTTGTATGCATAGAAGGTCAACACCGAGTTGAAATGCGGACCCAAAAATCAGAGACCGCCATCTTCGGCACACCTTCACCAGCTTGAACCACCAGCGTTCATCCTCCCAACTCCACCGCCGGGATGTGTAAAAGTCGTCAAATTCGTTTCCGTCTAAGATAACCGGCCGACAGTAACGAAATATGCTGAGAAGCGAATCGTCGTCGAGGATGTGGATGAATGTACTCCGTCGCCGGCCAAGACCGATGCCGTCCTGGGTGTAATTCAATCACGAATCCGATAAACATAGTAAAATGAAACTTACCCCCTAGTTCGGGGCTCAGAACTCCATGCACTCCCCATGAAGTGAAGGCAGGTGATAGATAGGCAACGCGACATAGGATGGGGGCAGCAGGACGAGTATGTGTCCAATGACTGATGCCAAGCCCCAAGGAGGCCCTGAAAAAGTGTGGCGTTGTTGAAACCCGCAATGCCCGCATCCAGATTCGTTCCTAGCGCTCTCCAGACTTCGACTCCCTCAGTCTACCTGTGGGTGTACAGCATAGCCGTATGCATCGGGTGTCATGGGAGAAGGCAGAACATTGAACATGATGAGGTGGCGGAACGATGACCGTACTAGGTCGCTTGTGAGTGCTTAGTAAGACGCAAGACAGGGCGGATGTCGGAGTGTCAAGCGGGCTTTATTTGGGCCATTCCCCGTTCACTCGCAGTTCCGCGCTCATACTGTCCATCGATATCGATGTCATCCCCCAACAAGGGACAGTACACCCTCTTTGGCCATTTTATTCATTTTCGACGAGGCTGGTTGGAGAATGTCGCAAATTAAATTCGGTACAAGCCATCGGCGGGGAGATGCGAGTCATCGATGAAGCGTAGACCAGGTTCAAGGTTCGTCCTTCCTCTCAATAGAACCCGAATGGGGTCCGTTCTGAAAGCCTTGGACAGTCCCATACGGATCAAGCACCCTAATCGTCTTCTGTAGGGGCTTCTCAAACCTATTCCTCGAACAAATCATGACATCGCATTCGATATCCAGCACGCTGGAGAGGTGTGGTGATCTTTTAAGGGGAGTAAGAGACGTCATTAAGCTTCATTCGTTATCGGTACTGACCTTCGACGAGTGACAACCGAGTGGTTTCTTCTTATCGACCCACAAAGGACATTTATAATCCTCCGATTTCCCTCGACTCCAGAATTGAAGTAGAGAACGCTTTTTCCTGCGCCTGGTGGCACAGGGAAGAGCGCCCTCTATTTCGTCCTCCCTTGTCATCTCTTTCATCCTGGTAATGCGTTGCGTGACGCTGGTGAATCTACTAAAAACATGCAAGTAAGTTTTACCCTTCCCACATTTGATTTTCCGTTGGGTCGAGTTCTTCGTTTGACATGCAATAACGTCATCAGTTTGCACAATCATGGCGAACGGGATCCTAGGATCATGGTACGATCGATGCCTTGAGGTGATACCCAGTCCCAACACGAGGAAAACCCGATAAAAGCAGGATATCACTGATGGTGCCAATTGTTGTATGCTCGGCTAATAGAGTATGACGATGTTGGCGGGAGGACAAAGACCTTGTCGAGACGTCAGCGAAATATGGATGTGATGTAGGGTCATAATTGCATGCCAATAGCGCGTTCTCACAACACTTCACAGGTTTCGATCGGTGCTCTGCCAACTTGAAGACACTGTTTCCTAGGAGCACATTCCCTTAGAAAACAAGTCCGATGAGTCCAACCTCACATGGCACCATGCGAAGTGCAAGGGCGCTTGGAGTCCTAGGACGTACGTGTGGCTTCAGAGTGAATGGCGTGGGAGGAGGAAGAGGTGAATAGGACCAGCAAGCGCGGAGTTGAAGAATCCGAGCTTTGTGGTGTTTACCGGTGCGTATTCTACTGTAGCTCCGTGCTAAGGCCTTGTGTCATCTCATAAGGAAGCAGATTCGGGTGTGCGTCTCACCAAGAACACAGCACAAGAACCAGAGGCAAGAAATTCGAAGCGTCTGAACCTAGGAGAGAACGCAGAGCACAAATGCAGGGCAAATTGCCTTGGAGTGGCCGGGGCGAGGTTGTGAAGTTATGGAGCAAGTTTAAAGGGAGCGTGGGGGCAGATGGACGACGCCGATGTGAATGTTATATTGTTAAAACTGTTACCCGAAATTTTTACAATGTAACATTCAGAGACAAGTACGGATTTATATAAAATGAAACTACACTGTAGCAAACGTGACTGTCTGAAGATGAGGACAGCTTGGTGGAGCGGTGGGATTTCCACACTGCACTTTGCCAGCTTATTGCGTAGCACGGGCTGAGGTGTGTGTCGGGATAAGGCCTGAGTTATGAAGAGACAGGCTCACAAGGGCAAGGTTCGGGTGGACATCCTGGAACGCCGAAAAAACTTCCTGTAAGAGTCATGCGCTTACCTTTGAACCATGATCGACTGGTGAGCAGCGTGGAGCGACTTGCTTGATGCCTTTGATTACGATTACTGTATCTGTCGCTCACGTGATGTAGCCGCACGTGATCCACATGCGGGCCGTGTCGCCGGAAAACTTGTTCCCGTGAGGCTATGGTCCGTCCGTCCGTCTGCCAGTCGCTGACTTTTCAAACCCGAATTTCAACTCAATATGGGCACCAGATCTTCGACAACCTAGCCCGGGAAGTCGACACCGATCGCGGCAGTAGGGTTTTCACATCGAGGATCGCCCACACTGTTGGTGGCGAAGCGAAGAAGGTGTGAGGGTAAGGTGTGTGGAAGGAATCGACAACAAGGCGCAAGGCAGGGAACGGACGACAAACTAGTGAACAGACTTCAGACTTGACAGTGCGAGATCGCGTGATCCCCTATACAAATACAAAATGGACATGCGATGCGCCTGCAGAATACAAAAGCATAATTAAAGTAGCTTTCTCTGAGACCCACAACCCGCAAGGTCAGGCCCATGATTATGGACCACACCCACTCTCGCCGGTGTGCTTCGATGACAGTTGCATAATCTGCGAGTGGTGCTGATGTGATACCCATGAGCAATGTTTCACGTTCTTGGTGACCTCGAATGGTGTGTTGCCCTTAATGGTCCTGGAATAAGGATTTGCGCCACGCCCCAGTAGGGTGTTCACAACATCGAAGAATCCGTGACACGCTGCCAGGTGTAACGCGGTCCAGTGGCAATTATCTCGTGCGTTCACGTCAGCTCCGTGGTCGAGCAACAGCTGCACGACTTCTACGGATCTACCTGTAGCTGCATAGTGCAATGGAGTCCACCCCTCGCTTTCGACGTCGTCTGGTCCATCGTGAAATGGATTCCATCCACACTTGCTCCGGGCATTCACGTCCAAGCCATGGTCAAGGAGTAATCTGACGGTCCCCGGCCCTCCGTCGAATGATGCGTAATGCAAGGCAGTTTCATTCGAGCCATCTAGTGCGCTGGGATTCGCACCTTGGTTGAGCAATAATCGAACGAAGTCGTCGGTTGAGCAACGCGATGCAATGTGTAGCGCACTCCTCCCACCACTGTCCGGGTGATTCACGTTTGCACCATATTCCAATAGCACCCTTGCAACCCCTAGTCTTCCGTTAGACGACGTCGCATGTAGTGGCGACCGTTCCACCTCGTTACTTTCTTCATCCCAGTCGTTGCACTCCGCGTTCAGGTTTGCACCACGATAGATCAGTGTCCGCACAATCTCCGCGTATCCACGGGATGATGCAATGTATAATCCAGTCTGGCCCGCTTTTCCGCGTTTTTCTCCGGACGCACCGTGTTCTAGTAGAAACAGCGCAATATCCAGATGTCCCTTGTGTAAGGCCGCACCTAATGGAGTCCCGCATACGCCGCCCTCAGCGTCGAGGTCTTGTGGATGCAAATAAAGGAGGCGCTCCACCAGACCACGGAAGCCACACAATGCAGCGTAATACAGCGGGACTGCATCAGGTTGCTTCGGGTGAACAGTGTAAATGTCACGGTAGTATATGTGGTCCTCATCGTCTATATTGTAAATCCAGAGCCAGGCGGCTAGGTGTGGCCTGTCCTTATCGAGGAGGCGATCCATCCCATCACTGATGTGCGACGACACATCCTCAAAACAGGCATGATCCACCCAGTGCCTTGCGGCATACTGAGCCAGGGGGAAGTCCTCAATATTGGTTTTGTCGGTGCTGTAGTCGAGCTGCAGGAGGACGCCGAGACATGCTCTAGCGAGAAGCGTATGGGCTGGTTTGGGGAGAACTTGAAATGAGGAAACAGGTGCCAAGGTCGCAATGCGCTCAGAGGTCAAGTACTCTTTCACCGAGAAATGAGCGAATTGTACTATTCTTCCATCCCGGGTATTAACAATCGTGACCAATGTAGAACAGGAAGAAAGTATAAAGGCCTCCGGATCCTCAGGGCGCCAGCTGACATCGAAACCTGGAGTCAACTCTGCGTTAGGAAGAACTGCAAAAAGATCGGCAAGTTCCTCTATGTAAAGCGGGCGTATTGATACGGCCAAGCACTGGAATAGTCGATTGGCGTAGACTTGTTTCTCCTCATCGATCTCCAGCAAGATCCGCTCGTATGTTTCATCCAACGTCTTGGGCAATCCATCTAGACTACGTCGGATACTCGGCGGGAAACAGCGACGCAGAGTTTCAATCTGGCAGTGCACCCACCGGAACCTTTGGAGAATGTAAGCCGTCTATATAAGATATACATGATGTTACGACTCACATCCCGCCAGCTTTCTTTGTCAGGGTATCGATCACCAGTTGCTTGTCTTCCTCTCGCCACCGACGCACCCTTGGGTCAGAGAGAACAAAATGGCTGACATAGTCAACAATGTCCTGATTCTGCCCAGCTTGATCATGAAGTGCAATGTTGTGGGTTGCAAGGGGATTCAGAACATCTCGGATGTCAATCTCGGGCCGACTGGTGATACAAAAATGGACATGTGGGAGTTGCAACTTGATAAGCGCCTGCATGGCATCCAAAACACGCTCTCGAGACGTAGGATACCCGGAAGAATTAGGGCATTCATCAAGGGCATCAGTGATAACATATAGCGAGCGTTGCCCTGGAAGTCTGAGCATGCTCTTCAGGCATTCCATAAGGACGTCCTCGCTGGGTTGTCGGGAGCCACGATCATGGTTCTCATAGAGGGCAGAGAGAATTTCAGAGAACTTGTCAGACGAGCCACAGAGCTGGACGAGAATGGAAGACAGCAGGTGGCGGACATCCTGCTTTCCACTATCCCGGAAATCAAAATAAAATATGGAAATCGTGACCAGTCCCATTTCACACATGTCATGGACCTCTTTGACTATCGAGGAGCTAATGAATGATGTGAATGCAGATCAAAAGAATAAATATGGTGATACACACGAAAGGACAGTCTTTCCTGAGCCAGCTACGAAGCAATCGGTCACGGAAAAAAGAAGGAAGATGATTCACGCACGAAGGCCATGGATCCAAAGCAGACCACCCGCGGATTTCCATTTCCTGAAAATGTCGCCTTGAGTAAACCACTTGGCAGTGCCACGGAGATGTGCATTGCGAGCGATGTTGTGATTCGTCCATGGATCCGGTGCAGACAACCAACGCCGAATGTCGTCTTGTAACCGGTCGCCTGTCAAGCCCTTTCAGCTGATATTCCAAGAATACAGATATCGAGGGTTGGACTACGAACGTTCTGTTTTGTTTACTCTCATGACTATCTCTTGCATAAGGACTAGCGGATAATGTCATAAATATAGTGATTCGTGCGCGCAACCAAGACCTACAGAGTGCTTGTCGGATATCGTCTGTTGATGCTTTCCCATCTACCAGATTTGTTTTCAATCGAGCATATATTCATACGAGCATGTGATGGGTGATGCGCACCTTCCATTACCGCCTCCATGTTGTTGACCAGGCCATAAACAGCATCGAGAGTCTGAGCAACGGCCAACTTGGACTCCTCGAGCGTCAGTCGATCCAGACGTTGAAGAACTGTTTCAATGTCCTTCTCCCCCAAAAGCTTTCTTGCATATTTCTCTGCAACCAGTCAGTAATGGGAGGTCACCAGGAAGGGTGCCACAGCTTACTCAACCGCCCCTGGTTGATTTGTTTTGTCGCCAAAGCAAGCACGACCAACAGTTCGACCATGATTTTGACCATCACCTCTGTCATCGCGGGTGTGGGTTGGATGTCCATATAGATCTTGAGTCGACGCGCGAAGTTTTCAATGCATTCGAAGATGTCCACAAGGGCGTCGTAGCTGTCTCTCACGTATTTGGCCGTCTGGCAGATGCAAATATTATCAATTATGAACGAACTGGAGGTGGTCAGAGTTACACGCACTGATAGGAGAACGCCGATTGCAGAAAAAATAATATTTGCAGGGGGGGATGTCTAGATGTAAGAGGTTGGACCACGTTGTTAATAGGGCACAGCAATCAGAAGGCTTACGAGGCTAGCACCGGCGCTGATGACTGCGTTGGTGGATATGGCGTGCAAGCCACTGACAAGAGGTGCAAGCCACTTGACCAACTTGGGATCGCCGTTCCTGAATTCATCAAATGCCCAAGATTGGTCTTGGAATAATGCCAGAATCGCATCCGGAGAATCGCATCTATCGATCATATCGGCAATTGGGTGCTCACGAAGATCTCTCCCAGTAAGTTTGGTGTACTTGGCGAGGGCGACATCAAAGAGAACTGTAAAGTTGGAGGAACGGGTGGTTGTATTAGGTGTCGACGACATGGGTTTCGGATTTGATGGGAGTGAGAGATCGCGTTGACTGTGGACGAAGGAGGTAGAGGAAAAGACGGACTGTGTGCCGGCGTACTTGGGGTTGGTACCTCATTGCCACCTGATGCCCAGCCACGAGGCAGTACTCGGGCAGTCATTGTGCAGTTTGGTTTTCCAGTGCCTTCGCTGAGCGCTGAGCCTGGGAGCCTGAGCAGTGACTCGGAGCGCTAGTGAGCGCTGAGCAGGCTGAGCAGTCTGACATAGGCCGGTCCGGCCGGTCCGTTGATTGGCCCATTTAGTGGCACTTACCACTGGCAGTCTTTTATAGCTTCAATTCTAGCTGTCATTCTGTGTCTCATCTGGCCAAACGTCTTTCCTGCCAATGTAGAGTGTGACCCACTGTTTTCCGTGAAACCATCGCATGCGAGGGTATTCGCTGATGCTGAGTCGATCCCGTGAGCACCGAACCTGGCCCCGCTCTCAGCATCCCCTCGTGCACCCCGGCGCCTGTCTCCTGCTGACTTGTCAAGATCCTCCTCGTCCCTGTCGCATGTATCCTCCTATGGTCTTTTACGTCACTATTAATCATGCCCACACCATCACCGCTCGATCCCCACTCTCCGCACGCATCACCTCGCCACTTCTCCCATTGTTCTCCCCTCTCGTCCGACCGCCGTGCCATCGCTCCTGCCAAGCCCCTAAGTTCGATCCTTCACCTTAAAATCCATCCCCTCGTCTATAGCGCATTGCACGTGTCCTTGCAGCCTCGCCCATGTCCCCGCGCGGCCCTGCTTCCCCGCGTCTCCGGCATCGCATTTATTTGTTCCCCTTTTCTGGCACCTGTACTATTTACCACCTCTGGCATGTGATCCTCCCTCTGGTCTTCGGGCAGAGTGCATGCACCCACTCGTCCTGTTCTCCTTTCGCGCATCCATTTCCTTTCATTCCGCATCCCTTTATCCAAGGATGCATCCTCTTCTACTTGTTTCACCGGTCTGTTCATACGCATACAATTGGTTTCTATTTCCCCGGTCTTCCCGTTTTGTACTTGAAAGTGTCCGGCATGTATGTAACTTCAAAATGGTTCGTTTCTGTCTGCGAATTCTGACTCCCCCTCGCGTTTGTCTCCTCCTTTGTGTGATCAGTGACGTTTCGCTCTCGCCCTTCCTAGACCTTGCCGACTTCTTTGGCGCTTCGCCTGAGTCGCGGAGCCCATCAGCGTGGAGTTTACCTGCCTGGTCTACCTCTCCTTCCCCTATCGTCTCGCGTTCCCCTTTCCCTAACTGGAATCCCCTTATCGCATGCTCAGCGCTCATCTCATCTTACCCTCCTTCGTTCTCGATCTGTGACCTGCCTCAGAGTCGCCACTCACACGTGGGTCCTCTAACCTCGCTTCCAGAATAGTAGTTTAATATTAAGTGTAATTAGATAATCCAATAGCCTAATTTACGACTCCGAACCATGAAAGAGGAAAAAACATTTACAGTACTGTATCAAACTAAAGGGTCGCCATACGTGCAAGCCACGACCAACCCTGCTACTGTCAATACTGGCACCCCAACCCCGCAGGTCTGTCTCCTGCTGACTTGTCTATATCCTCCTCCTCCTTGCCGCATGGGTTCTCCTATGGCCCCCCAAGTCACCATTTCTCCTGTTAACACCTTGCTGCTCGACCCGCCCTCCGCACACATCGCCTTGCCACTTCTCCCATTGTTCTCCCGCCTCGTCGGTCCGTCTCGCCATCAGTCCTGTCAACAAGTCTCCCAACTCCGATCACTCGCCTTACAACCCTGCCCCTCGTCTGGAGTGCATTGCGCACGTCTTCGCAACCTCGTCCATGTCCCGTTCTTCTCTCCATGTGGACCTACTGCTCGCATGTCTTTCCGGTGTCATCGTATTTCGTTTGTTCCACTTTTTTGGCACCTGTACTGTACTACCTCCGGTGTATGATTCTCCATAATTCCCGCACCTCGTGCCTGCTTCCACTTGTCCTATTCTCTCTTTGCATGTCCCTTACCTTTTATCCATCCATCCTTCATTCATATATGCGTCCTGTTCTCCTTGATTTCCCTCTCTATTCGTGCGCTTCCAATTGGTTTCGATTTCCTCCCTTTTCGCACTTGAAACGTGTCTGGCACGTATATGTCTTCAAACTGGCCCGCATCTGTCTGCAAATACAGACCCACCTTCACTTTTGTCTCTCCCCATTTGTTTGACCACTTGAGTTTCGCTCTCGCCCTTCGCCGACCTCGCCAACTACTTTGACGCTACGCATGAGCCCCAGAGCCTATCAGCATGAGGTTTACCTGTCTGGTCCTCATCTCCTTCCCATATCGCCTCGCGTTCCTGAACGCTTACCTTTTTCTCTTCGTGGCATCCGCCTTTCTTTAACGGGAATCTCCTTATCGCTTGCATCTTACCCTCCCTCTTTCTCGATCTCCAGTCTCAGATCTGCCTCGCTACTCACACGCGAGTCCTCCAACCCCGCCTCCCAAATACTAGTCATTGCGTGTTGCGGTGGCGGTCACCCATGCGCATTCAACATAAGAGCCAAATGAAAAAAACGAAGTGGTGAGCAACATAGTTTACTATTAAGTGTAATTAATAGATCGAGCTGTGCGTGAGCCGATCCAATATCTAATTTACGACTCCGAATCATGAAAAGACAACCAACAATTACAGTACTGTATCAAACCAAAAGATCGCCGAACGTGCAAGCCACGACCAACCCTGCCACTGTCAATACTGGCACTCCACCCCCACGGAACTTCCATTTCCTTCCAAGGGAGGGCGGCGCAGAATTGGGCGCGCCGGGGCTGCCCGCTTCCGACCAATCACGCCACGCCGCATGGAGCATAAGCGCAAATGCCTCGCCCTCCGGGCTCTTCCCGCCCTCTACGCCGACGTTCAGCGGGTCGACTACCGGTGAAAGCCAGCCATCTGACGTGAAGTGCGGTGAATTCGCGAACGCGTCCGACGTCGACGTCGACGACGGGGAGGAGGGGGGTTGTGCCGTTGAGGACGGAGATGAGGGTGAGAACGCCGCTGAGGCCATGGAACCGTTCGTTGCAAAGATCGCTGCGCGCGTGCGTTCTGCCTCTGGGACAAACCGTTTGTTGCCCGTCAGGAGAGTGAGGCGGTAGACTGTCGCTGCGAGCAACGCGCTACTCGATGCGTCATCGAAATTGCTCGTGCTGTTCCCCTTAGTCCTGTCTGCATAGTTCTTGAATAGTCCGTTAGATTGCTATAGTGTGCACATCAGGTGACTCGACTCGTTTAGAGTAGAAAGGGAGGGACGCACGAGATAGGGATACATAGCGCCGTGTATCTCTGCCACCCAGTTTCCAATGTCTTTGATCTGACCCTTGAACTGTTTAGAAAACTGGGACCCCCTGAGTGTTCCGAGAACCCGCAACATTCCTGCCGCTGCCCACGCATTTCCTGCTTGACGTTTGCCAATCTAACGGGCACCTCAAACATCAATGTACCCACCAGTCGACCAGTGCCCAGCATCTGTCCCGCTTGAACCAAAGACGACATGTTTCCACAATCCATTTGCCGAACCATCCGAGAGGTAATTACGGTACAGCCTGATCTAATAACTTTTGGTCATCGCGGACCACTCACATTGAGACGAGGGTAAAAGACATACCTGCGTGTAGGCTTCCTGTAGCATCGACTCGTTGTTTGTCGTCACCCCGTAGTATGCCAGGAACGGGGGCACCATGTACACAGAGTCACTCCTGCACAACGCGTTCCATTAGAGGCGCTACTCCACGACTGAGGTGCACCTAACCTACCAGAGCTGGAGCTCCGGAACTCGATGGGAGATCGCACCGTCGCTGGTCTTTGGTACTGCTGGCCCCAAGAGATATTCCACCTGAGCCGTCGCCGCGCCAGCATAGTCCTCGCCCCCGAGCCCAGTCCAGTTCGCAATCAGGACTGCGGGTCCGATGCTTGCGGGATCTGCGCTGGTGTCCCCTGCGAAAAGAGGCTGGCCTGTGCCGTTGTTAGGTGGGGAAGAGAGCGAGGCGACTGCGTCGCGCGCGATTGTGTACACGTCCCAGAGGGAAGCGTTTACATTGGCTCTCAGATTCGAAGGAGGAGGGAGGGAGACTGAGGATGTGAGGACGGAGAAGGAGGGCGCAGAGAGCTCCAGGAGGGCTTGTGCGCGCGCGCCGAGTTCCCAACTGGAGATAAATTTCAGTACGGGGTCCCACACACTTTGAGTTTGGAGGATGAACGTTCGCAGCCAGCACAGCAGCCGCATGTTGCTAAAGGCGAGAAACCCCGGATCGCCACAGCAATAGAGGTTGTCCCGGGTTTTCGACAAAACAGGTGTAGAGAGAGAGAGAGGGACGTACTGACCTATGAGTAGCACCCTCCTGAAGTCGCTGTTTTACCAACTCGATTTGTGCATCTGTAAGACCCTCAGCTGAAGCTGTGGAGAGCAAAGAGAAGAAAAGCAAGAAATGTCGAGCGGTCTCAAAGGAAGAAGGGATGTACATGTAGATGGACCGTCGAGAGAAGGGGAGTGCGGAGTGTGGGTGGTGTTGGCCCCATGAGTTATTATATCGGTTGGTTGATACTCAAATCAAAGACTGCACGCGATTCGGGGCCAAGCCATCCAAGACTCCAAATATCTAAACTTAGTGGCTAATAGCTATAAATAAATATAAATAATGATGAGTGTGGCGCCGGCGCCAAGAAGGCTCGACCCTCATTGAGTCATTCCTCGGCCCGCCGATAACGGCCCGGCCTTTCTCTTCGCTTCCCGCTTCCTGCCATGGTTAGGCTGATCACCCATAATCTCCTTGCGTGCCACGCCAAAGGCTGCAGTACCAACAATTTCCCACTCAAGCTTACCAACGTCAAGCTTGCTCTACGAGAAGCCGACTTCAACCCGGACTTTCTTCGCGGTTTCCTTGCTAGAATCGAATGGGACGCTCTCATCCAGGCCTCGCGCGAGGTAAACCAGCTGGTCATCTTTCGTTCCATATCGAAACAAACTCATGTCGTGCTACTTTTTTTGAAAACGAGATCGGAGATACGTCTCTTCCCCTGGAGCGACCGGAGATGCTTGATGATGAACTTTTGAAGCAGTTGCATCATGTGCTTCTCGAGGTCAGTCGACACACTCCTTATTTCCCTTCTCCCTCACGACGTCTTTCGTAGGTCCACGTAGACGAAGGCTCGATGACGTGCCCAAATTGCGGGCACGTCTATCCCATTTCGAACGGGATCCCAAATATGGTGCGCATCTCGCCGTTCTCTCTTCCGACGTTGCCAGTTCTCACTTGCCATGACCACCTCCCCGTTTATAGTTATTACCAGAGGATGAGATTGGGTGACATTCTTCTCTCCTAGTCAGGTTATATGTCATTACAATCGGGACCGTCACAAGGTTAAGTACGAATAAACCATGACACTCGGTGCCATTCTCGGTTCCCAGCCTCTTGGGAGCAGCCCCTACGGTTCCCTCACCTATATCCATCAGACCCATCAGCACTGTGACGACGTCACGGGGACATCATGAATGACTTTGCCTTGGCGAATCGTCCCACACAACTTCTTTTTTCTATCCGGAAATATGTGATATTGTTCATGATTGTTTGTGACTGTCGGGTTCGACGCATGTAACGAGTGTGAGACTATCGTCAATTTGTGGGGAACAAACGCGTTCAATTTGGGATGGATGACACTCTGGGAACTGCTCTACTGCGTTCAATACTGGTGGCATCGGCCGATGTTTCACAACGTATTTGATTCATTGACATTGTATCTGGCCGCGTAGCTTCCACCTAGACCGAGTAGGGAACGAAGATAGACTGAGGTCATCCTCGTCTCTCATCGCCTCCGGGTCTGGGGTGATGCCGCCGCGCATGCGTCCTAGACCTGAGAAACGTGGCATCGGTCGTGGTTGGCGTCACTCGGCCGCCCACCACACCTCCATATGTCAACTCGTTCGTAACGAGGAGCCATGGTACCATAAAATTTACTAATTTATACAATTGTGCCAGTTGATGTGCCCCGTTACTAACCAAACCACATCAAACCAAAAAAAGAAAAAGTTGATCCTGGGAGCACCGTGATGGTCTAAATGTTCGCCCCCAGTTGAAGGGCAAGAGGAAGCACGGAAATACCCATGTTTGAGAGGTTCATGAAGTACCCCGCACAGTGATATAGTCATAAATGTGCAGGGTATTTCATGAACCTTGGACGGTCCATGGGCGATCGATGTGCCGAAGATAGAGAGGTTGAGAGCGGCCTTGAGAACCCGAAGCAATTTTCAACGCCGTTCGTGACCTCCCCATCCCTGCGGACAAGTTGGTTGTCAAGCACGGCAAGCCTAGCACAGTTCTGGGCCTGTATGTTATCTGCAGCTTTCCCGTGCTCGTGGTCGAACACGTACCCGGTGACTCCTGCACCCACGTTTTAATCGCGTTACGAGGTTTCGAGGCTGTCGAAGGACGCCGATTCTGTGAGGAACTCCGGAGTGGTCGAAGGAAAGTGATCGGCAGCTGTGAAAAAATACAATGGATATGTCCAAACCTGCATGTGTCACAGTCAGGTCAGAAAGTGGCTGGTGATAGACACACTTGATAGAAGCGACAGGCATGTCAGAGGAGGGGACCATCCGCGCACGGTTGCGCGTACACCATCCAGTGTGCCAGGACCGACATCGACATCGAGGGCTACAAGTCGATACACAACTGGCACACTGCATTACAGTTTTTGACGCGTCGTCATTGATGTGAATGGGCCGACATGGCTCCATCAGGCGGGCGCAGCAGTGTCCTGTGTGTGACAGCTCACGAAGTAGGTGAGCCCTGAGGGCTGAACTGTCGGTGACGCATATAGAGGGGTGGGCAACGGACGTGGGACAAGGACCAACGGAACGAGCTGTGACTCGGGTGCCAGTGTGGGACTGAGGGTACTGAAGGCGTGCCACTTGTTCCCCGTTTAAAGGGAAGGTCGACAACGTAGAACGAACATGATCACGTGAACCGGTTTTTTCGTGGCACCCGTCGAAATTTGCCAACTCCCGATGTTGATGCTATGCCCGGTCCGTTAATCTATCGTGATGACGCTCTCCGAACAAGAAGGAGGAGCACCATATCTGTGCTGCGTTGCCCACCGTGATCCTCTCCAGGGTGGGTGGCATCACTTACGAACAGCCTCATGGTCTTGTCACGCTCTCACTTCGAATGGGTGCATCCTTTCACCTCGTTCGATCTTAAGGACCCGCTCCCACGACTTCCGCTTTCCTATTTCCGACACGGGCATCACACTGCCTAAAAACCTTCGCTGGCCCACGCCCAGAGGCGGAGGCCCTACCGCTTACTTGGCAGGATTCCTTCTTCAGATGATCATCGATCATTGATTACCCCTCTCCTTGAGAACCTGAAATCCTCCACTTTCTTCAACGCGCTTTCCCCGCCTCTGCCTCCTGCGAATCACGAATCAAGAGAAATTCGCTTTCGGCAGTGGTCTGAGTGGCCTCCTGGGGATTATCCATCATCCCTAGAGGTTAGCTGTCATGCCGCTCGTGCAATATCCAGTCCTTTCTCTCTCCGCCCTGTAGCCCTGCGCCTGTCATGGTGTAATCGCCTAAAATGCTCATAACTCCATTGTGTCAACACTGGTCCTTTGTGATGAAAGTACATGTCAATGACAGGCATATCTTCAGTCATTGAAGTGACGCATATTCGGTGCGTAAACTCGCGGGTTCGAGTGGCAGTCTGTTTGCTACCTGGCCACAAGCATTCGGAGAAGACTCATCGCATCGCAAAGGCGGGATCACGTGGTGCAGGAAAGGGTGTCAATATACGAGGTTGTGGTACAAAACGATAGATACGCATACGAGGCGAGAGGCGAGACAAGATGTTATGACATACAGAGGCGAGTACCAAGTCGTATTGTAGGAAAACGATTACAATGCCAAGACCCGTGGCGACGAGGCGAACGAAGTCGTCTTTGGCCAAACTTAATCGGGGGATGACGACATCTGTCCTCTTTGGTCCGTGAGGGCGTTTGGTGCCAGTCTTACACGACTCCATACAGCTTGTCGTTCTCCGGCTTGTCAGTATGTCTACCCACAATATCGTGGCTCGTCTGGGACGTTAGGCTCTGTTCGTGGGCTGTCACGGTTGTATACGCGTCCACCTCAATCCCGTTGAATGGAATTGGTATGGGAGCGGTACCCCGAGTCCCTGGGCTCGGTATTGCGCCGTGAATTTTGTGGGAGGTTATTGGTGGTGGTGATGAACAAGAACTTCGATTACACCAAGTGAGCGTAATGAGGAGAGGAAGAGGTGAATGTCGTACATGTCAGAGGACAAAAAGTCTTGCAGAGAGCGGTACATCCACGCGGCAGCGACTGACATGGTGATCAACCAGGGAATCTGGAACATCTGTAGCCCCGGAAGCACTTGAGAAACCAACGACCTCTTAGAAACAAAGTACGTACCATGCTGAGCGGATCTGACATTTGAAGCGAAATAGAGCTCAATCAACGCCCCTGAAATCGAGCAAAAGGGGGAAATAATACCGTTCAAGTCCAGGCAAACGAAGATCTGAAAAGCCAAGGAAAACGTGTGAGAAGGAGAGGTGTAGGACATTAGCTAGGCTTACTGTTGGCGCCAACCTAGCAACAGTAGCGAGGAAGATCCAAACAACACCCTTACGAAGAAACAGTCAAGGATGAATTAAGAGTGGTGCGGCTAGTGAGAATTATCCTACCTGGTTCCACAAGAAGCGTCCGGTAGCCAATGAACCCTGTCTATGACTGCCAAGGCGGAAGAGGCCAGCGAGCATGATGATAAGCAAGAGGATGTCCGTAACAAACGCGACTGTCATGGTGATCTTAGTGGACTGGAAGTTGATCGTCGTGCAGGAGCCAATTAAATTGTCCCATCCATCGCGGAGCTATTGAAGGGTAAGCACGGAATGACGCGAATATCAAAAATTGCTCTTTTTACCCGCGAAGCACCTAGAGTGGAGTTTCAGCTCGTCGGAAGTGGGAGGAGGGAGATGCACTCACCTAGAATGAGAAATGAACCGTTGATGCACCATATACCAGTCGCGAGTCCCGTCACGATCACGTTTTTATCCCAGATAGCGATTCTGGCCTCCAACGTGAGTGTCTATTTCTGGGAGCAGACCATATCGAGGGGTAGAAGACGTACATACGAATCACAAGCAAAAGAGAGGCGGTGGAAACAGCCAGATAGGCAGGGATCTGGAAACGCGAAAGCAGGATATTAAAAGCTCTCTCCTCTGGTAAGGGGCCATGTGTAAAAATTATTGACCATTTCGAGAATGGCTGAGACCTCGGGGCGACAGGTCAGAATACGGTGGTGGGAGGTTCAGGCTGACATCGGACATCGGACATACCTGACAACTGATAATGATCGTGTTGTTGAGGAGTAAAAGGTTAATTATTATAGTCATGAGGGCTGACAGGCGTGTAAGAGCATAAATCTGGCGAAAGAAATTCAGTTCTTTGACGGCCCAGAGAGGATACCAAGAAAGAAAAGAAGAACCTATCATGACATACCCAGATGGTCCACCGATAGGGACGACACCCTTGGATGACACTCCATTCGAAGCCAAGATTGCTGATGAACTCCCAACTGGAAATGTGGAGTTGAGTCAGCTGTTACCCAACAAACCATGCGCGGAAACAGCCAGAACAAGACAAGCGTACATGTAAATACCATCCACAACATGCCAGAACTTCAAAAGCGCAACTTTAAGAATAGAATCAGAGTCAGTAATGCTCTCGATTCCCAGAGACAGCTGCCAAAAAAATGTCCGCACACTCGTCCATGAGGATTACGGCAGGATCGCGGAAGTTGACCATTGTAACGAACAGACAGGCGATGAGATGGGGTATAGGAGATCTGGCCTTTGATAACAGGGCGAAGTACACCAGACGATACTACATTTATGTGCCTTGGGCTTAGGGACTCCTGGTACCACCTCCAGTCTCCACGCGGTGCGCGTGGCGCCGCGCCATACCGCGGCCTCTATGCCAAGATTATCGGAGTGGTCCGGAAAGATCGGGGTAAGGAATGAAAGTTTGATTGTGCCGTGAGTGCAATCACCACAGAAACTGACCCAATTCCGCTGACAGGGATCGCTTTAGCGCCACCGTGGGCTTGCTGAAATAACTTCGGGGTCGAGAATCGATGTCCTGAGCATTTACCTGCCTATTGTTGCTGGTCTATGATGGAAGCTCAGAACGATTCCATGTCGATTACATGTCAAACGAAGAAGCCGCTTGTCGATTAGCACGTGACTTCAATTTGTGACTGTTTGGTGTCTGCGTGGTTTGGCTGGATTAAGAAATGAATCCCCTCCCCCATCACATTTGCTACCACCTGAACCAGGGTCACGATGTTCAGGCGGTTCGAAAACCCGATTTCGAGCCCGCTTTCAAGGATTTATGTCCACAACCGTTCAATCACTTTCCGAGGTCGCCCAATGGCGTGGTAACATGAGGCGCATAAGTTTGTTTATATGGTGATATAATATAGATTGATGCATCAGTGTCAGGTACTTCTTATCGCCATGGATCCGATGATGCGCGATGACATCTGTCAATGACAACATGACTCTACCTCACCTTCACAAGCTGTTTGTCCTTAGGAAGAGTCAGATCCCCTCTCTCTGAAATATTGGAGAATTGCCCATCTATATGCCAGTGAACTGCGTCGGGTTCAGGAGTAGATCTTGTCCACATCCAGGCGGAAAGCAGTTGTGAGTTTAGACACATGTAGCGGTGGCGCGAGGACGAATCTCTCTTGTACTGCCGGAACTTCGGTTGAACCGCACCACCACACCTTCCCACCTGCACAGCCCCTCCACACATGCGCGGACCCCGATAACATCGAATTTTAGGGAAAATGCCACCAGGAAATTCCCATTTTCCGGTCCAGATCTGTCACTTGTCTGATCACAGTCGCAGTACACAGAATATGACATGATCTCTGGGGGCTGCGTTCAAATTTCCCCACAACTCATCAAAAGCACGTAATGATGAAACGTCCTGCCGTTGGATCCGAGTTTGTGATTATCTGGCTTCCGTCCCTAGTTGGCATAGTCGCACATAGCCCAGAACTCGAACTTAGTTCTCAATAAGCTCTCTAAGCCATTATCAAGGTCCAAGTTGTGCGGTTCGCCTCTACAGAGATATTGATCATGATTTCAGATGAGGTTCAAGTTTAGCCCATCCATAATGGTTATGTGGGTGATATACACTATGAACGCAACAGCTACTGAATCTCAGTAGGCAAAACACCTGAAATTCAGGGTTTTATCACTTGAAACTAAGGTGTTTCCACACCATTCAGTACTTTGATCATGTTCTACTCTGACTTTTTTA
>Ga0307512_10002443_pt1 | contig 23459 bp, 29 predicted proteins | sample 14_EM_MG_FD_200267 | JGI IMG/M metagenome (GOLD analysis project Ga0307512, IMG submission 200267) | Populus trichocarpa ectomycorrhiza microbial communities from riparian zone in the Pacific Northwest, United States - 14_EM | ecosystem: Host-associated > Plants > Roots > Unclassified | place...
TCGAAGGGTATGGTATGACGGACATCGGGGATTGAGGCCATATTGAGAACGATCTGTCCTGATATGATACGGATGTATCAGTGATGTATCGTCTCAAATGTGAACATGGTTTGAAATCATCCAGAAGGTTTCACAGCGGTCCAGCCTGTTACACAATTTTCAGTACCCTGTCTCCATAGGCCACGACGAACATTCTGCCTATCTAGGTGTGACAAGTCAGTCAAGGGGGGCTGACAACCCATCATCGCATCAACGGGCTTCTTATCACACGGAACGTCGGTACCGTGCTCAAACTCGAAGGGGGCATGAGAAGGGGGGTGCAAAAAACAAAGGTAGGAATCTCGCATCGACCAAGCACGCACAGATATGGAACAGGCCTATCTCTTGGAGTTTCGACACATGGGCGTCTTGAAAGCGTCGAAATGACCCCTCTAGTCGTGGCAACCTCCACGCGACTGATCGATGCAGGGAAAAAGGAGGGGAGCGCCACTGGACTGGATTTCGTAAAGTACCAGTATTCAGATACACAATCACTCACGGGAGATGGTGGGGGGAAGACTGAGGGGCTCTCGTGTTCCGTTAGAGTTGTTTGAAAGTGCGGCGGTCGGACTGGACTAACGAAAGTTTGGGTGATTTAATTTTATCGAGATGTCGATTCAACGTGGTCCGTTCGTCGTCGGCGCCAACTTTTTTCCTCGTTGCTTACCAATCGGCCCAATCCGAAACAGGTATCATACAATGTGCACGTTAGCAATTTCTGGATAACCTCACACCAGAGTCCTATGTTTTTATTATGCTCTGTGGGGTAGTGAAAACTATGTGATCCAATGCGTTGCGAGATCAGTTTAACCACAATGACACAGTCCGCGTCTTGCGTCTTGCACAACAGAGATAACTTGGGTCATCGTATTTAGCACAACTGGCGTGTCAGTGCAATGTGGGTCCACCGCTCCCTATAAGGGTCTCGTCCAAGCGCAATGCGTCCCTGTCTCTGTCAAAATATTCTCTTTCTGTGCCCCTTCAACCCAGGCATGGGCTTGGGCTAGCAAACGCAATGAGAAAGTAAAATCCGGGCTCAAATGGATGCTTTTCCCTGGGGCTCAAAAGGAAGCAACAGCGCAAGACCTCCAGCGCCTATAGTGATCGCGCCGGCGACGTAGACCGGAACCGCGGTTTTAAGGTTCGCATATAACGCGATTATAGGAGCCTGCACGGAGACAGACGCGCAGCGCCCTCAGTATGGGGCAGGAAGACGAGTGGGGTGTCAGAAAGGAGACGTACTAGGACACCAAAAACGCGAGCCGCGGTTGCGGTAAGACCGTTTCCTGTACCACGATGCTGGGCCGGAAACACCTCTGGGGAGGCAGCGTAAAGTATACCGAACATCATCTGCGAAACAAAAGGGTATGGCGTGGGTACGAAGGTAGGGTGTTTTTATCATCTGGCGTCGGGATAAACCCACGTTACTGCAAAACCCGTACGCGCAGTTCCACCCCAAAAGCGCACGGGAGCTACGGGCGGTCGTACTCGCGAACAGTGACACCCCCGTGAGTACTGGATTCGCGTGGGAGGTCGTTGAGCAAGGTCAGTCCCGGGAAGCAGGGATTTACTTACCCGCGGCGGCGGCAAGCGACCCACGCCGCCCGAAGAATTGAAGCTCGACGAACCATCCGGCGATAAACGCGCTAGGAAGGCTGGTCACGGAAATGATGACTAGCTGTGCATTGGTTGACATTCAGGAATAATTCAAACGAGTTTCGAGTACTGACGTTGCGGTAGACGGTGGCATACGTCGCATCTTGGAACTTCGCTCCGCGACTGGCGAGACTGAATTGTACGTTGACGTGAGCAAGTACGCAAGGATCGGGAAAGATGCAGACCCACAGATATGGCAGGAAATTGTTGTAAAGTGTCGACGCGAGGCCGATGAGCCCTAACGACATGCAACTTATTTCAGTACCATGCACTCCTCGAAACTCAATGCATACCCCAAATCCAGATCAAGAGGCTTGTTGACCACGCCATCTTTTTGGTGGAAAATAACGCACGGACGTGGTTGGCCTTCCATGCTGAATTGTCGCTTAATACGCGCCACTGATACGCGCCATCCTTCTGCTCAGCGCTCCGAGTCGCCTCCTTGAGGTCTTCGATTGTGAGGCTTGATTGCGTTCCGTTGTATCGCGCAATCTCTTGCACGACGGCGACGGCGGCTTCGTCACGCCCGCGTCCGAGGAGATAACGAGGCGACTCATGCAAGGGGAACGCGAACGTACGCAAGACGCCCAGGAGAAGCATGAGACCACCAAGCGTGAATACTACATAACGCCAGCCCATGTTATCCGTGCGCGAGCATGGACCAGATGGTGCGCAGGAGAAGTTTGCTATGAGCGGCCAGGCAACCTACGGAGGGAGTTAAAGGGGGCAAAGGTCGAGAGACCGGCGTTGAAATACAAACTAAACTCACCAGAGAGCCAAGCAGCTGCCCAATAACCCACCAAATGGAAAGTATCGTGAGGAGATACTGGTGAGAGCTAGGCAAGAAGTCTACACATAATTGCTGGAACTTAGCATAGCAGACAAATGACTCAACAACCGGCAACTGGACGCACCTAGAAAGACGGCGGAATCCACGGGGATATTTCCGCCGATCCCGACGTTGGAAGCCGCGGCCAGTGCTGCGAGCGCCGTGAACGTATGAGAGCTACCCATCGCGATCCCAAATATACTTCCGATGAATAACGTGAGGTTAAACGACCATCTGATGGATGAAGGGTATAGCTCGGATGAAGCATGGGCGGAATCAAAAGAGAGTGGAGCGTTACCAACCTTCTACCCCAGATATCACATCCAAAGCTCCAGATGATAGTGCCAACGAGCAACCCTATATTCGTCGCAAGTGACAAAAGTGGGCCGTTGAAATGGAACTCGTTTACTGTCGGGGCAAGGATGAGCCCGGTCATGAGCTGTGTGAGTTTATGTTGGCCGTCTGTCAGAGAGCTTACGGTATGCTAAAATCTGAATCATACAGGCCAGACGCTGTCACTAAATTGCAAAAAAAAAAAAAAAAAACTTTCGTGAATCTCTCGAGAAGAGACAATTTATATCGCGGCCACTCACGAAAACCATCCGAAACCTGCGACGGCAAATAAACCCCACTAAGTTGAAACGGTCATGACGTTCAAGACGGAAGGCAGGCATCAAGATGCGCACCTGGTACTTGCCCATCCCAATTTCCTGCAGAGCTCGGTTGAGCACACGAGCCTTTGCATGATACACCGGGTCTACTGACCCTTCGTCATAAATGTCTTCCATTCCCAGGACAGTGGGTTGTATGCCAAAGTGTTTCACTGTGGCGATGGAAGGAGAGTTTGCAGACATGACAGATGGCACAGGTAACCACTGACCACCATCCGATTTATACAGTATTTTATGACGCCATCGTGGAGAACGAGATTCCTTCCTGGACCAACCACGTGGTTATGGTGCACAAGCGCCATCAGCTTCTAGGTCTGCCGCGGACAAAGCGGCGGTGGTGCGTGTAAGGGGATAGTGAGGTGACAAGTCGGCGTGACCCAGCAAGTGAGTTCAAATCAAAGGTAGTTCTTGAGGAGAAGGGGCCGCGATCCGGAGAAACCGAGAACGCGCAAGAGAAAACTTGGTGGGCATAAGGCGAGAGGGACGACGAGAGGACGAGAGTGCGGAACGGTGGCGAGCAGGCTTGAGGCCACGGCGAGACAGAGCGATTTGGCCAAGGCGAGGCGTGGATCGGTCGGCTGTCGCGGAAATGGCGGTCGGCCCAGGATCTCAATGTACATACTATGATACAATTGCTACTTCACCCCGTAGACGTGGACTACAGCGCGCCCGCACTAGACCACCCATAGACAGCTTGCATGGACTGAGCTGACTACTTTAGCACGTACCCTCATTTTGCTTCTGTCGAGCACCCCTTTTCGCGTTTCCAGACCCAACAATGTCCCACTCTTTTATACACCGTAGTCTTCGTCATTGCTCCCTCATTTTGTGTGCACGCTCTCGTGTCCTTACTGGGGTGAACTTTTAGTTGCATCCCCTTGCATTGTTCCCATGTACGTGTACGTAGTCCCGTACCTGCGTCATTTGCATAGGCCGCTCTCCTCACGCTCACTCTTTTCCCACACTTTCCAACTTGATTGTTTGCATAATCAACAACCCGGGAAATGGCGAGGCGCAGATGGTCGGCTAAAGAGAAGAGAAATGGCGAGCGAAAACACGAAGGAAACACTGGACCAGGGACTCAGGGAGACGAGTGACGGTTCAGCAGACTTGGTTCGTCGTCAAACAGTCGGGCGAGAGCAGAAGCACGCAAAATAGTGGGCTGCAGATGCCTGCCTTTGACGAGGCCAGGCGCAGGGGTTTATATACGCGAGTCCGAGACGGACAAGTATTCTACACGCAACAGTGACTCGGAGATGGCGGGCGCCGCAATTGAAACGTCACGTGATCGGGCAGTGTCCGCGATGTGGGGCGGGCTTGAGCTCAGAGCTCAGCGGTACGGCTCACGGAGCTCGTTTCCGAAGTTGCGGCATTTGCATACCTTACAAGTGCGGTTCTCACTCTAGCAGGTAAACAGTAAATAGAATCCAGAAAGGAATAAACAAAGGCTGAGGATACACAAGCGTGGGAGAATCCGGCGTATAGAAATTAACCCGTGACCTTATTTGCCACACGCATTCCATCCCAAATCGCGACAGCCTCCTCGACCCATGGCATCCGGAAGAACTCGCTGCGGGATAGATCCTCTTTTCGAATCGTTGCACCCTCGCTCGGTCCGCTCCCAAGTATAGACTCGAGATCACGGGACTGAGACGCTAACCACGTTGAAATGAACGTCGATGGGTCCTCCGCAAAAGACTGCAGGAACTGTCTCTTCAAAACGGAGGATTGAAGTGATTGGGCAAGCGTCGCAATCTACGGATGAGATCGTGAGTTCACAAGACAAAAGAGAACATGGTACCGGGACGCACTTCATCGTCAAGCTTTGTCAACTCTCGCAAAGTATCGCGAGAAGCATTCAGCGTCACGGCTTGCATCTTTGACTTTAACGCAACGTCCTCGAGCTTCAGCTCTATGTCCCAGGCCGATGGACGTTCCGGGGGTGGTACAGATGGGTTTATTGTGTAGTGGATGACCACTGGATTTGTAGGTGCAAGATAACGATTTGCCAGCTCCGGCAAGAGATTGAACGGGATCACGTCACCGCCGAATATCTGCACGGGGTGTGAGTATGATAGTGCTATTAGCTGAACTATGCACACGCACAGGTCGTAACATAGCATCGGCGTGTATTCGCTTACGGTCAACCTTGTCTTGCAGGTTGTTCGCCTTGATGTATGCCCAAAGGGCATGGATGACACCTGCTCTACTTTCTTCTTTGATGCCAAGAATGTTCCCTGAAAAGTAGAAACATTCAGAAGCCGGTCGAGGAGACGTTCGTCATTGTCCCACCAAGCTCTGGAAGCACTCGAAACTGCTCGGGGTATTGTTGAAGGTGTAGGATGAGCCGTATTTTCGTTGGAGTATCTCCCGTTCGTCTTATGGTGAAGCCATCGAGGGTAGGGTGCGCAGGGTTTTGATGCCACTGAGAGAGAGGAGACCACAGGTCATGCGTCAGCTTTTAACCCATATACAGGGTGTTCACTGCCGTACCTCAACGACATTGCCATCGGTATACAAAGTTGGGTCCCGCTCAAGCTCGACTATCATCGTCTTGATCAATGTCGAGAATTGTCGTGGAGAAGTCCTGTCCTTTGCTCGCTGATTTGGGGGCTACACGGGTGTTCGTGAGCAAGCCAGCGAGTTGATGCGAGTTCAGCTCACCTCGAGCAAACGACCTTCGATTTTCAGTTGCCACGCAGGAACGCCCTGGCCAGTCTCAAAATTTGGTGGATCAGCGGTACCCGACGCTGATGTTTCAGACTGCCATGCCTGTCCCGAGACCGTGTGGGACAGAAAGAGGCGTAGTGTGCGCGTTGCCTATGAAGAATAGCCAGTTTGACATGCTCACGGGGAAAGTTAATTAAGACATACGGCCGCAGTCCTTCCCAGAGCATCCTGTACTTCAGCCTTTTTCCGCATGATTGTCCAGTCCAACTTCTTCTCCATCTCCAGTAGGTCTTGGTACATTCGTGAATCTACCGACAACTGTGGATCAGACAGGACGGAGGCGGGTAGACTACGATCATTGAGTTTTCTCTTTCTAGATTGGGATTCGAGAAGCAAGCGAAGGCAAACGCGTTAGTAGCGGAAATAACAGACAAAACGGGGCGTATACTTTGGCAGCTTCTGTTCGAGGGGGTTCATTTTGGCGTCTCACGGACTGAACGATTCGCGGTACAAAGTATATTGGGCTTTCCCTTATTGAAGAGGCTTTGACACGTCAAAGGAGTCGAGATCTCGACGCTACTGGGGACGGACGACTTGAAGTGATAGAGTCGACGTTTAGAGGCGGAAGAGAGAGATACTGTCACGCTGTCACGAGTGACAATACCCGTGACAATCTTTGACGCCGACTGACGGGCGCTTTCTTTGCTCACGTTTCACGCGAGTCTCACGCGTTCACGAAATCATCATCGATATCATCAATCATGGCGGAAGGAAGGGGAGCAAAGGGTTATGCAAACCGTACGCGGCAATTATATTAAGCGACCAGATGCCCTGATACTCCCGAGCAGGTGTTCTTCGGTCGATCCCGTCACCACCGGGTGAGTCGTGGTTGTTCAACAGGAGCTTAGAATGCCAACCTCGCCCCCTCAACTGATTACGCTCAGAACCGGACTCGGACCCAGAGTTCACTACTGGTGCCTTCTTTGATGCCGATGACCACCCGAAGAAGGCGCGCGGGTTCAGGTCTGGCAAGGTTCCACCTTCATCTCGTCAATCAAAGCGCACCCGAAGAAGCAACGATGGTGGCGCTTATGCCCAGAGAAGTACCGAGCCCTTCGAACTAAATCATCGTCCACTAATCTTGCTTAGAAGCGGAACGAAGCCATAAATCCATGTCACAGAATCCACTTCTGGACCTTTTCAGTAGGCATAAGATATCAGCGAATGGATATCGTTTTTCTTCTAAGTTGTGATCGTTCGATCCTCAGATGAAAGCCTGGGGTTGGAAGTTGATACCTCTGAAGAATCTGAAGAACGCCTGAACGACGAAGGTCCTGATGTTGAAGCTGCAGAGGAAACTGCGTCGTCAAATGACTCTGAGAATGAACCCAGTAGCCCATTCGCACCCAAGTTTCTAATACCCCTGTCCCAGGTTCCATCAAGAGGACAAGAAGAAGGGAGTGCCACTGGTAAACCTGACCGACAGTAACTCCTACAACCAAGCTGAAAGTGGTGTCAGAGTCCGAAAATGACCTTGATCTGTCTGCAACCAAAGGCAAACGATCCGCATCAGAAATGGGGTTCGATATTCCTCCAGCTAAACGGCCTGAGCCAGAAGAGGACTCGGTAACAGAAAGCGAAAGTGATTTTGACATGCAACTTCCGTCTCGGCCCCCAACATCCGTACAACCTTCAGTCCCAGTGACGGGTAATGCCGTGCCGCATTGTGACGCGGGTTGGTGCTCACCTCAGCTCATCACAGAAACGCTCCGTGGGTCCTCGCCCGAAGATGACTCCGTCACAGAATCGGAGTCAGACGAAGAACTCCCCGCAGACGTGGTTGGTATCCATTCGAAGACTCGATCTCATATATTGATGGTATAACAGCAACAGCCCAGCCTAGGTCCTTCACTCGACTTGGCCCCAAACCTACCTGGAGATGCCTTGGTCCTAGATGCGAAACATCACATTCGTGTCCCTCCTTCACTGGGCCATCATTTACGTCCATATCAGCGCGAAGGCGTCCAATTCCTCTTTCAACGCTATATTCTTGGACGCGGTGTCATACTCGGCGATGACATGGGCCTCGGAAAGACGGTCCAGGTCATTTCATTCCTATCGGCGATCATGCGCAAGTCTGGCCTGCCTTCGGACAAAGAACGTAGGAGGAAGCGCGTTTCACAGCTCCAAGACAGCAGAGAGTGGCACGACAGCCGGAAGTTGCCTCCACCCGATGACAAATGGCCAACGGCGTTGATCGTGACGCCAAGCTCTGTCGTGAACGTGTGGACTAGAGAATTTGACAAGGTCAGTTGCCATGAAAATTCCCTGATGTGTATACAGATGCTCACACCTACATGAAGTGGGGCTACTTCGAAGTTGGCGCGTACATCGGGTCCCAAGATGAAAGAGAGCAGGTTTTGCACGATTTTACTCTAGGTCGGCTGGACGTTGGTGAGTCCAACCTCTCGAAAGCCCTAGCAGCATTTCTTTCTCAATGCAGTATCGTTTGTTATTGCAGTTGTCACATCATTTGACACCGCGCGGCGCTCCGTATCGCTTCTCGACAATCTCCCTTGGACCGTCCTCATCGTCGACGAGGCGCATCGTCTGAAGAATCCCAAATCGAGTACCACTCGAGCGCTCGCATCCTTCCACTGGTCGGAAAGCCACTCTGTTCCAGGACATGTAACAGAGCTTACACCTGCCTACGAACCGCGACCAAGCACCTCCCAATCCCTCTGGGCGAACCCTGCCACCCCTATCCCCAGGACGGGGCCGATCCGCATCGCGCTCACCGGAACGGCCATCCAGAATTCGTACATGGAACTCTGGACGCTCCTCGACTGGGTCAATCCGGGCTCTGTTGGCACGGAGAAGCAGTGGAAGAAGACGGTTGCGAATCCGCTCGCGGCAGGTCAGGCGCGAGGGTGCAAAGCAGAGGAACGACTCAAGGCCAATGCGACCGCGGAAATCATGCGTGACAAACTACTGCCCTTGTATTTCTTGCGAAGGTAAAGTCTAGAGTTCTACCGTCGTCTCACCGACGACTTGGACGTGGAAGCGCTGAGGAAGGTGTGTGCAGGACCAAAGACATTATCAAGGACAGACTCCCCAAGAAATACGACGAGGTCGTGTTCTGCCCCCTCACGGAGCTACAGATCGATGCGTATAAGCGTATATTGGGCATGGAGGCGGTCCAGAACATGATCAGGAAGGACGAACGATGCGACTGCGGAAAGAGAAAGAAGTACTGCGATTTCTGGCCCTCCATTTGTGTACTAACATCTAGGGTCCCAGGCGGAAGGAATGCTGCCATCCACTCACCCCAGGAGATCTATTCAAGTACATGTCCGCGTTGATCAAGGTTTCAAACCACTTAGCCCTTATATTACCGGGTGAGCAACATTTACAATAATAAGCAGTCTGTTCCTCATTGTTTTTCTCAGCGCATATAGACACACCTGAGCAGGTAAAATTCTTCACTGTCGAGCATTTTCGTCTCTCACAGCTGTCACGTTCTCAGACAGCACGCAATCGTGAACTTACCGATGTCGTCTTTCCAAATGACGCTTCCCTAAAGTACGGGTCTGCGATATTTCTCCCCAAATATTGTGGGAAATGGATAGTAAGTCTGGGAACAACTGCACTTTGTCCTTTGGGTTCATGCGTCGCCCTTTCCATGAGGTGCTTGAGACTCTTTTACAAGAGTGGCGCAAGGATCCGGTTAATAAAGTTCTTATATTCACAAAATCAGTCAAGCTACTTGAGATGCTAGAGTACCATCTCAAGAATAACGGTAAGGATTCACACCAACTTCACATTACCCAACTTACCAGGAAGTCGCATAGACTATGAGTTTGTTAGATTGGACGGGTCAACGAAACAGGAAGATCGTGAGCACGCGCAATCTGTTACAATCGCCAGGTGTTGATTATGTCTTCCGCAGGCATGCCCTTGATCGATAGATTCCAGAACGAGACCAACATTTTTGTTTTTCTCATTTCGACGCTGGCGGGTGGGACAGGCCTCACTCTTACTGCTGCTAACAGGGTCGTGGTTTTCGGTTAGCGATCTCTCCTGAATCATGATATCCGGGTTCTTACTTCCCCGAGGGCTACACAGACCCGAACTGGAGTATGTGCGCCTCCCAGGACATGTAGCTGGCGTCATTAACGAACTTTGCAGACCCGGCGCATGATTTACAGGCGATGGATCGCGCATACCGCTTCGGACAGACTCGCGATGTTTTTGTCTACCGGCTCCTTGGGGCTGGGTCTATCGAGGAGCTCATCTATGCGCGCCAGGTATACAAGCAACAGCAAATGGCCATAGGATACAACGCGAGCGTACAGACACGCTATTTTTCTGGCATTCCTGGGGACAAGAAAAGACAAGGTGAACTCTTCGGGCTGAAGAACATATTCGCTCTCCACGAAGACAATTGGTCAACGAAGATGGCGGTGAGGCATACACACCGCCCTTGTGATGCGTGGTATTCCGTGCATCGTTGACAGTTGTGCCGCAGATTGAACACGCCAACATCGTCAATCTGGACTGGGCTCTGGCACACATGGACGCCGTTAGGTCAAAGAAGACGCGACAGAAAACAGGCGCAGCCGAGGATTGGGTGTACGAAGCCGAGATGAAGGACTCGATAGAAGATGTAAGTGCAATACTCCATTACGCTCCGAATATGACGCTCACGCTACATTGGAGGCGGATCTTAAAGGTCTTGGAGCCCTACTTTTGGACGATAGTGCGTGTCGTATCAAATCTCCAGGGTAGTGATCAACATACCTATATCTTTTCATGTCTCAGATGTTCCGGAGATACCAGAAGATAGCGTATCAAAGATCCTCGAAAGTCGCGGAATCAAATATAGCCATCGTAATGACGACATATTGGTTCCCAACACCATAGAGGAACAACAGATGAGGAAGGCTCGAAAGGTGCGGGTCGTGGGTTTTGTTTGGATCAGACGAGTCATGCTCATCATCTTCAAACAACAATAAAATAACAGGAAAGACGCCAACTGAAAAAGAAAGCCAAGGAACGTGAGGCCCTCGTGGAACAAGTACTTGAGTGGCCACCAAAAAGGACGCACCACACACGTCCACCTAGCCCTAGAACTAAGTAAGTGGTTTCGCAATCGCAAGGGTTTACCCAATCCCCACACTAACCTCACACATGGTTGTAGACTTAGCCAGCGTCAGAAAGCGCTCATAGAACTGGGGATGATTATGTCGCCGGATGATATACCTGCATTTGCTCAAAACTTGTATGTCTGTTCTTGTCTTCCATCTCTATTGCATTCATTTTCAGGTGCTGAGTCCGATCTATTGACTTTAGCGTCAAGAAAACACCCGAAGAACAAACCGAGCTCTTGGCGAAGCTGGATGCTCACAGGGCCGCGAAGACGACATGACGCAGCGCCCACAGGCTGTGGTAGCAACAAGGCCCTCATATTTTCTCACATTCTGAAGTCCAATTCTTTGTTGCCGCATTGTGTTGGTTTGTACAACTTATTCTTATCCCTATATTATCGCATGTTGTAGTCCGCTCGTTGAGTGTCTTATTCCCTGCACCTCATATTCAAGTCAGACAAGATAGACTCAACACGAGCATCGCGACCGTTAATTGCATGCCAGTGGCTCTCCTCCTTCTATACCGTGTTCCGACCGTGTTCATAGACTTCATTTGATGTGGCCGCGCTGCGCACCGAATTAACGGGGGCATCTTCCCTACTGAGTGCATAAGTGATACAAGGCAACCCTGCCAATTTCGCTCGATTAAACAAAAGAATGGCGATCACACTGAGCATCGAGTCTAAGCAGGCTGCTTGTGATCGATAGAGTGCATGAGATGCTGGTCGCTTGAATAGCTCGCAAGCAGTCAACACAACGTTCAACGCACTGGCAACTGCCAGTGCGTCTTGCTATATGGTATTTTAAAAATAATTATGTTGAAACTACCACCGTAGACTCGGACCTGAGTCTGTTAAGCTAATGCCTATCTCATTCAGCCCTGCAGGTACGCTCCTTGCCCCGCACCTTTGACCTATCGCGTGGCTTGCGCGCTTATTAGCGTTATTCAACACAAATGCCAGTTGGCGCCCGAGCGTCCACTGTTATCGATTTCCCTTCCTCAGGCCTCAATATTCACGAATCCGCCATCGTCCTCTCAGCACAAACAAACATCGCTATCCTACTGTCATGTCTCGCACTCATCCTGCCGGCCCTTCGTCACCAAACTTCCAACTTATTCTCAGTAACGCCTTGAAAGTCTACGAAAAGCAAACAAAAAACGATCTTCTTGCCCATCCACTCGCAGCCCAGCTCCAGGCCTGCCAATCTCCTAGCTCCATTCTCGTCATACTCCAACAACAAGTACAAGAACTCAATCGATCTCGAGCCAGCGATAATAGGTTGACAAAATGGCTCGATCCGACCGTCAATGTGCTCTATGCTTTCTCTGAGACTCTTGGAGAGGGTGTCAGCCTGGTATGTCTCAGGGAATGAACTCGTTGATCTATGTACTCTTATACTTATAATTATTGTTCAGGTATTTTCACCCGCAAAGGTGATCTTTGCTGGTGTCGGTGTCCTCCTTTCAGTGCGTATCTGAACCTGTCCCTTCGCATGGGCCGCTGTAACGCATCCACCCTCAGGCAGCTAGGGACGTTCGTGTGAGCCAAGAAACTCTCATTGACATATTTGGACATATTGAAAACTTTTTCCGGCGTCTGGAAGTCTACACGGAGGTGCCACCGACTCCCGACATGATGGATATTATGATCAAGATCATGGTGGAGGTTCTTTCTATCCTTGGGATCGCGACAAAGGAGATCAAGCAAGGCCGGACAAGTGAGTGGTTCTTGTACGAATTTGGTACCACTGACTGAGATATCTTCAGAGAAGTATCTGAAGAGGTTGGCTGGACGGACCGACATGGAAGATGCACTAAAGAGACTTGATAAGCTAACACAAGAAGAGGCGCGGATGGCCATTGCACAAAATTTGAAGGCAACGCACGCTGTCGATGACAGAGTGAGGGTTGTCGCAGATAGGGTCCTTGATGTCGATGATAGAGTGGCCAGCGTTGGTGATGAAGTGAAAGCAGTTAATGACAAGGTTTCAGTGGTCATTGATGGTACGCAAACCATCTTCGTCGGTCACCAAAGTTCGATTCATCTTCATGCCCTAGACGGAAGAGAAGCAAAGGTGGTCATGCGACAAACAGCCAATGACGTGGACCATATGAAACGTTCGTGATCCCGCAGCCGTGTTGATATCGGACGTGCAAGCTCAATTTTCCACGCAGGGAGCCAATTGCGACAGGACCTTCGGAGATGGCTCTCCCCACCGGATCCGTCCACGAATCACAACATTGCATGTGGTGCTCGTCATAAGGGAACAGCAGATTGGTTCTTTGAAGGTAGTATCTTCAGAGAGTGGAAATCCGCTGGTCCCTTACTGTGGGTTCACGGAAAGCGTACGTTCCCTTTACTATTTACATCCTACTCCTACCGACGGTCGTCTCTCGTAGCGGGCTCTGGAAAGAGCGTACTCTGGTCCGTCATTACCGAACAATAAAACCCATGAAGTACTTACCACCAGACCAGCTCCACAATTATCAAAGACATTATTTCCCTACGCGACAGTGGACTGGCCTCCATGGCCTATTTTTATTGCGATTTTAGGGACAAAAGCAAGCAAAATCGCAGCGGCTTACTTCCCTCTCTCGTCATCCAGCTTTCCGCTCGATCCGACTCTTATTGCGATATACTCTCCTGTCTCTATCTCGCACACGACAGTGGTGCCCAAAAGCCCAGTGAAGATGATTTGATGAAATGCCTGAAAGAAATGGTCACACTCCCAGATCGTCCTCCAGTTTACCTTATCATAGACGCACTGGATGAATGCCCCGACTCATCTGGAATGCCGTCCCCACGCGAGCAGGTCCTTTGCCTCTTTAAGGAGCTCATCGGACTCTCCTTACCAAATCTTCACCTATGCGTGACCAGTCGCCCAGAGATCGATATCCGAACTGCTCTTGAGCCTTTAACACCTTGCCAAGTCTCCCTCCATAACCAAAGTGGACAAAAGAAGGATATCATCGAGTATATTACCTCTGTCGTTCACTCGGACCCAAAAATGCGAAGATGGCGACACGAAGATAAGAAATTGGTAATTGAGACGCTCTCTGAAAGAGCTGATGGGATGTGAGGAGTTTCCCCACCGTCGCGCGGTCATCATACTCATCTCTCCAAACAGGTTTCGTTGGGTATTTTGCCAATTGGAGGCCCTTCGGCACTGTCTTCCACCGAGCGTACGTCAAATGCTCGAAGAGTTGCCCGAAACATTGGACGAGACCTACGAGCGTATATTAAGGGAAATCAACAAGGCAAAGCGAGAACATGCCCATCGGCTCTTACAATGCCTCACGGTAGCTGTCCGTCCCCTTCGCGTTGCGGAGCTTGCTGAAGTCCTCGCTGTTGACTTCGGGACGGCCTCTGGTGGAGAGACATCGAAGTTGAACACAGATTGGCGATGGGATGATCAGGAACAAGCAGTTCTGTCAACGTGTTCGAGTTTGGTCGCTGTTGTGGGCGAAGATGGGGATCAAGTTGTACAATTCTCTCACTTCTTGGTGAAAGAATTCCTAACTTCGCCACGGCTGGCTGATTCGAGTACGGACGTCTCGCGTTTCTACATTCTCATGGAGCCTGCGCACGTAATCCTTGCAAAGGCCTGCCTCGGCACTCTGCTGCAGTTGGATAATCGTGTTGACAAGGACAACGTTGAGGCCTTTTCTCCTCTGGGTCGTTATGCTGCGGAACATTGGGCGAAGCATGCCCAATTTGAGGGAGTGGCGTCACACTTGCGGGAAGAGATGGAGATTCTCTTCGATCCGAATAAACCATATTTTTCTGCATGGACCCAGGTCTACAACGTCGATAACGAGCACCCCACTAAGGTGTCCCTCCTATTCGGACCCATCGAAACATCAGTTGCCGTTCCCTTATACTACGCTGCACGCCTTGGGTTTCGCGGCCTCGCAGAACACCTCATCCACAACGACCCACAACAAGTGAATGCTTGTGGTGGCAGCTGGGTGTCACCATTAGGGGCAGCATTGTGCATGGGCCACTTCAAGATGGCAGAGCTACTCCATCAGCACGGTGCAGACGTGCTTGTCCGGGGCATTCGGGAGCGGACTCTACTGCATGCCGTGTCGATCAGCGGACAGATTAGAATCGCTCAATGGTTACTTAGTCATGATGTGGATCCAAATGTCCGGCAAGACGGCGGCTGGACCTGCCTCCACTTAGCGGCTTACAGCGGATACCTCGAGACCGTCCGGTTGCTTCTCCAGCACAATGCAGATAACAACGCGCGGGATGAGTATGGCCGGCTTCCGTTGCACCGTGCATCAGATGGAGGACACCCCGAGGTCACTCGATTGTTGCTCGAACATGGCGTCGATGTCAATGCCCGCGACAAGGACGGCACCACACCGTTGCATCTAGCATCAAAGGCCGCCTCATGGCGATTCGAACGGAAACTCGAGGTCGCGCGCTTGCTGATTGAGCATGGTGCAGATGTAGGTGCGGAAGATAACGAAGGCAAGACACCATTTCAGGTTGCGCGGACAACTGTTATGAAAAAATTGTTGTCCGACCATGGTCCCAAGTGAGCGAATATAGTATCATTAAAGTATCTACGCGATTGTTCAATACGTCACGATCCATGTTGTTGAATCTTATACGTACCTGCGCCTGTCGTCATATCAGGGACAGCTTGAGGCTGGTGCACCTGCGGAATATAGCCGAAGGTTGGTATCACGGTGCGGGCAGGCCATCAGGAAAAACCTCACTTGTTAATTACAGTTAATCCGCGTTAGCGAGCTAGGCACACACCAAATTAGGAAGATAGGCGCTAGGTGGCGCTAGGCACATACCAAATTAGGACAACATTAACGACGTTTAACATGAATTAACACTTGAGGTTTTTCCTGATGAGACTACAGTAGTAGTGACCTTGCGAATTAGACATCAACGCAAAGGGCTCTAAGGTAGAGCCGCGAGTATAGTCAGGGTAATCGAAGGAATCAAGAGCGTGTTCAAGCCGAAGTCCTCAAAAATGGATCTCAGAAGCGGCACGCATCGGGTCTTTGAGAACTGCAAAATGGTTCATCACGTTTGAGCACCATGTCGCTGATGTACTGTATAATAATGCGAGAAAAAATTGTATCTGACGAGCGTCACACGCAGGTATTGTGGGAATGAAAGACCGACGACTTGGAGACATAAATCATATACTATAGTATCGAGATGAGCTCTGTACAATTACCAGGAACCCGACGGCGAAACAAGAACCGATTCGGTGAAGATCAAATCCATTTCTTGACCATTGGGCCGAACGGCAAGAGTTCGAGACCACGTGGGTGTTGCAAGCGTTCCGTACCGGGCAGAATCCATAGTACGGCCGGAGACGAGTGCATTGAAACTGAGAGCAGAGGCTCGCGTAGGAGCGAGAGCAATGTCCGAGTCGACACTGATGCAGAGAAAAAGCGAGGTTGCTGTTGGAGACGAGGGGATGACTGGCTCACGCGGACTCAGTTCACGTGCGGCAACTGCGATACGGGCCATACGCCACAAAAAGACCAACAAGAGAAATGCAAGTAGGCTTTCCACCTCGGAAATGGTCCTCATGTAAATGATATCTCGCATAGTCGGAGGTTGAGTACCTAGAGTGATGCGTCTATGGACATGCGCCAAAGGATGCAATTGCACGCCCGGTTACATGCTGGCTCCCGACACAGACGAGCCATAATCTCTCCAATAACCTCACGCAGAAATCCGAGAAGCTCAGATGCAGCAGTGCTGCCAGAAAAGTGACGCTGAGACTAGGGTGTGTTTGGAAACTTGTAAGGTCGCCATGGCAAAGTGGGCTCGGCGTAGCAAGCCCGGGATGAGTATAATGTTCACAATAATCCCCATTCTGCAAGACAGATGATGGGTATTGATGGCTGCGATGCTTGGGGAAGAAAGCGAAACGACAATAGGAGTATGGAGCCCGGCTCCCGCGAGTGCGAGTGAGAGGACAGACTCGGAAGTAGTATCCGTGGTCGGGTTTATCTCCACGTGATTAGTTTAGTGGGCGTCCCAGGGTGTGTCTGTGCTGTATTTGGGGGTGTCGGACGCCAGTCCTCATGGCAGGTTACCCTTTGTCTCCTCCAGCTCCTGCACACTTTCAATTAAACATTTCTGACCTTCTCACATGGAGCCCGAAAAGCCTATCTTGGAAGATCTTCCTCCAGTGTGTAAGTGATCGAGAAGAACCCCCTCGCTGCGCCTCGTCACTCTTATTTATTTTATTTATTTATTAACCTGCAACGCTGGCGGACCCGGCCGCTCATGGCATATCTCGTTATCTTTGGGGGATCGCGGATCTTCATCGTCAAGCGTTGCCAAGAACTTACGATCTCACGGATCCCCTGGATCTACGCGTGGGCTGGATGCACGAAATCACAGAAGACACAGGTGCGCGAAGCTGCTCGACGATTTGGGCGATCCTGGGGGTTTTCGAGAACCACCGCAGCTCATACTAAGTGATTGTTTTAGATATCGGATCATTGACACCTGCACAACGTTATGAGTTGAATCAGGTAGCGTCATCTGTTTAGATCCTTGCTGCATCGAGTATAACTAAGGACGCGCAGAACCACCTGGACGATTCCAAACGATCTACCAACCCGCTGATCGCGGAGCTCAAACCACTCAGCACGCTCCGCGCAGAGTATGAAGGCGGTTCCGAATCCTTTCTTAAACAGATCGACTTCCTTCAAGCCCAAGGCTACGAAGGCATCCGCCGCTCCCGCGGAGACGGAGATTGCTTCTATCGATGTACGCACACTTTTCGCTGCGTGGGTCGCGAGAGACATGACTAAATATGGACCGCAGCGCTCGTCTTTGCATATATAGAACGCATATTCGGCCAGGAGGACAGGAAGAAGGCCGTCGAGGCGTCCATCTCGACACTGGAAGCCTTCTTGCCGAAGCTTCGAGAGGTCGGGTTCGAGGAAATGGTGATCGACGACAGCTACGAGATCCCGCGAGACCTGATCAACGGGATCGTCGATTCGGAGCCGGTCTCGAATAACGGAGCGACCTTGACGCGGGCGCAACTGCTCGAGGTGTTCCAGGATGACAGCAGTACGTGGTCGTCGACGTTTTTTTTCGGAGGATGAAGAGCCGGCGCGATAACCCCCCACAGTGTCCAATTATTTGGTCACGTTCATGCGCATGATTACCAGCGCGCAGATTCGAGGCAACCCGAATGATTTTGAGCCGTTCCTGATGCATCCCGACACGGGAGAGAAGATGGGCACGAAGGAATTTTGTGAAACCCTCGTCGAGGTGTTGGGAAAGGAAGCCGGTGAACAATCAGTCCCCTTTTCTTTTATTCTCAATCTCGACTGACGATGCCTTTTCCTTCACCCCGCGTGCTGACAAAAAAAAACGAACTTATTGCGCGCTCTTTTTTGCTTCGACAGACCATGTCCAATTGACCGCCATAACGCAAGCGATCCAGGTCAACCTGAAGATTGCGTACCTTGACGGGCGCAGCCCAGACGGACGCGTCGAGTTTGTCACGTTCAACCACTCAAAGGACGAGAACGAGGCTCCTCTGATGCTTCTCTATCGGTGAGTGTTGTTACAAGCGATGCGGGCCCTGGTACGACGCCAAATTCTGAAAATGCCACACAGACCCGGACACTATGACATCCTAGACAGACGCAGTAACGAGCCGGGCGACAAGGCACCGCCAAATGGTGAAGAAGAGGACAAGAGTTGAAATAGAGATTGTTGGATTCGTGGGTCAGTTTGACTTGCTTTCATCGATGCGTTTCTTGTATATGTAAAGTTATTATGTCACGTGCTGTGCAAATTGAGATCGGCCGACCGGGCCGCAAAAGATGTAGCGTTCACACCCACACCCGTGGCTCAAAGAAATACAAAAATTGTGCTTGTACCCTGCTAGATCACACTTTATAGTTTGTGGTTGGGGTTGGTACAACAAGATTATGCCCTCGCCTTTTACTAGGGCATACCGTGTATCAGCCTCGCTATAAAACCACAAATCAATCTTTGGACTTTGACTCTTCGTGAGTTAACTTACTTTTTTTCACCTTTTGCCCTTTGAAGGGTACTACCCGAGTCACAATTTGTCTTGCTTCGCACACCCAGTTACGGAGGGAGGGATTTAGTTGGCCTTCTCATCTATATTGAACCTTTTGAATGCGTCTTTGCCTAACATGGCTGCAGTTAGCACCTTCAGTGTTTTACACCTGTCGATTTGGACAACGGCGCACAATGAGCCGACCGCCGTCTCTCCAGAAGTTCACATTGGAATCCCACACGTTAGACACCCCGAACTACGAAACTTGGACACGCGAGGAGCTCATAGCACGCCTCAAAGAGTTAACGGGACCCTCTGTTTCCTCTCCCTCTGGTCCGCTCGCGCCGATACCAACACAAGTACAGTCCTCCTCATCATCATCACCGCCACTATCAGCACCAGCACCACAACTACCAGCACCGCCAACATCCAAATCGGAACCGAAACCAAAGCCTACCACCAAAAACGCCCGAGCGAAAAAGAAATCGGCTCGCGAATTCGACTTTTCGGCGTACCCGACGCGCAAGATCGCGCTCAAATTCAGCTACGCGGGCGCGGGCTACGGCGGGCTCGCATATCAGGCCGAGGATGGACCCACGCCGCTGCCGCTGCCGACGGTGGAGGGCGTGCTGTTCGCTGCGCTCGCCAAGGCGCGGCTCGTCGATCCCCAGGGCGGCCTTGAGGGGTGCGGATGGGAGAGGTGTGGGAGGACGGATCGGGGCGTTAGCGCTGCTGGGCAGGTGGTGAGCTTGTACGTGCGTAGCTCTCACAGGCGATCGGTGGCGTCATCGCCCACGCCCAAGACGTCTGGTGGACGCGAGGGAGAGGCTACGAACCCGGACCTAGCAGTAGAGGGCGCGAGTGGTGGCGGCGCATCTGGCCTACAGGCCTCGCTCGACACGCCCGCGCCACCAGCAGGAGAAGAAGGCAAAGCTTCGTCTATGACGACGACTACGACTATGACAGCTGCTAGGGACATCCGATACCTCCACACGCTCAACGTCATCCTCCCGCCCTCGATCCGCGTCTACGCCTGGGCGCCCGTCGCACCCTCCTTCTCTGCGCGCTTCTCGTGCCGCGCACGACACTACAAGTACTTTTTCTCCGCGCGGAACCTCGACGTCGACGCGATGCGCAACGGCGCCGCGCGCCTCGCCGGCGAACACGACTTTCGCAATCTGTGCAAGCTCGATCCGGCGAAACAGCTCACGAGTTTTCGGCGGCGCATCCTCCGCGCCGACATCTCCCCTCTCGACGACGACGACCAACAACAACACTCTGCGAGCCGCCGTCGTGACGTCGGCATGCATGTGTTCGACCTCGTCGGCACCGCCTTTCTTTACAATCAGGTGCGGCACATCATGGCGGTCCTGCTGCTCATCGGCGCACGACTCGAATCGCCGAGCGTCATCTCTGCATTGCTGAACGCGGACCCGAACCGGGCGGAGAACAACAACAGCAGTAGCAGCGCGCATACAGCGCTGGAGGACGAGGCGCCACCGCCGCTCGTGACGTGCAAGCCGGAGTACCAGATGGCGGACGCGCTCCCGCTCGTGCTTTGGGATTGCGTGTACGCCGAAGAGGATACACCGTGGCGCACGGATGATGCGGGATCGGAGGGTGGATCGGTTGGGCTGCACACGCAGATGACGGGACTTGCAGAGCGGGCACAAGTCGAGGCGACCCTGGCGGAACACTTCCTCGCTGCGGCATCGCAGTTCCACGCGCCGGCGCCAGTGTTGCTGCGGCCTCCTGCTCCGGGGGAACGAGGACCGTGGGATGTTCCGCTGGGTGGGGGGACGATGCGACGGGAGGGGAGGTACGTGGAATTGGTGAAACGAAAGCGGTTGGAGAGCGTGGAAGTGGTGAACGCACGGTACCGATGCCGGAAGGAGGGAAAGTCACGTGTTGTGGAATGTACCGGATAAGGGGATATTAAAAATGAGGGATCAGCCACCTGAAATTCAGAGGCCGCCGGAATTCCCACCAGCAAAAAGGTGGGCGAGTGTTGGGTGAGAGGACCCGCCCGCGTAAAAGTTGAACTATTGCTAGCCCCCCACAACTGACTGCCTGAGCCCTTGCCTGCCTCTATTATCCCGTGCACCGCGCGCCCGCCTCATTCGCTCGCTCTCCCTCTCCACGTCCCCTCCCATCCCACTTCTTCCTCCCTCCCTCCTGTATCTTTTTTTCTCATCACTTAGCCTTTAACGGTACGTCCTTTGAGCCCCGCACTTACCCTTCGTCGCCCTTCCGCCATCGATGGCTCCCTCCCCCACTCCCCTACCACGAGCACATATGCATTCCCTCTCTTGCACTTCTCCCCAGTCTCCCATCGCGTCTTCTCGACGTGTCATTCGTCTTTCTGATGCTAACCCCCCTGCCCTAGATGCCCAAGGCAGCTTCCGGCACAAAGGTGAGCGGCAATCCCCCCATTCCTTATGACCTTTACGCGCTTCCCTCGTGTTCGAGCTCCTGATACTCATGTCCAGACCCAGACACGCAAGTCCGCCGGGAAGGCTGAGAAAGCCCCCCGAGGTGGTTCACGTAAGAAAGACCCAAAGGCACCAAAGCGCGCCCTCTCTGCGTACATGTACTTCAGCCAGGACTGGCGTGAGAGGATGAAGCAAGAGAACCCCGAAGCCAGCTTCGGTACGGCTTTTTTCTCTCCTTTGAGTGTCACAGACCTGGGCTAAGGGTTTCCTGACTTGGCGCAGGTGAATTGGGCAAACTCCTCGGCAACAAGTGGAAAGAGCTCGACGACGACGAGAAAAAGGTAAGTCTATACTCTTTCATATGTCCGAGTAGCATACATGCACGTTACCTGCACGCCAGCTGGCCTTTATCTCGTTGACTAGTACATGTTTTACTCTCTTTAACCCATCGTCTTCGTGTTGAACTTGACGGCATGTTGACCAACTTTCCTTTTTTGACAGCCCTACATGGAACAGGCAGCACGCGACAAGGCCCGCGCTGAACAAGAAAAAACAGAATATGAGGTACGTACCGTTGACCACTGTTTCATTGTCATCGCAACCCTTATGCTGGTACTTGTCAGAATAAGAATGCTGGCAGTGGCGATGGCGAGGATGATGAGGAGTAGAGCCTCTGTCGATGTCACCATCCAACGCCACACGTTTCTGGCCAAGTCTGCCAGCCCTCGGTGGCATTGTCCACCTTGGCCCTGGCTCAAGTTATTACCCGTCCGATCTGTCTTTTTTTTTCTGAACCCTTGATGACATAAAACACCTGTGTTACCGTTTCTTTTCCGTCTGTTTCTCTCTATTTTGTTTCTGTTGTGGCCATCGTAACGTATTTTGTGCTTCGCCCCTTTGTCTGTCACGGCCTCTCTAACTGCGCTGCTGGGGAACACGGTATCTGGTCAAAGTTGCGCTGTCTCGTTCATCTTGGAGGTGTGTAATAGTAATTATTGATAAGCAAGACCTCGTGTGAGTGTGTGAGAGGGAAAGTGCAAGAGAGAGTGAGGGGATGAGGGGGATGGTGTGCTCGGTGGAAGAGGGGAAGGAACAAAGGACCGAACGTTGGGGCTAAGGTTGAGGCACTATAGTAGCGGCGGGGGCCTCACCCTACTCAAAAGCTGTAAAAGGTCGATCTCCCTCAATCACCACACCCTCACTAGCAACTCCATCCTTCTTCCCCCCCATTACGCGTTTTAAACTCTTCTCTGCTTCCAACATGTCAGAGCCTGTCGAAGGTCAGCCTGGTGATGTGAGATCGCAATCGTTTAGTCTTTTCCGTCCTCACGACACACCCTCAGGCAGTCCCTGCGTCCCAAAAATCGACTTGGTCTCAGTTCATCAAATCGTCAGTCCCATCGTTTTCTACTCCTTCCTCTTCTCATCCTCTTTATAGCATTGCGACCTTCTCTGGCGATCTCTACTCCCTTACCGCGCCACCTTTCATCCTATCCCCTGTGTCCCTTACTGAGTTCCCTGGTGCGCCGCCACACATCTATGACATCAAACTTGTGCTCACCGTGCGCCCTTGCTTTGTCTATAGCTTATTGGTGTGAACGTCCGGAGCTGTTCGCCGCGATAGCGCAAGGCACTACACCGGAGGATCGAGCTCGTCGTGTGCTCAAATGGTTCATCAGCACACTCAAGGGTCAATACACCTCCCGCAATGAAACGATGGGCTCAGAGAAAAAGTAACGTCTTGGCTACTTTGCCCCACACCCTGCGGCTGTTGACACGATAACCCCCTCCCTCGTCTCGTAGGCCCCTCAATCCCGTTCTCGGCGAGTACGTCATTTTGCCTAGCCCCTCTCATGATCCCTGCTGCGGATTACGTATCTGAGACGTGCCCTGATGCCCACTGCAGGCTTTTCTATGGTCACTGGCCAGACAGGAACGGACGTGGATTGACGACGCTCACCGTTGAGCAGGTCTC
>Ga0307512_10002444_pt1 | contig 23432 bp, 17 predicted proteins | sample 14_EM_MG_FD_200267 | JGI IMG/M metagenome (GOLD analysis project Ga0307512, IMG submission 200267) | Populus trichocarpa ectomycorrhiza microbial communities from riparian zone in the Pacific Northwest, United States - 14_EM | ecosystem: Host-associated > Plants > Roots > Unclassified | place...
CAGGCATGAACCTCTTTACTAGAGAGAACGATAAAGTTCCTCTAATGCGTGCTGAGCCTTGGGATTCCAAGATGCTCTTTTGGCTTAAAGCAGAGCAACCCTCCTTAAATGGAGTAGAATCGGTCTTCACAACTGATTATGATTTATTGTATTGCCATCTTGGGCATCCTTCCAAAGACGTGCAGAAGCAAACACAGCGGCATACAGCTGGACTCCCAGATGTCAAAATACCTTGTAAGATGCCGATTTGCCCAGGATGTGCGCTTGGAAAAATGTCCCAGCAGCCATTTTCTGCCTTGGGCAAGCGGGCCACTCACCCCCTCATAAAAATCCACTCCGATCTTAAGTCGTTCCCTATTGAGTCTTATCACCGATGGAAGTATTTTATAAGCTTCATTGATGACAATACTTCATTTGCATGGGTTCAATTTCTGTGTGACAAAGCATCTGCTGTAAATGCGCTGCGAAATTTCCTTGCAATGATTAAAAATCAATATGGGAAGATGATCAAAGAATGGATGTCAGATGCTGGGGGAGAATACAAGAGTGCTGCCTTCTTAAAAGCATTAAATGAACAAGGTATTAAAGTGTTACAGTCAGCGCCACATACCCCTCAACAAAATGGCCGTGCAGAACGCTTTAATCGCACAATCATGGATAAAGCTGAGGCAATGCGGCATGAGGCATGCCTCCCTGATTCATGGTGGGAATTCGCTGTTAAGCAAGCCATCCACCTGTACAACCATACTTCTATGGCTCATCTTAATAATGAGACACCATTTTACAGGATGGAAGGTGGCATCCCAGACATGTCACACTTAAAAGTATTCTGATACGCCGCTTATGTCTCTTTACCATTGGAAATAAGGAAGGACAAGCTCTCCCCTAAAAGTGAGTTAATGACTTACTTGGGGATAGAGCAAGGTCTCAAAGCGCATAGATTTATGCGCTCTTCCAATAGGCTCTTTTATGCGCCTAAAGCCCTCTTTGATGAGGAATATTTCCCTCGGTGTAAGACACAAAGTCAGAGGCATACAACGCGCCTCAATAAGCCAATAAATGAGCAGCCGCGTCATCAAGAAATTGATGATACTGCGCCACCTGCAACTTTACCAGCTAATCCTTGGGATAATTTGGACGGATATAGGCCTAATCCACCTATTCCTCCAAGACCTTCTCAACCTGCTCCTAGACCACCTGCTACACCGCAAAAACCCGCTCGACAGGCTGGCATACCAACGCCCCCTTTGCAGCGGATGAGACCAGGTTCTGCCCTGGACTCTCCACCCTCATTACGGATGCAGTTGAATCCTGCACCTCCTAGAGGGAGTGGTTTGTGACAGTCAGGTAGGAGGCCTTCTCCGCCTCCTTTAGCCAGTCCATCGCAACCACCTCAACGTCCACAGATGCAGCAGCGCCCTAGGACCCCTCCCTCTCCGTCTGGAGGTCCTAGGAGAAGTGAACAATTGAGGAGAGTTCCAACTTGTCCAGGAAATGTGTATGGGGAACAGAGGCACCCCATAGACATTGAAAGAGACACAAGATGCACTCAGATGTGGAGAGAAATGACAGATGAACAGTGCAGATCTCGATCAACATCTAGCTGCTCTGATCATTTCCAAGAAACCAATCCTGGTCCTTCACCTCCACATTCATCTGATGACCCTGATCAGAGCCTTGGAGAACTGTTAAGGTCCAAGGGCCTTAAGGTGCGATGTGCACAAGTTGTCTTGCGGTGCAAGTGGTCACAAGGGACTGACACCCTCAATGACGTCGGTAGTGCTTTAAAGAAGGATCCTAAGACGGACGTCTTGGAGAAAAGAGGATATTGGGAGGGAGAGTCTCAAGGGACTTTGAGACGACCCAAAGGGAGATAAGATAGAGAGAGAGAAGGAAGGCACACAGAAAAGGTTGGAGGAGCAACAACACTTGGATTGGAAAACCAAGTCAGGCTTAAGGCCTCTCTCTATGATACAAGCGAGCTTATATACTACTGAGGCAGCTACCTGACTAAGCGTCCTAAGGAGGCGAACAATGGCCTTTAGAGAACAATGGGTGGTCAGAACAATAGAACAATGAGCTGGTAAGAACAATAGGACGGTCATGTGAGGAATGGTCAAGTGACCGGTCAAGTGACTGACCATGTGACATAGGTCACGTGACTGGAAAAGAAGTAAGGTAAAAGAAAAATAAAATGGGGGCAGAACTGGATCGTAACAAGAACGCTCTGAAGGGAGTGATGATAGTAGCAACAGTGCAAAATCTGTGGATGAAGTTGAAGAAACTCTCTCTTACCTAGTGAAGCATGGGGGAGTAAGGTATCTGAACACTCTGCTTGCTGCAGCAGTTCCACCAGGTTCAGAAATCCCAGACACTTGCAATATCCGTGAGTGGTCTTTTAAAGACATAATGTGCATGCCCTCTGCGCAACAAAAAGATTGGATTGTCACGGTCAGGTCACCGTGTCTTTCAGTCATCTTGGTTCTGAGGTTTTCAGACAGGGGTAATTCCCAAATAGGAAGTCGACCCGACATCTCGATTAGGAAGTCGTCCTAATGTGGTAATCGTGTCGGTGATCCAAAGAGGAAAGGCGGGCGTCGGGTGTTGGGCATCGGGATTGATCATGTGAGACGTCACGTGATCAGTTGAGGAGTCAAAGAAGATCACGTGATATGTCACGTGACTTGTCTGAAGGCGAGTGAAGATTACACAAGTCGACACGACTTGGAATTGAGCGAGATACAGCACATAATCTTGAAGACGTTTAGAGATGAGAGGTGAATAGCAACAAAGTCGACTATCACAGAGAGGTTCTTTCAGAGAGAAGCTACATGTGTTCAGAAGAGTCGATACAATAGCCTGTATTGCACGAATAGAACGAGCTTAGAGAACTCGTTCTATGCTAAAGGTACAGTATATATACATGAGGGTCACAGAAGCCACTAGAACATCGTAGAAGGTAACAGAAGATCATAGAAAGCGATAGACCCTTATGGAAGTCTCTGGAAAACACGAGAATATTCCATAGGTAAGTTATGTAAGCAAGGGAGAGAGCGGTCCGGAGCAAGGTACGAAAAAGGAAATGAAAGATTAGGTAACAAAGGGAGGCAGTCCGTGACATGGATAGACGCATGCCACCAGGAGCTTGACTCACTCCGAGAGCGCAGAGTCTATGATCTGGTAAATCCTCTGCAAAGACGGAGAGTTATAAAGAACAGATGGGTCTTCGATCAGAAGACTGACGGGCGCAAATGCGCACGACTTGTCGCCAAAGGCTTTTCACAAAGTTGAAGGCATAGACTACGACAACATCTTCTCACTGGTCATTCAATACAAATTGGTATGCCTCATGATTGCGCTAGCAGCACAGCAGCAATGGCATATGACAAGCATAGACATTAAAACTGCCTTTCTCTATGGAGAGTTAGATGAAGAACTCTTCATGGAACAACCTGAAGGATTTGCTGTAAAAGGCCAAGAGCACAAAGTCTTCCGTCTAAAGCGTGCACTTTATGGACTTAAACAAGCTGCACTCCAATGGTGGAAAGCACTAGATAAGTCTATGGAACGCTTAGGATTCAGACACACCAAATCTGACTCCGGAATATTTATCCTTACAAGTTCTAAAGGGCCATGTGTCATTGTCATAGTATATGTTGATGATGCAATCTTCATGGGTCCAGATCGTCACTTCACCAACCGCAAAAAGGCACAATTTATGAAAGAATGGGATTGCCGGGACTTAGGAGACACTAAAGAGTTTCTACAGATGAAAATCCATCGCCAAGGGACCTTAATATCCCTAGAGCAGAAGGATTACCTCCAAACGGTACTGGAGCGCTTTAATATGCACAACACTAGAGCTGCACCAACCCCACTACCACAAGGGTACATACCAACTCCTAGTGAAACTCCAGAAAATCCCAAGTGTAAATCACACTACCAACAAGTGATTGGCTCCCTTCTTTACTTAATGCTCGGGACACATCCTGACATTGCCTTTGCAGTGACTAAAATGTCACAGCTTGCTGCAAACCCCTCAGAGGAGCACCTATCAAAGGCCCTCTACATCTGTCGCTACCTTGTGGGTACCACAGACTATTCACTCACATATGGAAGATCCAGAGATGGAATCATTGCATATGCTGATGCTGATTGGGGTTCTGCGCACACTAGATGATCAAATACTGGCTATATAGTTCTCATGAGTGGAACTGCAGTCTCCTGGCAGAGCAAAGCGCAAAAAACCATTGCGCTCTCTTCTACAGAAGCAGAGTACATGGCGCTGTCTAATACATGCCGCCAACTTGTATGGATCCAAAATCTCTTTGGAGAATTGCGCATCAATCTCCAATCCATACCACTCTGTGGAGATAATCAAGGATCTATATTTATAGCATCCAATGCAGTCCAAGAAAAGCGGACAAAACATATAGATATCCGCTACCACTACATTAGAGAAGTAGTGGAGTCTGGCAAAGTGAAGTTATACTTTGTCGAGATAGCAGAGAACTACGCCGATATATTTACAAAGAACCTTAGTAGGGACAAGTATTTAAAATGTAGAAGTACATTAGGGATATCCTTCAAGCAGAACACCTAAGAAATGGTGTTCCATCCTTTCCTCACTAATCACTTCAAGGAGAGGCAGGTGTAAGCTGAAAAGACTTACATCTGCTTAGCCTCAAAGGAGATCAGTGAAGAGAGTGTGGAATATCCATGTTCTGGGCACTTGCAATAAGGGTGTGTAGAGCGTTGTTGTTATAACACTCACTCTGTACAACCCTATTGCGGGAAGACCAAGAGCATGGATATAAAATCACTCCTTTCAGTGGAGAATTTCCCAAAGGACAAGAGAGTTCTGAAGGATGAGCTCACCTCGGAATCGTCTCAAAGAGGGTAACGGGGATAGCTTATCCTCTGGTACTCTCTGGACCTCTGGGAAAGAAAGTATAGCTAAAAACCTCTTATGTGGGGACGAGGATAGTGGCTAACAAAGTTACCTCTGTCATCGTCTTAAGAAAGGATACGGATTGAAGATTGGACACTCTCCAATCCATATCCTTCCCCAAGAGGATGATGAACTTGACTTCATTAGTCGCTATACTCGCTCTCAAATAAGTGGCATATTAATTATACATGCAGCCCCTCTTCTTGTCGAAGGTAGGGCTCTGTATATAATGCTGCATTATACATGGACCTCTATCCTTGGCAAGGAGAAAGAGTTGCATGCATAATGACAGATAAATATACATTCAGCTGTGCTCCCTGTCGAAGATAGGGTTCTGTATATAATGCTACATTATAGATGGATCTATACCTTCGGCAGGGACAGGGTTGAATGCATAGACGTATGCATTAGTTATCACCCAGCTCCCGCAAGATATATGTCTGTCTTCAAACACACTGAAACCAGACATATATCCTGTGGGATCAGGATGTCAACTAAAACAGAACCAGATATGGATTCTGTTGACCGGTCCAATGGATCTGTCAAGGAGTGGTCGTTCCACTGATGGAGAAACGCCTTTGATCTAATCAAAGGTAAAAATCTCTTGGCTCCCATAGGATTTAACCAAAAGGACAGGCCTTCGGAATACTTTCGAGAGAATCTTCCGTCCCTGTGTCCCTATTTGGTAAATCATAAGTGGTGAGAAAAGGATACTCCTCGAGTCAATCAATCGCTTCCTTTGAAGTGATGACTCAGAATACATCCAGCGATGGGGCTGGAATGTCTGCTGATGCGAACCTTTGGAGACCACGCTCCATTAGAAGTTCCATCACTCATGCGTGATTGTTTACGTCTACTCAAAGGGTACACTAAACGTGGGGGAGTGTTGAAGACGCATTAGTCCAACACGTGCTACCATCCAGATATGGAGGTGCACTTTCCAATTCGTGGAATTATGATACATAGGTCATGTATGCACATATGGTAGTATGCATGTCACAGTCACGGCCTCACATGTATATAAACCCCAGGGCTTTCGCCCTAACAATACAGAGTCAATCCCCTGGATCATCTACTAGCTACAGTAGTACCTAAGTGAATAACTGGTGAGCCTGGTCGCTGCGCTTCATTGCTGCATGTCACCTTGTGCCTTCGTTTTCCCTTCGGGAACATGGACACGCATCGGACCTGGCCAACCCCGAACTCACTCAGAGCGTGGACGTTCACCACACACTGGCAGACTATATCTGGAGGGGCTGCCTCATTTGCACGAGGCGTTTGAATAGGCAAGCTGGCACACAAGGGTGAATATGTCAGTTGTCCCTAGGTCAAGGCAATGACAGAGATGGTCAGAGGTGGAGGCATGGAGTGTGAGTGAGAACGCATCGACGTCCCAACCAAACGCCCCCAAAACTGTGAATCAATATCGTTAAATTGGAGTTGGAAGGTGATGCAAGGTAGCACACTGTTCCATCTGCACACCGATTATCATTAATGACCATGGTGTGAGGACGCCATACGCTGTAGCCCCGGAAAGCATCGCAAGCCGTACCGCTGATCGATGATCTCTGAGCTCAAGCCCGCTTCCTTCCTCAAATCGATCGTGCGTATCTGTGTGTGAATGTCCGACCACGTGACGTCCCTCCATGCACCTGACGTGTTCCGCCTCCGTCAGGACCTTCACCCTTCGGCTTACACGGCCCGCCTCCAACTCGTTTTATTTCACCCTGCATATGACCGACCCTTTCTTCACGGCCAAGTTCCCCTTCTCGTTGCGCCCCAACCCTTCCGGCCGAAGACTACGAATCGCCCTGCGCACTATCGGCCGATGCCACAAACGCGCGCCACCTCGAGAATCCCGTCGGTCCACGTCCGTCGTCCACAGCCCCCCATAGGTCTGGTTCACGTCTCTGTTGGAAAGAACTTTACTGTATATAGACTCAACCAAGTCTCTTTTTGGTACGTTCCTTCGTCTCCTTTTTGCTTTAGATCTGCCGCTCTCCATTCCAGTATTTCCTCTTTTTACTTTGGGCTTTTACCATCGAACGTCGCCGCACCCTCATCACCACCGTCGTCTACGCGCTCGCTGTCGCGCACCTTGGTACGATTCAGTAAATGTTCTCTTGATTTCGGTCACGGCTGCCCCTCGCCGTCGTCGCCGTGCTACCGCATTCGCCTTCGCTCTCCCGTTTTCATTTTTTCCCCCTCTTCTCGACTTGCACGTAGCATACTTGCCGCGCACTTAAACCCCTTCCCCTGGCCTCGCCAAAGAGAGGCAATAGAGCCCCACGTTATCTCTCCCTTTGAGGTTGGTACTTCTGTTTCCGCCCGACCGCTTGACGATAGACCAGGCTACTGTACCGTCACTCCCCTCGTTCGTCTCGCGCCTTCTCTCACTTCAAGACTTTTCTTCCGCTCGTTACGGTCTCCCTTTGCGCGTTCTCGAACTCTCGGGACCGCGACCTCTATTCTCTTCTCCTTCCTACTTCCGAACTCACAAGTGTGGGCTAACCCCTCTACGCTACAATGGTTCAGACAGATTAGAAAGTCTGCATTAGGTGGCTAGTTAACGAGAACGTGTCATCCCCAAAACGTCTGCGGCCAGGGGATCGTATGTAGTTCGCATACGGCAAGCCTGTTTGTAGACAGTCCATCGTCCCAATACAGCTCGTCTCTTTCAATTTGCGGTGTGCATGGTACACACGGCGACAAAATGGCAATTTCTTTTTGAAATGAATAACTCAGACATGCGTTGCGTTTCTCGATCAATGCAACCACCCTTGGTAATAATCCCACAACTTGGCCTTTGTTTTGGCCTCAAAGAAGCGCGAGGACTCGATGACTCCGTCTGGGTCAACTCGCCTGCATTTCCTCCACAACTACGGTTTTGATGGTGTCATCGTTCGCGATAATTGAAAAACGCTGTACGAAAGAAACGCAAAGGGACGTGGCCTGTGAACCAATGCGAGGATACGTTACCTTTGCACATGGTGGTCCAGCTGGGGTGGCGTCCAGGAAGAGACCAAGCCCCGAAACAAAAGCGCCAAGTGGCCAGCGATGAAATGGACTGCCTTTCGTTTTAGGATTAAGAGTATCATTTTAGAGCAGAGAATCAGCCTCTTGAAACACGAGGGAGAACGAACTGGGTCTTACGTGTTCCATTGGGAGCAAGTCTCTCCTTCCATGCCCTATGTCGTAGAAATCAATTATCAGCCGAGACGAAACGAGGCAAAATAAAGGATGCAAGGGGAGGGCGGATGAGGGCAAGCAAGAAAAGTGATTTATTGTTCTTTCTGCACAGCGAGGCGGGCCGTGCGCACGCGCACAGACACGGACAGAGAGCGCATTTTGTCATGAAGGCGTCGTTCACGGTGATGAAGTTGATCTCGTTGATGCCCTTCGCCTTGAACTCGTCGCAAGTTACTTCTTAATGTAGCCGAGCGCCTGGAGCTGCACGGGGGCGTTCATGCGTTCACGCCCCACACCAACGCATTGTTTGTAGGTATTTATTTATGTGAGTATCTCTTCGTGCACGTAAGGTGGGTGAAAAAAAACGGGGAGAGGGTGTTCGTCCATCAGTAATGCATATACACTCCATTTTTGAAAGAGGAATAAGTGGAGGATGGGGGCACACGCACAAAGATGTTTTTACCAGTTGGAGCCAGCGAGAGCGGCTTGGTGGAGTCCGTCTCCTTCACGGTCTCCTTCAGCGGGAGTTTATCGCCCGGCTTGACCTGTAGCGTGGCGAGGAGTGGTGCGACGTGCACGTGGGCTGTCTTGGCAGTGTCTGTGGCAGGCTGGCGATGGTGGCCATTTTCGGATTTTCGGGGCTAGCTCGGTTTGGGTGGTACCAGTGTGGTACCTCAGTGCTGTGCTGATTTTGTGGCGTGTGATGGGGACCAAGGGGAGGCGAAATGACACACGGTCCAAAAGCCAATGGGTACAGACAGTACAGGACAGCACTGCAGCGGCATAAAGAGGTACGAGAGAAAAGTCGCCCTTGGTCGGTTTGGTGAGGTCTAAAAGCTACAAACTCCCACCCACTCGGTTGCTGTTCCACTACCGGTTCCAGCTTGATCGTCACTTCTTTCCCTGCTACTTTGTGCACTCCATAAAAGACGGTCCCTGTCCAGGCAAATTCCATAAGGTCACAGAAAAACAAAAACAAAAAGGGAGCGAGTGACAAACCACAACCGCCGATTGCGATCTCCTGCTCCAGACGATGCTTGCCACCGAAGGTAAAGTCCATGCTACTATTGGGTTTTGAGACCGGGGAAATCGATAAAAAGGGGGCGGATGAAAGGGAAACAGATTCACGTATTATACGGGTTCAATGGTGGTGGTACAGATAGGGGTCTAGGTGCGTCCAAGTGTCAGAGCCGGGATATTGGGGAAGGCAAGTGGTGTGGATCAACCCAACCCCGAGCGCATGATTATGTCATCAGATCGCGGTCTCGTGACCGATCTTTCTCCGCCTGAGAACCGTCTTGTTTTCACGAAAAGTCACTAGTACTGCTGTGTGTGCCCAATGAGGCGAAGCGTGGCCCATTTTGTCCTGTACATGTGAGACCCCCTGGCCAAGGCTCCCGTTGAATCGACGGTATTCCCCCCGTCTCCTTATATTCTCTGCCCACGTCTGGCCCCCACCTTCTAACAGCTTGCTCGAACACCCTATTCGCGTCAACTCGATGCTCCAGTAATCTGAAACCCATGGATCTTTCGCTGCCCGATGACCATTGCTGAACCCACGGCCGTCAAAACGCCCCTCCAGCCCTGTGTCCTGCGCGAGGAAAAATACTCATATCGCCCCCTCACCATCTGGCCATCCTGCGGGGACGTCGTTATGGTGTGTCATCCGTTCAGCTGGAATCTAATTATCACAGACCGCCCCCGCCGAGGGCTCCTCGGTGCCCATCCACGGTCAACGTAGAAAATTGCCGTCGCCAGGACACCCTCGATATCGTCCATCAAGTCTCTACCCCACAATCGCTCCCTTTCGGGCCACGCCAACGCATAGCCATAATCGCCATGGCACCTGCCTGAAAGCCCTAAACGTGTTCATGTGATCACAGGGTGCCCCTTCTCCTTCTGCCCACCTTAACTCAATCCTACCTCACGATGCACATTCGCCAGGTGCGGTCACAGCTCCTGTTCCCAAGGCAGGAGTGAACAGCCTTGCCCTCATACGATACACCGAGTATGATTTCGGGTAATCCTTCTGTCCTTGTCCAAGCCCTTCCTTGGACCGCCTCCGCCGCCCACGAGTACCCAAACTATGGGCCTCATAAGCCCTGTTCTGCGAACTCGGTGACTCGGAACGATCGTCTGGTTGAAGCATCGTCGCCCCACCGTGCGCGATTTATAGCCATGTGTTTATGGACCGATCATGAGTTGTATGCGTGTTCAGTATAAGGGTCCACTAGGACATGCCTTCCATACCTTCCCTAGCGCCGATCGGTTTATCGTTGCACCCTCTCTACCTCACTGTCACGTCGCCTTTCCCTCGCCAACCATCCTGTTCATTTTTCATGTCACCCTGTTCGCCGCCCTTGTGTCAACAATGTTTTACTAACTCTCGCGCCATGTATCCACGGTGAGCTCTACACCATGTCCTCCTGGCATCCAATCAAGTAACCCAACCTCACTAGCCTGTGAAGGCGAACCCGTGTGTCTGAATGCGACGATGACTGAAAGTACAACTGTCACAGCTGTTCCCACAGTTCCCTAGTCGTTGAGACATTGACCTACCCTGACACCCGCGTATCGAGCAGGCAACAAAGGCGGTCTGCAACGCTTCGCCAATTCCCCACACAATCACGCAACGCAACCCTGGATGCGACATGACACTGCCATAGACAAACAATCGCTTGGTGTCTTGCCTTCGTAGTGTCCCCCATCTGCCTTGACAACTCCCTACGCGATGTACAGTATACCAACCCCGACGTTAGCCACACGCCAATGTTGCAACCTAGTAGTCTTCCCCCACCAAGTCTTCCTCATTGAACTGTAGGCCATATTCTTTGCTAATTATCCAGAATGCCGAGCCCTCGGTCATGCAATCCCCGTTCTCTCATAACCACTGTACGTCCGCTTTCCATTGCCTCTTTTAGTATGGCACCTTCTGTAGTCCGTACCGTGACCCGCGAAATAGAATTTACTTTCTTTTCGGAGCCTTCCCGGCGACAGGACTATGGCGTTTGGCACCTGCGGGTACTTTTTCTATCAACCAAGCCCTATTCGCCTGCGAGTACTGATGAGAAGACCTACTGCTAATGGGGGTGCTTCTCTTTCAGGGTGTTCCCCATCGCCCGACCCTTCAGTGAGGACATCTGTACGTTTGATCCATCATCTGCAGTGTGGCTTGTCGAGTCCGTTACCACTGATACCACCTCTGTTGTCTCATGAATAATACTTTGATGTGATTCCTTTCACTATGATCTGTCAGAACAGCGAGGTAGCGATATGCGTCGAATAGGTTGAGTCTCCCAGAAACCGGCTGTATCGGATCCTTTCAAGCTCTAATCTGCAAACGAATCCCTTCCATTTCTGCACCCCGAGTACTTTTAAGCAGAACGAGAACGAAAGGGACTCATCTACGCCATAACCCCTCCTGGGTCTCATCCATTTAGCCTCGAATACGCACTTATCCGAACTATGAAAAGCTCCCGCCCCCGGCTTTCGATTCCGACGAGATCTATATCTGATAGATTCAGACCACCTTTCTTTTCACACCGGTATCCCCGTTGTTGAGTACGTGGCACGCTCCAACTCTACGCCTTCGCGCCCTCCTCCAATCACCATCATTTCTCGGGCTCCTGCCCTTATTCCCGAACGCCAAATAAGCGTGAACTACCAGTACATCTCTCCTCGATAAAACACGTCATACAACCCACCGTTGATCGTGCTGGTGTCCCTCCTCCGATCTGTCTACAACCGCACACACGAGGATCGGCATTCAGAGTCATGAGTCATATTCCTTTAATTACCCCAAAAAGAATACTCCGGATCCCAGGCTTTGGCTTTCCAGTCTTGTCTCACTTGTCTCGCCTGCCTTTGGCTCTACGACGGCCCGCGGTCAGAGCCTGAGTCAGAACCGAGACGACGCAGTCGCACGGCCACAACAAAGCACACAAGTACAGCACTTACCATGCAAGAGAATTCCCGATCGGTGCATGCAGCTGCTGGCGCCAACGCCGGTTTCTCCCTCACTTCTCCTTCCTTTGAGTGTGCGGTGCGGTATGCGCGACTCAGCCCCATTTTCCAGCCAGCATCATTCGATCATAAGCGCCAGCAAGCGGAGACCCCGATCCTTGACAAGGAGAGGCCAACCGCGGTCCAATGCCCATGAGGCCTGAGGTATACTCGAGCTTCTCCGGAACACTGCGTGGTGGTGTGAACCGGACCCTCGCTTATTGACCCTACTTCTCCCCACCCCTTCGCACCCTCTCTCGTAAAAGGTGCGGGGTTGGTATCCACAGCGAGAATCGCATCGATCTCTTAGTATACCCACTTGTTGAGGCATAATTTTTCTTGCGACCGCCTTTGGATACATCGTGATGATCGCGGTCGTTCTTGAAGACCCAAGACGCAATATCGGTATTTCTATGCTCGCCTGGTAGTGAGCAAGTCTCCCCACCTACTCACCCTTTGTGCCGTTCCGTGTCCACCACCTCTTATTGGATGTGAACGTCAAGAATGCCGCACGTATGATGACTCGGAGGACGCCGTATTCGTGCGCGATCGACCCTCACTCCTTTTCCTTCTTTCCCTAGGGTCCTTTTATTCTCATGGATTATGCCCGGGAAAATATCCCAAGACAGAAACTATCACTGTTTTTCAGAGCTCAGTGGGAGTCTGCCCTTTCTAAGTTTCGTCAAAGCGAGTCGAATTGTTCTCCTTCCACAACATGATCCAACCGCCCCTCGTTGCGGAGTTCTGGTTCTAACATCCGTAAAGCAGTGGTCACGGTGGTCACCGGCGAAAGACATTGGACATTTTAACAACTGACAAGGCCCGATCCCATGTGTTTTGTCCGTGGCAGGGACTAACCCTTCTCACCTCTACCCTTGCTCAAGGGTAGGATATTTGGAATGGTAGGGTATCAACATAGACAGTTGGTATTTGTATAGACTCACTTAAGTGCGGTACAATTCATGTTGCATTGTTCGCAAAGACCCACATCCATGCCCTTACCCTTCAAAATATATATGAACTATTCTCAGCCTGTCCAGTCAGGTCTAGTCCCGAAATCAAGGCTCAGTGGTTGAACGTGATAATGATAGTTCCCAGTGACAGACACACATATTTCTGATGTCCTTGGCACATGCTATGAGGGTGCATGGGTCCAGGGAGACCCAGTAGTAAAATGGTTAATTCAATTGATTTCACATTCAAACCCTATCGAAGTGTCATGAAATTGATTCATTGGGGCTGCCGAACGTGGGCTGTTGTGGTACCGTGCTCGATGAGGAGCCGGGCCAGATCCACATGACTCCTTGAAGATGCCCGTCGCAACGGGGTCCAACCGTCCGCGTCCTGGGCCGCCGTGTCAGCGCCGTGCTCGATGAGGAGCCGGGCCAGATCCACATGACCCCTTGAGGAGGCCCGATGCAGCGGAGTCGACCCACGATAGTCCTGGGCTGCCATGTCGGCGCCGTGCTCGATGAGGATCCGAGCCACCTCCAAATTACCCCATTCAGACGCCCGATGCAGTGGAGTCGACCCGCGGTCGTTCTGAGCTGCCACGTCTACGCCGTGCTCGATGAGGAGCCGGGCCAGATCCACATGACCCCATTCGGATGCCCGATGCAGAGGAGTCGACCCATGCTTGGACTGGACTGCAGCGTCCACGCCGTGTTCAATGAGGAGCCGGGCCAGATCCACGTGACCCCTCGAGGAGGCCCGATGCAGCGGAGTCGAGCCATGGTCGTCCTGGGCTGCCATGTCGGCGCCGTGCTCGATGAGGAGCCGGGCCAGACCAACATGACCCCTTAAAGACGCCCTATGCAGCGGAGTCCACCCGTGCTCGTCCTGAGCTGCTGTGTCCGCGCCATGTTCAATGAGGAACTGGGCCAGATCCATGTGACGCTGTGAGGACGCCCAATGCAGCGGAGTCGAGCCATGGTCGTCCTGGGCTGCCATGTCCACGCCATGCTCGACGAGGAGCTGGGCCAGGTGCACATGGCCCCTTAAGGATGCCTGATGCAGCGGAGTCGACCAATGCTTGTCCTGGGCTGTCGCGTTAGCGCCGTGCTCGATGAGGAGCCGGGCCAGATGCACATGACCCCCTTCAGATGCCAGATGCAGTGGGGTCCACAGACACTTGTCCAGTGCTGTTGAGGTGGCACCGTGATCGATGAGGAGCCGGGCAAGATCCACATAACCCCCTGAGGATGCCTGATGCAGCGGAGTCGACCCGTACTCGTCCTGGGCTGCCGCGTCGGCGCCGTGCTCGATGAGGAGCCGGGCCAGAACCACATGACCCCCTGAGGACGCCTGGTGCAGTGGGGTCCGCCCGTGCTCGTCCAGGGCCGCTGCGTTGGCGCCGTGCTCGATGAGGAGCTGGGCCAGATCCACATGACCCCTTGAGGACACCCAATGCAATGGGGTCGACCCCCTCTCGCCCTGGGCTGCCACATCGGCGCCGTGCTCGATGAGGAGCCGGGCCAGATCCGCATCACCTGGCGAGGACGCTCGATGCAGAGGAGTCCCATACTTGTCCATGGCTGTCACGTCGGCGCCATGCTCGATGAGAAGCCGTGCCAGATCCACATCACTGCTTGAGGATGCCAGATGCAGCGGAGTCGACCCGTGCTTGTCCAGGGCTGCCACGTCTGCACCGTGCTCTATAAAGAGCCGGGCCAGATCCACTCGACCCATTGAGCATGCTTGATGCAGCAGAGTCGACCAGAACTCGTGCTTGGCTGCGGCGTCGGCGCCGTGCTCGATGAGGAGCCGGGCCAGATCCACATCACCCCGTGAGGATGCCCAACGCAGCGGGGTCGACCCGTGCTTGTCCTGGGCTGCGGCGTCGGCGCCGTGCTCGATGAGGAGCCGGGCCACGTCCACGTGACCCCTTTCGGACGCCCAATGCAGCGCAGTCCGCCCGCACTCGCCCTGGACCGTCACGTCAGCGCCGTGCTCGATAAGGAGCCGGGCCAGATCCACGTGACCCCCTTCGGACGCTTGATGCAGCGGAGTCCACCCATGCTCGTTCTGGGCTGCTACGTCAGCGCCGTGCTTGACGAGCAGCCGGGCCAGATCCACATGACCGCTTAAGGATGCACTATGCAGCGGAGTCCACCCGTGCTTGTCCTGAGCTGCGGCGTCGGCGCCGTGCTCGTCGATGAGGAACTGGGCCAGGTCCACATGACCCCAGGATGCGCTACTCAGTGGGGTCGACCCGTGCTTGTCCTGAACTACTGCATCGGCGCCGTGCTCGATGAGGAACCGGGCCAGATCCACATGACCCCTTGAGGACGCCCGATGTAGTGGAGTCGACCCGCGCTCGTCCTGGCCTGCCGCGTCGGCGCCGTGCTCGATGAGGAGCCGCACCAGATCTACATTACCCCCTTCGGACGCCAGATGCAGCGGAGTCGACCCGTGCTTGTCCTGGCCTGCCGCGTCGGCACCGTGCTCGATGAGGAGCCGGGCAAGACCCACATGACCCCCTTCAGACGCCTGATGCAGTGGAGTCGACCCGTACTTGTTTTGGGCCGCCACATCAGCGCCGTGCTCAATGAGGAGCTGTGCTACACCCACATAACCCGCTCGTGAATTTAGGTGCAAAGGGGTTTCTCCACTAGTGAAACTCCGAGAATCCACATCCTCTGAGTGTTCAACGACTAAGAATGTTACAATGTCGCTTAGGCCGCAAGATGCAGCATAATGTAATGGAGTCCCATCAGGCATCTGCAGCGCTTCTACTGATCTGTCCCATATGCAATCGAAGTCAGTCGGGTCGTATATCCAGAGCCAAGCTGCAAGATGGGTTTTTGTCCGGTCAAATAGTCGTTTCATCCCTTCTTCTACATGTTGTGACACAGCTTCGAAACGGGCATGCTCGAACCAGTGCGTGGCAGCATATTCTGCAAGAGGGAATTGAGGCAGGGTGTCTTCAGTTATGTTTTTGTCCAGGTGCAATAGAATACCAAGACATGCTTGAGCAACAAGTGTGTGCGCGGGAGTCATAGAAACATGGTAGCGGATGGAAATTGTGTTGCGTTTTTCGCCAAAGCGGACAGAAGTCAAGAACTCCTTGACCGAGAAATGCGAAAATTGTATTACTTGAGAATTTTCGACATCGACAAGGGAAAGCAATGTGGAGCACGTGGAAAGCACCGCTTCAACTGGATCTTCCAGGCGCCAATCCTCCCGAAATCTCGGGATCTGCCCCATGCTGAAATCAAATGCAAGGAACTCTGCCAGTTCCTCGACGCTGAGTGGGCGGAAAACCACCGCGACGCATTGGATCAGCCGTCGTGCAAATTCCCAATTCGTGTCATCGATCTCCTGCAACGTCCGTTCATACGTCTCATCGAGCGTCGCCGGTAATTCGTCCAGAGCATGCTGGACACGCCCTGGGAGGCATTTGCCTAGACAGTCCAACTGACAATAAACCTATCTAAACCTACCAGAGATATACCGGTGAGAGTAGTGAAAGGAAGCATAAATCGATTCCTCACATCCCATCCGCTCTTTCGGTCAGGACGTTAATCACGAGTTGCCTGTGCTCCGGTCTCCATCTTCGCATGTTCCTGTTCGTGTTGACAACCGACTTGATGTAGTTCTCTATGTCCTCCTTTTGTCCCCACTCGTCGTGTAAAGAAACAGACCGGAATGTCAAGGGCTCGAGGATAGGCTTGATGTCGGCCTCAGGTCGACTAGTGATGCACATGCGCAGGTTCGGCAGTTGTGAATTGACAAGGTCCTCTAAATGCTTTAAGACCTCCAAGCGGGCTGAGGATAGTGCCGATGTGTTTGGACATTCGTCCAACGCATCTACAATCAGATAAACTGGAGCTTGTCCTGGGAGACTCAAGACGTCCTTCAAACACCGAACAAGTTCGTCATCACCAGGGCTTTGGGCACCATCACAGTGTCTTGAATAGAAAGAGGCAAGAATATTGCAATAGGAATCAGACTGGTTGCAAAGCTGAAATAGGATGGATGAGAGAAGCCCTCGGAGGTCCTTCTTTTCATCATCCCTAAAGTCATAGTAAAAGATAGCCAGTGATGCGAGCCCAGATTTTCGAATATTCTCGACATCCTCGATGATTGTGGAACTTCCCAACACCGTAAGTTCTCGAAGATGAAGATGTTGAACAGTTAACGTACCAAAGAACGCTCTTGCCGGCGCCCGCTTATAAAAGGGAAAAACAGTCAGTCTGCGACGGAGTAAGCGCTGGGAGGTGACTCACGTTTCCCGTGTATCCATAGGAGGGAACTCGGTCCGGATGCCTTCCATTCCGAGAGCGCATTACTGTTAATGAACCACGCCCCCGTCTGATCTTGCCGCAATTTCCGGGCGATATTGTAAATTTTCCATGGATCAGGAGGAGAGTGCCAACTTCGAATCTTTCCCAGCAATTTGGCACCTGTCAAACAACCTCAGCGCTTTCAGGAAGTAATGCGAACGCTAGGAAATAGCCCACGTTTGGACTTGTTCATATCGCCTGCCATTTGATGTAGGATATCTAGTGCTCAATGAATCACGGAACTGGCTCATTGTCGCCAACAAAACGCACTGAGATCTCCCCGTATACCGTCTATGGATGCTTTCCCGTCTAGAGAGAAGGGGTATTCAATACAGCGGATTACGACCCGAGTTGATTGCTCACCATCCATGAACTCCCTCATATTCTGAATGAGTCCATGGACAACAGCAAGTGTATGAGCTGCGGTAGTCCGGGCCTCGTCTTGCGTGAGCCGGTCCAGCCTCTCCAACACCGCCTCGATGTCCTTCTCCTTGAAAAACTTCTTTACAAACTTAACTGCGCGGCGCTGAGCAAATATAAAACGCGTCGGCGAGAACAGACTCACTCGATCGTCGCTGCTTGAGTTCTTCTGTTACTTGAGCGAGCGTGGAGATCAACTCCACCAGAATCTTGACTACTATCTCGTCCATTGCGGGCGTAGGAATGATGCGTCCGTAGATATAGAGACGGTTTAGAAAGTGTTCGATCGACTCGAGCACGTCGATGAGTGCGTCACAATCGGATATTATGCCCTTGGCTGCCTGCATCACTCGGGTGTCAACATGCCATCCTCATATGAACTGGAGCATGGCACATACATCGAGTAGGATAGCGAGACAAGCTTGTATCGCTTTCGCTGGTGGAAGTGTCTAATAAAGCAGTCAAAGGTGTGAAATATGCCACCAGCTCCTGTCAACGTACCAGTTTGGATGAAATTGATACAGTCCTCTTGATGGACTTCATGACTTTATCCTTTCCTTGTAAATCCCCAAAATCCCGTACTTGATCTTGCAAAAGGCCAGTAACGGCTTCGACAGAGTCGCAATTCTGGAGTTTGATGGCGAGCGGATGTTGTGTCAATGAGACACCCGCCTTCATTTCATATGCCTGCAAGGCAGGTTCGAGAAGGTTTTGAAAGCGAGCGGATTCGGGTTGGTGGGCCATATCGTGAGTCTCCCAGGGCGGGATTGGCTGGCTGCGAAAAAACGATAGCGAGAGAGTGGGATATGTGGGTAGAGGAGGGTTATGGGGACCGCCTCATTGATGGCATCCAAACCAAATATCAGCACATACGCAAGATGATTGCTTGAAATAGTTGGGCGCAAGTCGGAGTTGAGCTGTCTGGGGCTCATTTGCACGAGATAGCGTAGCAGGCGCACCAGGGTGAATATGTCAGTCGTCCCTCGGTCAAGGCAATGACAGAGTGAGATAGCCAGAGGCGGGGCCTAGCGTATGACATGCCAACTAAACTTCCCATAAATGGTGAGAATCTTTACTCGTTAAATTGCAATTATGAGCTGATGCAATGTAGCACACCGTTCCATCTGCATGCCGATTGTCGTTGATTACCATGGTTCAGACGCGTTGGAAAGTCTGCGTGAGGTGGCTAGTTAACCAGGACCGAACGTATTTTCCCATACGGCAGGCCTGTCTGTAGACAGTCCATCGTCCCAATACAGCTCGTCACATTCAATTTACACAGTGTGCATGGAACACACGGCGACAGAATGCATGTTTTCATTTGAAAGGGAATAATTCAGACATACGTTGCGTTTCTCTACCAATGCGACCCCCCTTTGGCTATAATCCTACAACTCGGCCTTTGTTTTGCCTTCAAAGAAGCGCAAGGACCTTCGAGGCCTCCGTCTGGGTCAACTCGCCTGCATTCTCCTCCACAAGGACGGTTTCGATAGCGTCATCGTTTGTGATAATTACAAAGCGCTGTACGGAAAGAAACGTAAAAAAAACAAGTCAGTGAGATGTGGCTGTGAACCAATGGGAGGATGCGTTACCTTTGAACGCGGTGCTCCGAGGGCCGGGGTGGCATCCAGGACGAGGCCAAGCCCCGAAACAAAAAGCGCCTGGTCATCAGCGATGAAACGGACGGCTTTTCGTTTCAGGATTATGATGATCATGTTATAACAGACGGAATCAGCCTCTTGAGACACGAAGGAGAACGAACTGGGACTCACGCGTTCCATTGGGAGCAAGTTTCTCCTTCCATGCCCTACGTCGTAGAGATGAATTATTGGACGAATCGAATCGAAAGGAAAAAATGGAGAAAGGCAAGGGGAAGGAGGACGAGGAGGGGCAAGAAAAGTGATTTATTGTTCTTGCCGCACGGCGAGACGACTTGTGCGCGCTCGCATAGACACGGAAAAAGAACGCACTTTGTCACGAATGTGTCGTTCACGGTGATGATGTAGATCTCGTTGATGCCCTTCGCCTTGAACTCGTCGTGCTTCTCAATGTATCCGGGCGCCTGGGAGCTGCACGTGGGCGTGAACGCCCCAGGCACGCCAACCTATTGTTTGTAGGTATTTGTTTATGTGTGAGCGTGTTTTTTCGTGAATGTGTGGACGTGTGGACATAAGGTGGGGCGAAAAAAAAAATCGGGGAGAGGGAGAGGGAGAGTTCGTCAGTAACGCTATACAATCCATTTTTCCATTTTTTTTTGTAAAAAAAAAGAGTGTATAGAGGAGGAATGAAAAAAAAGAGGAAGGGGCCACACGCACGAATACATTTCTGCCAGTTGGAGTAAGCGCAAACGGCTTTGTGGGGTCCGCCTCCTTCACTGTCTCATTCAGCGGAAGTTTATCGCCCGGCTTGACCTGTTGCGTGGCGAGGAGTTGTGCAACGTGCGCGTGGGCCGTCTTGGCGGCGTCTGTGGCGAGGCTGGCAATGCTGGCCATTTTCGGAATTTCGGGGCTAGCTCGGTTTGGGTGGTACCTGAGTGCTGTACTGATTTATGTGGCGTGTGATGGGAACTAAGGGTGAGGCCTGTGAGGGGAGGAGAGAAATGACACACACGGCTGAAAAGTCAAAGGGTACACTGTAGTACGGTACTGCACAGTACTGCGGCGGCACAAAGAAGTAGGAGAGAAAAATCGCAACATTTTTCGTTTGGTCGGTTCGGGTGGGGTCTAAAAGATACGAATTCCCACTCCCACCGTCATGCGCCATGACCTCACATTCCAACCGCTGAATGACCTCGTCGTAAAAATAGAAATAGATACAGTAGTAACTAAATATACAGTTCCTCATCGCCATAGTTCTATATCAAGTCCGTCCACCTGCCCACATACAGAATAAGTCCCATGAGTCCACAAGTCTCCCCACCACCCTCCTCTTCTCTTGAAAAGGCCGGAAGACTGGTCCTTCTGTGTCCGTATCCGTGACCAGCGTCCTCTACTGGTCGTGACGTCGCCCCGTTCCGTATGAATCGCGTGGTTTCGAGTCTGATGACGTTCCCTCCCTTCCTTCTCCACCCCTTCGACCGACGATCGACGGTCATGAATGGAATACAACCAACCGAGGGGCGGGCACGAATACCCGGACTCAAAACCCCCTCACGCATTCATGCCCTCACGCCACGAGGGCAATGACAGCGTTACGAGTGCCGACTCCCTTCTTTCAACTCCGCTTCGCTTCGAAAACCTGGCGCGGGGGGAACGCGTACACGCATTCAGCACTCGGGGAGTGCCCCCGATCGGAGGGCGGCGTAAAGGTGTGTTATCCGTCTATACAAACAGGAAAAAATGAAAAAGGGGCCACCGCCACGATGAGCAAAAGGGCCACACAACAAGTACGGCACGCGGAAAGGATGAAACGAAGGGGAAAGGGGGGTTAAGATGAGCACGTACTGAGTGGTGGGTATCACGAGCTTAGGTACGTCCTGAGGGATCGTGTCCTGCGCAGTTTTGTATAGGCCGCTTGGCGCTGGTCCGATGGGACAGCGGATGCGGCGGGGCCGCCGACCTTTATCTGCGATGGCCACGAGGGTGTCGATGTGTGGCAACTTGATGTTGTATCTGTCCTTCTCCACCAGCCAAGGTGGTAAGATGAGCGCGGGCAGGGCGGCATTGGCAGCGGTTGGAGACATGGGTCGATGGTCGATGGTCGATGGGTACGAGTTGGGTACGTGTATTGACGAATGGGATCGAAAGATAAAGCGAAATCAAGCGGGGCTGTGTCGGGGGCGCAGAACAGGGCAGAGCGGCTCAGTGCAGAGCCTACAGGTACGTTTTGCGCGCGTTGAAGCGTGAGTGAGTGACAGGCCCGGAAGTGTCAAGAGTCGGATCGGAGCTAAGCTATCTTTGAGTGGCTGGCGTGGCGGAGCTGAGCGCGGGGCGGGGAGAGCGAGCGCAGAGTGACCTGGTGGCTGTGGCCAGCCTTTTTATCGCGATACTGTAATTGACTGCCTCCGATTGCACAACCCTCTTCTCTCTCCCTCCTTCTCTCTCGAGTAAGCAGGTTCTGTGACGTTCTCGCGAGCGATCACACACACAATTCCAAATGATCAGGACAACGCGTTCCTTTTTCCGCTTTCTGTCTCTCTCTCTCATCATCCCTGTGAACCGTGTGTACGTCGTGCGCGCGGCCGGGCACGCGAGGATCGAAAAGAAGGGGCTTCTGCCCTCGTTTCGTCCGCCCCTCGTTCGTTTCCTCTGCTTCTTTATCACCTCATTTTCGGCAGAGCGACCACTTTGTGGCGCGCCATTACGTCAAATCGTGGGTGGATGATGCTCGGTCACCAGGGAACGGCGGACACCTACAGCAGCACAAGTCGAGGGAGAGAGTGCGGTCGACCACTCGGGAGTGCGCACTTCCCTTTTTATCTCACGAACGCGCAGAGCGCGTCTAGGGGACATGACTATGACCGTTAGAGAAATTACAGGGCTGTAGTTCGGTCGCGGGACGTTCGTTGACCCGAATCCGAGAACGACCGATAAGAAGTGCGCACGTACAACTGTGCCACACTTCCCCCGGGCCCCCCCTTCCCATCACTTCTCTCAAATCCTCGGACGTGCCTTAAAACCACTGATAACATAATAACTACGACAACAATAGTGGCCGGTCCAGTCGAGCGCGCCATGCGGCCACCATCTCTTGATCCTAGGAGTTCCCCCTCCACGCTTTGCTTTGCACTCACAGCTCCCCACTCCCTTCCAGACCCCCTCCAGGGTCAAACCGAGGATCCTCCGCCGAAGGCCCCTCACATCACCCCGAATCGGTCATCTCCGACTTGTCAGGGTGCGGATGCGTCGCGAAGTACTCGGAGCCGACGAGCCGTCCGTCGCACAGTATGAGTGATGACCCCTCCCTCTTTCTTTCTCAGGACACACCGTGACCCTGCTGCTCCGTGTGTGCTGTATGTACGTACAGTATACGTACGTGTGTGTGTTTGCTCCATGTAAAAGGACGACGGCGGATGACGATTGATGATGGGTCTAGATTTGCGACCTGTCATCTACAGGCCACCACGGTCTGAGTCGGTCCCCCATCCTCGCAGCTATCGGCCTTATGCTGCGGGCCACGGACATCCCTTTCGACGTATCAGAAGCGCGACACATAGGAATACGGTGATGTTGCGATTGCCGGAACATAGCAACCAACTTGGGTTCTTTGATGGAAGAAAAAACGCCACAGACTCACTGCTATGGCGTGCTTGGGGGAAGCATCGGTCCCTTGGACAGGCACAGCGTACGTCTATCCGTGCTATGTGATGGTCATGTCGTGATGATGACTCCGAGGGGACCAGTTCAGGTTGCGCTCGACATCCGTGGGACGACTCTTGCGCGATGGTGTACTCAGGGGGTTGGAAATGTTGCCCCGTAGTGACTTGGAGCACGGCGGCGTACATTTCCAGTCAGTGATTCGGCGTTGGGTGGACCAAACCATAATCAGCAAGCAGGTAAAAAAAAGATAAAGCTGGTTTAGTCCCTCTCCTATCGCACGGTGAAATGTTTGTTGGCAAGGAGGGTGTGTGCGTTTGTGCCGCACGC
>Ga0307512_10002445_pt1 | contig 23403 bp, 27 predicted proteins | sample 14_EM_MG_FD_200267 | JGI IMG/M metagenome (GOLD analysis project Ga0307512, IMG submission 200267) | Populus trichocarpa ectomycorrhiza microbial communities from riparian zone in the Pacific Northwest, United States - 14_EM | ecosystem: Host-associated > Plants > Roots > Unclassified | place...
GCGTTCATTTGATCCCACATTTTGGACCAGTCATACCCCGTGAATGGAACAGCTTTACCGTACTTAAGCTTTGTGATAACTTCTATATTAACCCCTTTGCCGATGTACAAAACTACTTGGAATTTGCGTAGCTAATGATATGGTATTTTACCTCGCGCGCAGCCCCTTGACGACGTGGGAATCAGTGGCGTTGACAGCCCGTGACGCATAGCAATGGCTATGTGATGCTTATCCAACAAGTAACGTCCTTATTTCGACTATTGCTAAACTACTCAACTGCTATCTCTTGCTAGCGCGGGACCTTTTTCCTGATGTTGTGGACCGCATACCATGTTTTAGATTGGCAGCTTTTGTCACCTGCGTAGGTCCGTAGCTGGTTTTTACCCCTCCTTTTGGGAACACCTCGACCTGTACGCGAGCTAAACTTGGCCATTAGAAGCATGCGGACAACTCCTCTGCGGCAACGCTCATCTCACATAGCCAGGCTACACTACCCACCGTACGAGGGGCGATTTCTAGGAATAAGGGTGTACAAGGCGTGGGCCTACTATGCTCATGCGGACGCGGACGTGTGTGGCACTGCCTCGAGACATCCAACTTGATTCTGCACTGCAATCATCACTCCCGCCAAGTCACCCCCTAGATCTGTCGTGAAAGCATTTTTCCTCCAACAAATCTCCATGCTGACTATCCATGGTTCAAACGTGGGGGATCATGCGCAGGTCGAAGAATGTGGAGTCCGCGGAGGTGAGTAATCACCGCAGGTTTCTTTTAAGATGATTACTGAGTCATGGTGGTACAGACCAACTCTGTCCACGGCTGACCATCACCATCAACAACCTTCCCGACGAAGCCCTTCTGGAAATCTTCGGCTTCTATATGGCTTGTCGATTTCGACCTCTATCTCACAAAGAAGATGCATGGCATACGCTAGTGCACGTGTGTCGACGATGGCGAGATGTCGTATTTGGTTCACCGCGCCGCTTGGATTTGCGGCTTCTTTGTATGGACAGAAGACTGATGAAGACGCTAGATATATGGCCAGAGTTACCTATTGTCATACGTGTCGATAACGGGAGAAATGTTCAACTGCCGAGTGTCACCAACGTCGTTTCCGTGCTCAAGCGGCACGATCGAGTGTGCAAAATGTCCTTCGGCAATCTTCCAACCTCGTTCTTAGAAGAACTAGCGATGACGAGTGAGCCCTTCCCGGCACTGATCGAACTCGACCTCGCATCATTTCAGGAAGACACACCGATCTTTCCCGATTCATTCTTGGGTGGATCTGTCCCACGTCTGCGATCACTTGACTTGTGGCGCATTCCATTTCCTGGAATAGGGAAGCTGCTTCTATCTACCCGTGACCTTGTCACCCTTTCCCTGGGATCGCTTTCACATTCCGGATATATTTCACCCGGGGCAATGGTCACCATCTTGTCTGCATTGACGAGGCTTAAATCACTTCGCCTTAATTTCCACTGGCAAACCCCTGAATTTTGGACCCACGGAAGGAGTCAACATTCCCCCGCGCTCACACGCGTCATCCTCCCTGCTCTCACCAACTTTGACTTCTCCGGTACCAGCGAGTACTTAGAGTACATCGTCTCCCGAATTGATGCCCCTCTCGACTGCATCTCTGTGACCTTCTTCAATAAACTAGTATCTGACATCCCACTACTCCGCGACTTCATCGGTCGCACAGAAATACTCAAAGCACCCCATCGAGCAGACATATCCTTTTCAGCACTTTGTGCCAACATCTCACTTTTCCAGCGAAAGGGGGACGTTGATATCAAAGTGTTAAACTCAAAGACCCTGTGGTATACATCAGATTCACTGCTTTTGTCGCTTGCACGGGCCTGTAGCTTGTTGTTGCCTCCCCTCCCCAGTTTGGAACACCTCGGTGTCTACGACTTTCGACCTTTGCCATCACGACGGCAGGATGAGGTGCAGAACACCCAATGGATGGAACTTTTACGCCCTTTCATCACCGTGAAGGATCTGGTCCTGGACGAACTAGTGGTTTTCCCTGTCGCATCAGCTCTGCAAGGGCTCGTTGGGGAGCGAGTAACAGAAATTTTACCAGCACTACAAAATATTTTCCTAGTGGATTTCCAGTCGTCGGGACAGGTTCCAGAAGGTATTGCAAAGTTCATTGCTGCGCGGGAGCTCTATGGTCACCCTGTGTCTGTATCACGACAGGCGAGAAGACAGGGGCCGTAGTAAATATGTCTGGAGGTCGTTAATCGTCATGTACGCTTTGCTTTCCATCCAATGGATGTTTGGTGCTACTATCCACTTCTCTCCTTGCTGTTCTCCCTTGTTCTTGAGCCGCCGTATGCCTTTGTCTTACATCACCATCATGGCCTGATCTCTCTGTAGGGTATCTTGAACCAATGATTGGACTGTGGCAACCGGTGTAGCAGGATACCGTCGTCGTACTGATGATTCTGGATAAGGAAACTATCTCGTATTTTCTAAGTCCGCTGTAGTACGCATTTACTCACTGTGCCTCTGAAAATGGCTTCTTGTCCAACGGTTAGCAATCCGGTACCTTGCGAGATGTACAGTCAGTATAGAAACCCTTACGAATACTACATAGGCTATCATTAACCTACGACCAAAATCGTGCTCGATCTTCAAGGGGAGTCCATGAAATGTCATTCTCCTTCATTCATTAGGGTGCGCTGCAGCCCATTCGCCCTGATGGGTGGGACAAAATCGTAATTGAGCGACTGTTCAGGGACCTGCGCTTTCATGCTTCGGCTTCCTCATTGTTTCAGCAAGTTTCCATCAAGAATGAAAAGCAGCTTCAAGAAACAAAGAATATGAAAGGAAAGGAAGGAAAACTTGAACTGGTGCAAACCAGACCGCTTGGGTGATGACCATGACTCTGAGGACAACCGAGCAAGTGACCTGGGCCAGTGGATGGTGCTGCCTACCAAATTAGAGCGATGAGAGGGGGAGACTTGACCGTTAGGGGAGAGTTGTCGATCATGTGGCGACAAGGGTCACGGTGGAAGACGAAGTCTTAACACTGCATGCAAATCAGACTATTCTACCGAAAAATGGTTGTAGAAAACTTTAATGAAAATTTAAACAATTCTAAGCATTTTCTTGTGCAGAAAACATCAAAAGAAAAGTTTAAATAAATATTTCTAGCAAAAAGAAAAGGATATAAAAATCTGACAATTTGGGCGTGTCGCGCACGGGGAACGTCACGTGGTCGATGGTGCTCGATTAGCGCAACCAACAACCTTTTACACCATGCATGACCTCAACCCGAAGGCCACAGTACCTGTATGCTTCTCGGTCAAATCACGCGATAGTTGTCGTGCCGTCGCACGTGTAGACTGCCTCGACGTGGATTACGTACCAATTGAACTTGATTTCCCCCTGTGATATCATCGCTCCTGACATCTCACCCCTAGCTCTGTTGTGAAAGCATCCTTCCTCCAACACATCGCCATGCTCACCATCAATGGCTCAAACGTTGAAGAGCACGTGTGGGTTGAAGAAAGTGGAGTCTGTGGAGGTGAGTAATAATCATCGCAGCCTTCGTCTAAGATGATTACCAAGTCATGGCTACAGACCAGCTATGCCCACCGATGACCATCAACAAACTTCCTGACGAAGACCTTCTTGAAATCTTCGGCTTCTATATGACTTATCGACTTCCACCTCCATCTTACGAAGAAGACGCATGGCATACGCTAGTGCATGTGTGCCGACGATGGCGATATGTCGTATTTGGTTCACCACGTCTCTTGGATCTGAGGCTTCTTTGTATAAACGGAAGACTGATGAAGACGCTGGATATATGGCAAGAGTTACCTATTGCCGTACGTGTCGATGATAATTGGAAATCGCCGAGTGTCACCGACTCGGACGTCGTTTCCATGCTCAAGCGGCACGATCAAGTGTGCGAAATCATTATCGACAGTGTTCCATTTCCTACGATAGGGAAACTACTTCTGTCTACTCATAACCTTGTCGACCTTTCCCTGAGCGCCATTCCACCTTCTGGATATATTTCACCCGAGGCGATGGTCGCCATCCTGTCCCCATTGACGATGCTCAAATCACTTCACCTCGAGTTCGAAATCCCTAAATTTCGGACCCTCGGAGCGAGTCGACGTCCCTCCGCGCTCGGACGCGTCGTCCTCCCAGCTCTCACCTGCTTTGGCTATTACGGTAAAAGCAAGTACTTGGAGGACATGGTGTCCCGATTTGATGCCCCTCTCGAACGCATCTCTGTGACCTTCTCTAAACCACCCGTAGTATCCGACGTTTCAATGCTCCGCGACTTCATCGGTCGCACCAAAATACCCAATGCAGTCCACCGAGCAGACACATCCTTTTCAGACAATGATGCCACGATCTCGCTTTTCCAGCGAAAAGGGGGCGTTGATGTCGAGGTGGTATGTTTGGAGATCCCGGGTTCAATTTATATGGTAACACAGCCCTCGTCGCTTGCGCGGGCCTGTAACTCGTTATTGCCTCCCCTCCCCAGTTTGGAACAACTCGGCATCTACAGATACAAGCCTGAATGTTGGCCATCGAAATGGGAACTTGAGGTGGAGGACACCCACTGGACGAAACTTTTACGCCCTTTCATCACCGTGAAGGATCTGGTCCTGGACGAACTAGTTGTTTTGTCTGTCGCATCAGCTCTAGAAGCGCTCGTTGGGGGCCCGGGGCGAGTAACAGAAATTTTACCGGCACTACAAAACATTTTCCTAGAGGGTTTCCAGTCGTCGCGCCCAGTTCCAAAAGACATTGCGAAGTTCATTGCTGCACGAAAGCTCTCTGGTTGCCCTGTAACTGTCCACCACCGGGAAACGGAGTAGCGGTGTTGAATACGTCGGGAGGCCGGCTGTCGATAGATGCTAGCTGCTTCTTGTCCGATTGACATTCCGTGCTGCTATATACGTATCCACCCTCATTTTTACTGTACCATGATCAGATTCATCTTGAACCAAGTATGTGCCGTGGTAGCGGGACACTGTAGTCATCTCGATGCACGTTACATGTCATTCTCGAGCCTTAACAGGTGCCCAATAACTCGTGGTCTACCCGATGCTCAGATCCTTTTATTTCATGCCTTTTCGTGATAAGGTCATGACCAAGAGATATCGATAAATTCTCAGGAGACTGATGTACAGAAACACTATCGATCACCGACTGAAACCACCCTGGACCTTCAAGAGGAGTTCGATACCACCTCATTTGCCTTCGCCCGTTGGGTATGCGCTACTTTCCATTCGTCCTCGGTGAGGAGGACAAAGTCGTAAGTAAGTAGCTTGAACTTGGTGCCGTTCTGGAATCCGCGCTTTCGTGCCTCGGTTTCGTCATTGATTTCAGCGAGTTTCTATCGAGGACACAAAACTCAGGTTTCCAAGGCAAGGAGAAGGAAAGAAAAGGAAGGCAAACTGGCTCTGGGGATGAGCCTGACAACAGGCGCGCAAGCAGCCACTACCGGTGGATGGTGCATACTCACCACGACGAGTGATTTCTTCTCACCAAAGATGACATCGCTCGAGAGATACGGGTCGCCTTCTGGGTATAATGCCGTCGTGAGCTTGTGGAATCCCGGGGCGTCGATCACCACGTGCAGGTGACTCGGCCGGGCGTTGTGTCGTCCCAGAGTGAGAAGCAGCTCGCCCACAGGGCCCTATTACATGTAAACTGGTACTGTGGAAAGGTGCAGAGAAATGAAGACTGAACGTCACGGCGAATGAAGTATGGGACCGGGACAACCGCACGGTATCCGTACTTTCCCTCCCCGTCCGTCCTGAGTCGGCCACGGCACTCTGGCGCGAATCGTTCGGTGTACTGGACATCATATAAGCCTAATGGGAGCCAGGAAATGCACGCAGCACATCCGTTGTCAAGCAGGGGATATGAGAGAAGCATCCAGAATCTGCTCACCCGTGCTGTCCGTCTCCCATGTCTCGATGACTGCGCCTGGAATGGGCTCTCCGCTGGTGGTAAGGACACGTCCCTCGACGTACATGTATTCACCCTTTCCCTCCGATGCGATCGACTCGCCAAACGATACTTGGTAGTAGCAAAACGGTGAGAAATGCGGGAAGAAAGGTGGGTAGAGTTGAGGTCAGCACATGTGGAAGAGGTGAGCAGAGACGTACGGTCGGGCGCGTCCTCAGTAAAAAAAGGGCCTAAGAAACTGCTCGGCGTCGCGTTTCCGACTTGCGGGTTGTTGAGCATCTCGACGAGGGCCGACACCCCGAGCACGTTCCAGAGCATGTTGAACTCGCGGTGCGTGGATATCTGTCCAGCGCGGGTGAAGAACTCGATCGCGCTCTTCCATTCGTCTGTGGTGATACTATAGCAGACGGGGACGGGGAGGGGAGAGTAAGATGTCCAAGATTGATACATTCACGTCATCCTCGGTAGGGATCGGGATATACGGACACCGCACACACTTTGTCTCGGAAACGAACTCGTGAAGTTTGCTTATGAGACTTTTGAAGATGGATCTTTCTCGTCTTCCCTCGGACTTTTTAGTACAATGGAGGGTCATGCAACATAGGAGGACGTACGGGTTTGGTGCGAGCTCTGTCAGTTTGAGGATGTTGGCCGTGATATCCTCCGGTCTTTCTGGGTACTGTAAGCACCATGTGAATCATCAGTCAATTGTGGCCATGCGCTTAGTGCGGGAAATCATTCCACACCGGAAGGTCGAGACTTGGTGGGGGGATACCATTAGACATTGCGATGGTTGGGGTTGGGGTCAAGGACGAGTGGTAAGGCCTTGAGTCACAAGCTGGGCTTATATGTCGGGAGTGAAGTTTCGAGGAGCGTAATATTCAAAAAGGGTGCGGTACCTCTTTCACTAGGTCGGGCCAAGTAATCCGACATGCCATCAATCATCAAGCAGAGATAAGCGCTAAGCGCAAAACCCTCAGGCCTCAAGCTTTTATGTAATCAGAGCGTGTTCGTGCTCTCTCGTACGTTCCGCATCCCTGTGACCGAGATCGGTCACAGGCGGGTCATCGTTTCTGCTTGTCGTGTCGCACAAGCCCCGCAGGAGCATGCACGAAAAAAGTAACATAAATATTAAGTGGTCGGTGATTGGTAGTCCTTCTGTACATCCCGTCTCCGCGTCCTGAGTCTGAGCCTCTAGGTCATGATCTTTTCATGAAAGGCATGAAAAGAAAAAAACGAATCTGGGCATTGGTTAGATTGTGAGTACATGTGAGTCATCGGAGGCTCGAGCATCGCACGCAACCTGCATCGAGATGACTACGGTGTCCCGCTACCATAGCGCATAGATGGTTCAAGATATCATACAGGGATCCGATCATGGTACGGTAACTGCCGTCTCAGGAACAATTGAGGGTGGGCAACAAGGCGATCAGTAGATGGTAGCACGAAATGTCAATCGGACGAAAAGCAGCCAACATCTATCGACCACCAACCTCCCAACGTATTCAATACCGCTACAGCTTCCTTTCCTGGTGGTGCACAATCACAGGGCGACCAGAGAGCTCTCGCGCACCAATGAACTTCGCAATGCCTTCTGGAACTGGACCCGATGACTGGAAACCCTCTAGGGAAACGTTTTGTAGCGCTGGTAAAATTTCTGTTACTTGCTCCCCAACGAGCGCTTGCAAAGCTGATGCGACAGACAAAACAACTGGTTCGTCTAGGACCAGATCCTTCACGGTGATGAAAGGGCGTAAAAGTTCCATCCATTGGGTGTTCTGCACCGCAGACTGCCATCGTGGTAGCAAAAGTCCGGACTTGTAGATGCAGAGTTGTTCCAAACTGGGGAGGGACAATAACGGGCTACAGGTCTGCGCAAACAACGAAACCTGTGAATCTAATGTATAATTTGAACACGGGATCTCCAAGTATAACACTTTGAAATCAATGTCCCCTTTTCGCTGAAAAAGCGAGATGCTGGAATCGGAATTTGAAAAGAATGTGTCTGCTCGATGGGGCGCATTGAGTATTTTTGTGCGACCGATGAAGTCGCAGAGTAGTGGAATGTCGGATACTAGTTGATCGAAGAAGGCCACGGAGATGCAGTCGAGAGGGGCATCAATTCGGGACACCATGTCCTCCAAGTATTCGCTACCACCGGTGACTTCAAAGTTGGTGAGAGCGGGGAGGACGACGCGTGTTCGCGCAGGGGGACTTCGATTCGCTCCGTGGGTCCAAAATTCAGAGCTTTCGAAAATAAGGTGAATTGATTTGAGCCTCGTCAATGCGGAAAGGATGGCGACCATCGCCTCGGGTGAAACATATCCGGAAGGTGGAACGAATCCCAGGGAAAGGGTGACAAGGTCACGGGTAGACAAAAGCAGTTTCCGTATCGCAGAAAATGGAATGCCCCACAAGTCAAGTGATCGCAGACTTGGGACAGATCCACCCAAGAACGAATCGGGGAGGACCAATGGATCCACGTCAAATGACATGAGCTCCAGTTCGATTAGCGACGGCCAAGGCCCGCCCGTCGTCGCTAGTTCTTCCAATGTCGAATTTGGAACACCGCCGACAAAGATTTTGCACACTCGATCTGGCCACTTGAGCACGGAAAGGTCACTCGGGATTGGAGAAATTCTCTCATCATCGACGTGTATGACAATAGGCAACTTTGGCCAAATATCCAGCGTCTTAATCAGTCTTCCGTTCATACAAAGAAGCCTCAGACCCAAGCGACGTGGTGAACCAAATACGACATATCGCCATCGTCGGCACACATGTACTAGTGTATGCCATGCGTCTTCTTCGTAGGATGAAGATGGACGTGGATTAGCCATATAGAAGTCGAAGATTTCGAGAAGGTCTTCATCAGGAAGGTTGTTGATGGTCACCCTTGGGCATGCTAGTGGTTGGTCTGGACCGCCATGACTCAGTAATCATCTTAGACGATGACTGCGGTGATTACTCACCCCCACAGGCTCCGCTTTCTTCTACCCACAACAACTTTTGTCGACGTACAACATGATCTCCCACGATTGGACCATTGATAGTCAGCATGGTGACGTGTTGGAGGAAGGATGCTTTCACAATGGGGCTTGGGGTGCCTTGTCGGAGTGATGATCGCAGCGGGGGATCAAGTTGGATACTGGGAAGAATGAGTAGGTCGTCTTCGCACAGTACAGTACCTAATCCATGTCTCAGGCGGGTGTGGGTCACACGTTTCTCACTTGTCGTGTCACGGCTGGCACGACTCACGAGTGGATCAGATAAACGCCCAACGTTGCATTCGGTAACTCTGGCCGGACTCTGTCTCAGGCGCTGTAAGCTTATGTCGACATGTCATCTATGACTACGATAGCATGACTCCCCTGAGCCACTCACTAGTACTCACTGGCCATGCTCGCCGCTCTAGTGCCATGCATGCGGATGGCAGATTCTCAGATTCTCGAGTTTGCGGAAGTTCCCGAGATTCTCGGCATTTCCCCCAACTATCTCAACACGCCCATCGTCGTCCTTCCATCTCACAAGATCCTCGGAATGGACACTTATCGATATTTTTTTTTTCATTACCAATGGTTTACATACCTGTCGGCATCCTAGAACTTCCCTTTCTGATACTGGAACTGGACCCGTTCCATAGTTTGCCACTTGACTTCGAGCACCATCTCCGGCAGGGCTGCGCTTGGGGCTGCGTGCGCTATAATACATTTTTATTGAGAGGCCCCCGAGTGAGGGACCTGTTCTGGAATATAAGAGCTCGAAGTGACGTATCAGAGGACGCGCGGCGTACTGCCGAATCAGAGATCATGAATATTAATTCGACGATCGGGCAGTTCATCGATGAGCGAGAGCTCCTGTGACTATACACCACTGGGAAGCATGCTATCAATAGTAAATACTGCGGGAGGTCGGTGATGGATAGGAGCTCTCTGGTTTCCATCCGATCGTCATTTGGTGTCGCTAGCTACTTAATCTCGCACCGTTCTCGTTCTCCCTTATTCCTGAGACTTCAATTACTGTACTTTGGTCTACCATCACCGAGCCTTATCTCCCTTCATGACGTATTTTCTCAAACCAAGTCTGGAGTGTGCATCTCCATGTATTTATGAAATGCGGTTCGTATCGCTAGAAATTGGGTATGACAATCGATCCATACTCAGCAAGGGCCAAATGACTCGCGGTCCACCCAATGCTCAGATTGGCTTGAAATCTTGTCTGCATTTTGTAGAATGTTGTTACATACACGACCGATTAATGACCCGATCCACCCTCGACCTTCAAAGGGAGCTTGATGCTACCTCATTTTCATTTACCCGTTGGGCGCACGCTGCCGCCCATTCACCCTCGGTGAGGAGGACAAAGTCATAACTAAGAAGCTTGAACTTGGTATTGTTCTGGAATCCGCGCTTTCGCGCCTCGACTTCGTCATCGATTTCAGTCAGTTTCTATCAAGAAGGGAAAGTCAGCTTTTCGAAAAAAAGAGGAGGAAAAGGAAGGAAAACTGGACACGCTGGGGTGATGACTCTAACGAGAAGCACGCGAGCGACCCATGCCAATGAACAGTGTAACCTTACCACGACCAGAGATTTCTTCACGCCAAAGGCGACATCGCTTGAGAGATACGGGTCGCCTTCAGGGTACAATGCCGTCGTGAGCTTGTGGAATCCTGGGGCGTCGATCATCACGTGCAGGTGAGTCGGTCGGGCATTGTGTCGTCCCAAGGCGAGAAGCAGCTCGCCCGCCGGGCCCTATTGCGAATTGGAACCGTCACGAACGCGGAAATCCCGTAGAAGAAACGATGACCCAACGTCGTGACGAATGAAATACGGGGCAGGGACAATCGCACGATATCCGTACTTGCCCTCTTCGCCCGTCTTCAACCTACCACGGCACTCCGGTGCGGTGCGGTGCGCGTACTGGGTATCGTACAATCCTAAAGGAAGGTAGAAGATACATGTGACGTATCCCGTTGTCAGGCTTGAAGGAAGGCGAACTGTCGAACTTCGGAGCTCGGCTCACCCGTGCTGTCTGCCTCCCATGTGTCGATGACGGCGCCTGGGATGGGCTCTCCGCTAGTGGTGAGCACGCGTCCCTCGACGTACATGTACTCGCCCTTTCCCTCAGACGCGATCGACTCCCCAATCGAGACTGTGGAAGATGTAGAGTGGTAAGGGAGGAGGCACGGGTTCAGGTATACGGTATACGGAAGAAATGGGACAAGACGAACGATCGGGTGCATCCTCAGTGAAATATGGGCCCAAGAAGCTGCTCTCCGTCGCGTTCCCGACTCGGGGATTGTTGAGCATCTCGATGAGGGCTGACACGCCGAGCACACCCGAAAGTGAGTCGAACTCGTCGTCGAATGGCGCCGTGGATTCCTTCCCGGTGCGGGAGAGGAGCTCGATAACACTATCCCATTCGTCCGTAGTGATGCTGTAGCAATGGATGGCAAATGGGGAGAGGCGAGCAAAACATCCAGGATTGATTACGTTCACATCAAGGATCGGGATATGATGGTGGCGTAGCACGCACCTTGTCTCAGAAATGAACTCGTGAAGTTTGCTTATAAGGCTTTTGAAGATAAACCTCACTCGTCTGCCCTCAGATGTTTTAATGCGGAGGAGGGTCATACAACATACAAGAACGTACGGGTTTGGTGTGAGCTCCGTGAGCTTGAGCATGTTCGCTGTGATATCCTCCGGTCCTTCTGGGTACTGGGAGTACGACGTGAATGGTCATTCAATCATAGCTACGCTATCAGTGCGGGATTCCACACCGGAAGATTCAAACTGGGAGGAGGAATGCCATTACTAGTAGACATCCTATGTCTAAGGTCGACTGGTTGTGAGATGTAATAGGCTGTAATCGCAATAGGCTTTCACTTCGGATCAAAGAACCCTTAGACGCCGCATCAGTGGCTCGATATAAACGACGGCCAGTCCCCACATTAGTAATCAGGGAACGTCACGTGGTTATCTATTCGATGATTCCGATCACATGACTACACTAACAAACTTTTAACTTTGCTTGCTGGCTTCAAGTTGCCGGCAAGGGTTACAGCTCGGCCTAGCTCTCAGCTCACTGGCCTCCCGACGCAATCACAAAATCCGGCGGAGGAATACCATCACTAGTAGACATTGCTATGGTTGGGAGTCTTGGGTTTGAGAGCTAGTTGCGGTGACTACGCTATCCTCCCAGTGTTTGGACTGACAAGTTTCAAGTTGGCAATGCTTGAGTGATTGCCCATCACCAACAGTCAGCTTATTGATATGGACATGGGCAACACCTCCGAACCGATCAGTCGGAATATCTCACTCATTTCTTGCTTGAGAAGAAAGAAACGCCATAGTGCCACGACGGAGTTCAATTAGAAATTGGATTGCCCGACAAAAAAGGGAAAACGCGGATTGCGCTGCAATTATATTACCGCTCGCTCACCCCAACAGGCACATCGCCTCGGGTGCGGCCTATGTACAGTAGGGTATAATACAGCACGCTAACGGCGTGTAACGATGGACGACCCAGCTGAAAACAGTTATTGCATCACATTCCTCGAATCCTCCGATTTCAAAGACCTACTCTGAGACATTCAACTGCAGCCTGCGATCCTCGGCGGTGGTCGGGATATGGTGTTAGCGCGGCATACACTTTGCAAACTTGTGAAGTTCGCTTAATAGGTTTTTCAAGACAAAACCCGCTCGTCTTCAGATGCTCCTAATTAGACTGGGGATGCAATCTTAGGGCGGTCAATTTGAGTGAGTTCGGAGCCCTCGTTTCGCCAAAACGGGAACTGGGCAGAAGAGTAGGTATATACGGTGTCTTTAGTGTATGCTTGGCAACTCTGGTCCCACTCTCCGAGTCGCGTACACTTTCCTCGGTCGCACCAAAGATGAACCCTCCGCCGCCCATTCATAGAACATCGGAGCCCTTCAATCTCTGGACCAGCGCGTCTTACAGAGACTGGTGACTACTCATTCCGGATCTATCAATCAAACCCATCGTCATCAACGCCGCTGTCTGTCGTGCGAGTTTGGTCAACGAACGTGAAGCACCCTGGGTAGAAACTTCGCTGATCGTTCTCGTACAATAGGTGAAGAAACGCTTTGCAGTGGAGTAAAGATAGGATGAAGCAGGCCAGGATTAGGTTTCAAGTTGCGACCGTGGTGGGCCTGGCTTCGCTGCTCTGGTACTATCATGTAACCCAGATACGCAGCGATGTAATGGGGGCTATCAACTGCAGTAGTAGGGGCTGCCACACAAACTTGTTCGGTTTCTCATTGTAGCCAGTGACGATGCAGAAATGGAAATGTGACCGAGATCCCCCATTAATTCACTTCCCCAGCTTGAAGAAACATTCTGTCCATTTCTAGCTCGAACTGTGTATAAAATGCGATGTACGTGAACCTAAAGTCCGTGGAAGTACGGATGCGGAACTATGGGTTTGGAGCAGATTCCTTGCCGTGCCGCTTCCTGTCCCGTCGCTTGATGATGTCTCACTCGGTAGCATTCTGTGAGACAACTACGCAGTTGCCAAACCCAGCAGTCGTCTTGAAGGATGCAAGACAAAGGTTGCCGGAAGCGCCACCTGTGCAGTTCATGCCAGCGGGCATCTGGACGGTGAGCTGCTCCGAGGAGGAGTCTTCCGTTGGAGCCTGGGAACGCTGGTGAGTTTACAAGGACGATGGATACGGTGGTAGATCACATACAGGATTGCCGTTGACGATCATCTGAGCTGGGACGAAGTTCTCCCCGGTTCCGGAGGCATCCACTTGCACCGACTCAATCGATCGAGATCCGTCCGCACCACTGATGTGCCAAATCAGCTAAAGATTCCACTGGTAAAGAATTGGGTGTCGAGTGACGAACTCACGGATTGAAGTTGGTGATGGTGGGAGTAAATGTCCCGTTTGCATTTGCGGGGATGGCAGTGGACGTATCGAGGTTTCGGTCAATGTTCGCGCCTAGGCCGCAAGGTCTGCGGTTGCTAGGTCGGCGAACGTTGCGGCGTACTGGGGTACCATCGACGCCGAGGGCAGGGGCAACGGCGGCATGGGCATTGACGGCGACAGTGAATGCAAGGAAGAAGAGAGCGACAATGAAGGACTTTGAGAACATGTTGGCGATTGTTGAGAAGTTGTGAGAAAGTAATTAGGACCTGCCGAAGGAAGCGAAGACGAAGTGGCAAGAGGCAATCGAGAAAGATGATGGATACGAGGAACCGGTCCTCTGAGGGTGACTTGAACTATGGGATGAGGAACTGGATGAGGCCATGGATGAGGCTTTTATGTACCCGAGGAATAATCTATCAGGGCGCGAGATGACCGCAGTGTCCGAGTCCGCCCAGGGTTGACGGGCAGGTTTGCCAGTGGTTGAGGGATTGTCTCTTGTTGACGCGAACACAGGACAGCACCTTTCGACCAATCAGAAAATCTCACTCATGTTTTGCACAATCCGACTGTGTGGTGAGAAGAAAGAACAGTTTCTAGTTCTTCAGTGCTGTGCTGCGACCGCGGGCCGAGAAGGTTCGATTGCTTCCGTGCAAGACAGAAATAGCAAGCCGCCGCCTGATAACATCACGCCGCTAAGTTATCTTACCACGTACTCTATTTATACATCGCATGGGGTATGTCGGGGATAATACAGCACCCGCGAACGGCACGTACGATGTACAATACAGTGAGGACTGCACCGCGTTCGCATCACAACTTTGTTGATCCTAAATGTCTACTCTGAAACATTCTGCTTCGTTGCAACATGACAAAAGACTTGATTGACCTAGGATACGAAAACCTTCTAGAATTCGTGATTGTCTTTCTCAACTCAATCTCTTCTTCCGCATCAGAATTTACGATGGTATCTTCCAGATCCTATCATATCAAGGATCGTCCTCACCATATTTACAACACTTTTGTTCCTTTAATCCTCGGGCTTTAATGTGTGGTTTGGTTTGAGAATGTGCTTCCACGAGATTCCAGCGAACCATGACTTGGTTGGTTATTACAACCCTAGTTTCCAACATATGACCCTGGGGCAGATGGGTACACGGAAGAGGGCTATACGGCGTACCGTCCTCCAGCGTTCAGGCATGCTTCTTGCATGCCTGATACGACCATGATGTACAATCATTGCTCCCGGTTTTGCAGGAGTAACGAACGGTGTTGCTGACCGCGCCGACTCTGGGATCCTGTATTTTTGGCAACTCTGTCCCTGATTCCCGAGTCGGGCATGACTTGCCGAGGGACACACCAAGAGATCTCCACTTGCCATCCAAAAAAAGAGGTAAACCCTTGGGCTAATTTTTTGAATTAGAGCATCTTACAACAACTATTGGCTATACATTCTATCGATTAAGTTTGCCATCACTATCACTGTTTCCATTCAAGTTTGGTCAAGGAACGACGCGAAGACCCTAAAAGGAAGCAAGTCAGCCAATCACATTCACAAAACGGAAGTCGAATGAGGCGAGACGTACAGTTCCGCTTGGGGGCCATTCTACGTGCGGCGGTGTCGGCAGGTTCGGTTGTGCTCTTGCCCTTATCGCCATTCTTAGTCTCATCACCCTTCTTAGGGCCACCAGACTCAGAGGGTTGGGGTGGGTTTTGGTCTGCGGGGGTAGCAGGCCTCGTGCCTTTCGCGGCGCCATTACGAACGGGCTTGTTCTGACCCGGCTCGGACTGCGATGGGGCTGCATCAGCCGCCCCGGCACCTTGTGAGACAACGGCGCAGTTGCCGAACCCGGCAGTGGTAGTGAAGGACACAAGACAAAGGTCCTTGCTTTCGCCACCGGCGCATTTAGTGCCGTCGGGGAGTTGGACGGTGAGTTGCTGCGCGGAATCGTCCTTAGGAGTCTATGAACGCTAGTAAGTACAAGGACAATGAGTGCGGCAGTTAGTCACATACAGAGTCACCATTGACGATCATCTTTGCTGGGACGAAGTTCTCCCCAGTTCCAGACGCATCCACTTGCACCGTCTTAATGGATCGAGAACCGTCGCCGCCACTGATGTCGCACCAAATTAGCTAACTAGTCACCGGTAACAATTGCAATATACTTACGGATTGAAGTTGATGGCGGCGGCAGAGAAGGTTCCGTTCGCGCTTGCGGGAATGGCAGTGGAAGAATCGAGAGTTTGGGCGATGTTTACATTGCCGCAAGGATCGGCGTTGGAGGGCCGCTGAACGTCGTTGCGTGTCAGGGTACCTTTGACGCCAAGGGCAGGCGTAACGCCAGCATGAGCATTAACGGAGGACGTTAATGCAAGGAAGAATAGGGGAGCGATGAATGACTTTGGGAACATCTCGACAATGATGGGAAGCGGGATGAAAACAGGTAGGACCGGCCGAGAGAAGTGTAAAAGAAATGGAAAGAGACAAACGAGAGGGATGGAAAATGCGAGGAACCTGCCCTCTGAAGGAGACTAGAGCTGGGGATGAACGTGGTGTTGAGGAACTGAAAACTGAAAGGGACCATCGATGAGACTTTTAAGCACCGGAAGGAGACACAGTGCATGTATTGTAGAGCCGAGAGGGACAAAAGGAAGTTGACGCAACAATGTGGATTGCGGCTAGCTGTGCATGCGCCTGTCATGAACAAAGCGGTCAAACCACTGCCATGGCGATCGCTTGTAAGGGCAGGAGATGACTATTCTCCCTGTGTCTGACTGAAAAAGTTTGGTTATTCGCCATCTATCCACACAAACATCGGTAGACTCGAAAAGATACCACACAGAAGCTGAGGAAGCCGCGGCCGAGGCTGAGATGTGCGAGTGCGGAATAAACCGGTTCTAGACCAGCTGGCAAAAACAGGTGTTTGCGAGTTCAAATCCGACAATGGTACGTGTTGACTACCAAGGAAATAAGACCCGGATACAGGGGAAGATGGATTATTTTTCTAAATATAACCCGGGGCCGGAGGAGAGGAGGCATGAAAAACAAAGGACAGTTACAAAGCCTCCAAACGTTTTTGTTGTTGTGGGTGAACAATGAGAATGAGAACGTGAACGTGACGTGTGAGGTAGCATGCCACGTGACATTGCTGGGGAATCGTCGGGCGGTCCGGCTGGCTCTCATAGGGTTCAGTTCATCCTTGCCTTCTCCAATGACGAGCAAGGCCCGCGACCCCCCACCCCACATGTCTGCGGACTCACCGTCCTCGAGACGGTCTCCAGACCGCCACGCAAGCGAGCGTGAGCAGAAGCGCCAACGGTCCCGGTCTCCCCGGCGCAATCGGCGCTCGCGCATGGACTCGTATCGCCCGAGTGCGGCCGCTTCTCGCAGGGCATACCGTGCTCGCAGGAGCAGAGAGCACCGTCGGCGGGATAGAGACTCGAGATCGAGGTCCTGGTCCAGGTCGGTATCGCGGTCGAGGTCGAGATCGAGGTCAAGGGACCGAGATTATCATGGACGACAGTCGAGGTCTCGCACGAGGTCTCGGTCTTGGGAGCGGGGGCGCGGGCGATCCGACCCGAGGTCACAGTCTCGTTCCCGTTCTCGTTCGAGGTCCCGTTCTTGGTCACGCTCGCGATCGAAATCCAGGTCGAGGTCGCGCGATAAGAGGAGCGGTCACCGAAAGCGCACCCGTCGCTCTCGCACCAGAAGTCGATCGAAGAGTCGCAGCCGCAGCCGCAGTCGAGAACGCAAGCGGCGAAGGAAGAGAGGTGGTAAGAAGAATGTAAGTATTTGCCGGTCAATCTCTGCTCCCCTTATCTTATCGGGTTGTGCGTCTCCAGAGGGAGAAGAGAGAAAGGAGGAAAAACGGGTTGGCTTCTTCTGCTGCCGTGGGTGGCCAGTGGGGCAAATATGGCATCATTAGTGAATCCGAGTACGTCCAAAACCCTTGTGGTGACCGAGGACGACGTCCGTAACTCATTTGCCACAGCATTTTTACTAAAGAGCAGGAATTCCGCGTGTGGCTCGTCGAGGAGCGCAAGATGAATCCAGAAAGGATGTCCAAAGATCAGAATAAAAAAGAATTCGCCCGATTTGTCGAGGACTACAACACTGGTATGCCATTGATAAACTTTCAGACCGTTATCATTGACAGTAACGCTCAACATCGCAGCCACTTTGCCCGACGAAAAGTTTTACAACATAGAGGCCTATGAACGACGCATGAACGCGATGCGTGCGGGCGAGTTTGTACCTCCCCAGGACGATGGCTACGACCCTGAAGCGGACATGCGAGCCCACCAGAGCAATCTTAAACGACCTGCAGTCGAAACGGAAAGCTACCTCGACAAGGACCAACTCCAGGAGCTACGTCGGGTTCAGCGTGAGCGCGTCGAGGTGCGATGAATCACAAACGTTAGATCCTCACTGCGGCGTGTAATTGACGTTGATTCTCAGGTCGGCAAAATGAAGCTTCTCGGTATGGATGTCAAGACAAACATGGGTGTACGGATGGATGGCCAGCTGCTCGACGGTTGATTGTTAATCACGAGCAGAAAACAACGCTTGTTTTTCTTTTCTTCGTTCTAATTATATTGTCAAAAAATATGTACCATCCGTGGCCTCAACCGAGTCAACTCGGCGCCACTACCCCACTTGTGGTTACCGGTTACATAATCACACGCCTCTCATTCTTCACAGGCCTCATCGGGGCGTAGGCAGCCACCGGAACAGCGTAAGTCACCGCAGCAGTATAAGTGCCACGTATTGTCCTCAAGGTGGTGCAAACGGGTCATCCACTCATAGCGATTTCGAACGATGGTTGATATTCTCGTCTTTGGTGCAACCGGTTTCTGCGGTCGTCATGCCGCACGGTACATCCTCGAACATTCGGATCGCCCGAAATACACCGTGGGTTTGGCCGCTCGGTCCCGCTCCAAGCTTACTTCCATCGGCCTCCCCATCGACGACACTGTCCAACTATTCGATGTCGACATTCTCGACGAGCAAGCCGTCGAGAGTGTCGTCAGGCAAGCCAAGGTCGTGCTCAATTGCGTCGGCCCGTTTTGGCACTATGGGACTCCAGTCGTGCGGTACGTCAACGTCATGCACACTGCAGTGATTGCATCATGACCTATGCTCATACCGATGTCGGAACTGATCCCCATATGTATATACACCAGCGCGTGCGCACGGAACGGCGTACACTACGTCGATATAACTGGAGAGACAGCGTGGATTCTCGACATAATCAAAAAGTGAGAGGTTGCTTTTTTTTTCAAACCCACACGCAAGTCCTTACACACCACCACCCCCACTCCGTGGCAAAACCTTAGATACGACTGGCTCGCCACAAAAACGCGCTCTATCATCGTGCCCTCCTGCGGCGTCGACTCGGTCCCCTCAGACGCGATCGTCCACCTCGCCCGAAAAACGCTCGGCAACGCCCCGCTCGGCACGAGCACGACCGCGGCCACCTTGCGCGGCGGCGTGCCGGGCGGTACCATCGCGTCCTTCGTATCAACGTTCGAAGACGTGCCCCCGAACCACCTCGCCATGGCCCTGGCCGACTGGTCGTTGTCTCCCGTGCTCGGTGCCCCCGCGCCCCCACGCCGCCTCGTTTACCGCCTCGACGGCGGTATCGTCGGTGCCATCTGGGTCATGGGTCGTATCAATCGTGCGCTGGTGCAGCGCACCGCGGGACTACTCGAGCGTGCGCGCAGGGAGACACCGCGCGGTCGCGAGGCCCGCGAGGGGGACCCCGCGTGTTATGGCCCTTCGTTCACGTATACCGAGTTTATGCCGACTGGCGGCGCCGTCAGCGCGTGCTTGGTCAGCGTGGGAGTTATGGTGACGTTCGCTGCGCTCGCCTGTGTCGCACCCGTATGTGTCTTTTTTCTTTTTTCGTTTTGCCGACTGGTAAGCGACCGTATTCGAATCGATCACTCATTGCTGCTTTTCACAGTTGCGGTGGCTGTTCAAGCGTTTGGTGACGCAGCCCGGATCCGGACCAGCAGACCAGTGCGTAGCCGATCGTTTTTCTTCCTTGCTTCTCTACTGTATGGCTGCGCGAGCTGCTGACATGCGAACGCTTTTTTTTTCCCAGTACGCTCGAGAAGGGCTGCCTGAAGTATGTAAACGTGACGGCGTCAGACGAGCCGACGCCTCGATACGCGAAAACAATTTTCAATTGTCGCGGGGATCCGGGCACGCTGCTCACCGCTGCGATGGTGGGCGAGTCTGCCTTGTCGCTACTCTTGGACAAACCTCTGCCACATGCTGCCGGCGGTGGCGTGTTGACGCCAATGTTCGTTTTTGGAGACAATCTCATTCACCGTTTGGAGGCAAATAGCCGGTTCGAGATCAAGTCCGCGATAGTGGCGAGCCCAGGTGACGATATCGACGAGAGCAGAAAGACGCGCTAAGGGTGACCTGCCCCCCAAAATTGTCTCGAGAGCCCCGTTTGATGTACGGAGACCTTTCCGCGCCACAACTTATTATCTATTGCTTCGCACTATTGTATACTGACAAAACCCCTGACACACATCTCGTAACCGTTCTATGAACCCTGATAGACTGATACAGTATGCGGACCCACGCCTGTACTACTCTTCCACGAATACTAGCCGGACGCAACCGTCCATTTCTACTTCGCGTTGAACAGGTCGCTTCCCTACGCCGAAAATGTCGCCGTCGAGGCACGGCGCATGGGGCGATACGACTTGGAAGTCTTCCACGTCGTACATGCATGACCACAGACCGTAAATGGAATGCAGTGGTGAGGGAGAGGGGATAGTTGGGTCGCACGGAGATTGCCAGCTGGACAGGGACACGGTGACCTTCTGGTCCCCGTAGGCGTCTCTGATGGAAGTGTGGTGAGAGGCCCGTGTGGGGTTTGAACGGGTCGGTGATGGGAGTGGGGCATCCATTGCTGCTGATCTTGGGCCTGTTTCCCTGCTATTGGGAGGGGGAGAGGCTTCTGAAAATCCATTTACGCGCATGCTCCCACATACGTCCTATGTGCACAAGGGCAAGACGTCAGGACGGTTTTGCGTATGGCAGGATAATACTGTAAACTGACCTGTGCCCTGAAAGCGTGCGCCGAAGACATCAATATCTCTAAGAAGTTCTCTCCAGAAAGGGTTTAAGAAAGGAAGAACGAGAGTTGAAGTCGGATAGAGAGGGTGGCGGACGACGGGGTTTGTCTCGACCGGAAGGAACGGAAGGGGAGTAGGAGTGGGGATTGAAGAACCCTTGCATCGACCAGAATCTCGCGGGTTTTAAATATGAGCGTTTTTTTGCAGCAGTGGCATGGCAGGGGCGGCGCAGGTACCGTGACAGCGCACGCGCCGAAGCGGCCAAAAAAGCACATGCATCAAATTGCGTGTTGGGTTGAGTTAGTGTAGCATCACTGTTACGCGGTCGGTTTGGCGTCAGCGGCCAATGCACATGTCAATTGATGATGGGGGTGGGCTGATAGAGCGGAGGGAGTTACAGGGTTGCGGGACCTGAGGCTGAACACCAGTTCTGAGACGAGGGTGGCAGGCGCCGTGATGGATATGGGCACACTTATGGTAATCGTGGACCCAAGCGAAGGAATGGGACATGATGCATGACGCATGACGCATTGAGGCACTATTGAGACTGCGTGGGGTACCCTCAAAAGTGTTTCATCAACTGGCAGGAGCTTCGCCCTGTGTTAATAGAACGTATGATATTAACGTACAGCGCAGTGGCACGGCCCTCGGCCCTCAGCGACTGGGCAAAGTCCGCCGATGCGTAGGCGAGCTAATCAATCGATTCAATCTTCCTTTTTTTTTTTCTGGCGTATGGTTCTCTTTTCAGCGGTACTTTGGGGGTGTTTGGGAATGATGCGTGATGGGGAAAGGTCGGTCTCAGGCACGAATAATGGCGACCCCCTCGTTTCAGAGTTACAGTTCTCGGGCGTCTTGCGTCGGAGGACTGTCGGAGGTTGATGCTAAATGAAAAACAAGCCATCCAATTTAGGCAACCAAATCGAATCCCCCCCAGTACTACTGTATCCAGCTGTACGTCGTATTGCCACAGTACTACAAGTTGTACCTCTCGATAAAGTCCCTTCCACCTCCTGGGCCTTCCCCCCGGGCCCCCGAGCCTGGTTCTGCCGCTGCGGCGTGGTGGCTATAGCCTTTCGACCCCAGACGGCGACCAACAAGGTAGCCTAACTCCGATGGACTGTACTTGCCACCTCACCAACTGCACCGCCAGTACTAGTGGCAGTCGCGGTAGTCTAATCCTCTCCCCTACTAGCTATCCGGGCTCGCTCTGTCAATCTGGAGCCGGAGAGATTGCGGGCCTTCTTGCGTTGTGCTGCTTGCCCTCCCAGTGGGCCGCGCACCATTCCACGTCCCTTGGCAGTGCCACCAGTAGTCCCTCGGTTCCTCATGACCTACGCGGTGTCCTCGGTTGAACTCTCTTCGACATTTCATCCATCTCATCCTCTATCTCAAGCCTAGGCACATGCAGTTACCGCTGATCTTTGATGTCGAGCCAAGAATCTTCCACGTGGGAAAGAAAGCACCCGCACTTTATCTGCTGTCACGCCAGAAGCGATGGCTCGAATTAGCCTTTTGACAGGTGGTACCGACAGGGACGACGGCCCGTAGCGTGTTTCCATCCATTCTTGTCCCACTTGCGAGGGTTCCGTGTGGGACGCGTATCCAAAGGTAGAGGAGATATGAATGCTGGAAAGCCATTCCTTTGTGCACTGTAGTATTGGAACCAACTTGAACTCGGGCAGAGCTCGCACCGGAAGGGCGTCAAGTGTATCCATAAGGATCGGAAAGTGTGCTTCTATGCCATCTTCTGTCCCGGTGTGGATGCTCATTCCGCTTTTGCATGACACTGTGCCAAATCCCGTAAACGAGATACCGGTTTGGTGCGTGCTTGATCCACTCCTCGTTCAGCGCACCATTCCAGAGTGGATAATCATGGTTGAATAATCGTGCTCTGGAAACTGCCTATAAAAATGCCTCGCCAGTCCTTTCGCTCTTTCCCCAGTTCTGCTACGCTCTCGCTCCTTTTTGTTTCGCCTTTGCATCTCTCGCAGTATTCTTTCTGCCATACCAAATCAGCCATGTTTTCTCCCGCCAAAATCACTCTCTTTGCCTTCCTCTCCTTCGCGTCTCTAGCTCTCGCTATTCCTACGTCTGACAGTCGATCCAGAGACCCCAAGGCTCTCATTTCCAGAGCCAATACTGCCCTCGTGGGGACCATGCTTCCTCTCAGTTCGTGCTACTTCCCTTTTAGACTTTACTCGCGACTCACACTCACTGCCATTGCATAGACCATATTACCCCTGACAATAGGACAGCCGGTTGTATTGACCCCGTTGTCGAAGAGGTTATCGAGCTCGTTGAAGGGCTCGTCAATTCCCTTAAAGGCTCAAGCCTCTCTGGTTGCGGCTGTACTGCATCCGAAATTTACGACCTTACCGCTACCACGCTCATGGTCCTCATAATCCCCCCGTTTTCTAACGTCCATCGTATACTCATGTTCATATACGATAGATTATCCTCGAACCCC
>Ga0307512_10002446_pt1 | contig 23400 bp, 27 predicted proteins | sample 14_EM_MG_FD_200267 | JGI IMG/M metagenome (GOLD analysis project Ga0307512, IMG submission 200267) | Populus trichocarpa ectomycorrhiza microbial communities from riparian zone in the Pacific Northwest, United States - 14_EM | ecosystem: Host-associated > Plants > Roots > Unclassified | place...
CTTGTTGCGAAAGTTTCAACTTTTCGAGCGGAGAAGTGAGATCTACCTTGCAGAACCTGGGAGCTATCTACTCGAAAGGCTTACTTCAACGCTGGTAGAAACTGACATCTTCCGGCCGCAAGAGTCAATGCTACCTGCGTGGGAGAAATTCTCAACTTCCGGTCGGAGCATGCAGTTCCTCTTGTGAAAGATTCAACTTTCAGGCCGGAGAATTGAGATCTACCTAGCAGACTATGGGAGCTTTCTACTCGAATGACATAGTTCGATACTGGTAGAAACTATTATCTCCCGGCCGGAAAATTAAATACTCTCTGCCTAGAAGAAATTCTCATCTTCCGGTCGGAGAACGATGCAATTTTTTGGGAGAAATTTTCAACTTCCGGCCAGAGGATTCACAGACTCCCATCTTCTGGTCGGATGATGTAGTTCTAGTGTCGAAAGTTCCAACTTTCCGGTCGGAAGTGTAGCCTTAACCTCAACCCAGCCACTGAAAATCTGGCTATAATGCCTCGACCACTTCCTCACTAGCTCAGAGATGATCGAATGCGGTAGCAGGACTTATGATTTTTGTGTCCCTCACCGCGTTCCGGCAGTGGACTTGTGCGATCTGCTCCTGGAATCTACTCCCGTTGCAATCCAGTTGGCGTTCATAGGGCTGTCAATTGACCTTTGCTCTGGTCGATTTCCGGGATTCTTGCCATGACAAGCCCATCAGTAGGTCGTATACCTTCACTGGGACGACTAACTAAAACCTCCGATTAGTCAACCGGTTTAAGGTATTCAAAGTACTGAACCAAGAGTCTGGCCATTCGACTCTCTACATATATCATCACCGGGCCAGGGTGGAGGTGAATGCTGGTTCGTATGGTAGCTCGAGTATCCTATGTAGGCTCGGCGATATGAAGTTGCTCATTGAACCGCAGTCGATTTGTACTTTGACTCGCTGCATGTTGCCGTGTATATTTCATACAAGGACTTCAAGGATGATATGCGCCGAATCAGGTCTCCGTGTGCCACATAGATATTGACTCCACATCAGAGCCCGACCTTCCAGAATGACTCTTGGTTTTAAGGCGATTCGGTGCGGTTGTATCTCGTCTAAGGTTGCATACAAGGTATTGTGATCTCCGCTGCCGCACCGAGTGCATTGCCGGTTTGCCTTTCGGCTTTCGCAGACTTCCTCTCAGAGCCACGGCGCTGAATATAGTCGGCACAGCTGCCTCCACTGGGCTTATTGGACTTGACGGATTTTGAATTCCCGTAATCAGGATTGTTGAAATTATTTGAATTGGTGGAAGTGCTTTCCGCAGGTTCGGAGATGAATGGTCGGAAGTTGCATTTCATATCGCCGCCATTCTGAGACTCTCCGAGTAGCCTTTGTTGTTTTCGCTGTCCTCTGGGCTTCTTCGAGGTTGCTAGAGCCGTAGGTATACACGATGCGCTGACTCGCAATCGTCTTTTGACTTCGCTGTTGGTTCTGGGTATTGCCGATTCAGGGATAAGATCGTGTCATTGATTGTAGGTTCTCCGACTGATGATGGTGCTCAATCGATTTGTAGGAGTGCTATTTGATCTGTCTCGTTTGTAGGGTCGAATCCTGTACTCGTGATAATTGTCGTCATTGCCGGCGACGCGTCTCGTCCATTGTAGCTTCTTTGGCTGCTGCTCGCACTGAATTGACTCGTAGAAATGGTATTCGATTTCTCTTGTTGATAAGGTCGAATCCTGTACTCGTGATGATCGTCGTCATTGCTGGCGACGCGTCTCGGTCGCCAATTGGTGCTGAACTCTGCTCCGCTGCCATCAGGGTGCTCAATTGAATGATGAAATGATCAATATCCGTGCTTGCAGTAATCATGCTTCGATATGTCGTATTGAAGGTAGTAATCTAAATTGTTGACATTATGATGTGGCGCATTGAGGGGTACGGCGATCGTGTAGAGGTCGACAATGGGTGCTCATTGCAGCTGTCAGTATTTGAACTCGTCTCGTTCGACCGTATGCAATTAACTCTTTCGTCTTTTGGTGCAATTCGGAGTCGATTCTGGTGAACTTGTATGCGATACGTGGAGCAGGGGTAAAACTTGTGAATTCCCTGAGCGAGACGTATCCGTTTACTGAAAAGTGATAATAGTGTAAGGGCAAGTACGACAACGTTCGGCATGATAGGCCTACGTATGGTACTTATGGTATACGGTTGCAAACATGAACTCGAGTGATAGTAAAATAGGTGTATAGCTAAGACTATCGCCAGAGAAAAAAGTCTCGTGGTGAGCCGACTATATAGAATGGCCGTTACCCGGCCACATTCACCTGTCGCCTTTACAGGCTTCCCTAGCGTTTGGTGCTGGAGGGGTGCGGCTTGAGGCTGTTGGCTTACGGCCCCAATTGGCCTCGCCTGCTCCCACCAGCCGCTCCCTAGTACGCTCCGAAGTACACTCCTGATTGCACTCGTTTGTACACACCTAGCCTGCTTGACCTACGCTCCCAAGTAATCTCTCTGGAAGCTCTCAAGTACACTCCCGAGTATGCTCTCAATGATTCTCGCAATTGCACTCGATGGTACACTCCCAGCCTGCTTGACTGTACGCTCCGAAGTATGTTCTCACGACGCTCTCAAGCCCACTACCGAGATCGATCTCAATGACACTCCCAATTGCACTCGCTGACACTCCCAGCCTGCTTGACTGCACGCTCCCGAGTAAGCTTTCAAAAAGCTCTCAAGCACACTCCCGAAAACGATCTCAAGGACGTTCCGAATTGCACTCGATGACACTCCCAGCCTGCTTGACTGTACGCTTCCAATGAATCTTTCAAGACGCTCCTAAGTACACTCCGAGTACGTTCTCAAGTAAACTTCTTAGCATGCTCTCCAGCCCACCGGCATGCAGTCTCTTGAGAAAAGCACAGAGAAGTCGACAGAGAGGTTTATCCAGCAGTCGACTGGCAATCTTACCGAGTTGACCACCATTGTACTGAAGCCGCAAATTGAAAGAGAGTATGAAGTCGACCGGATGGTCACCCAAACGGTCATCCAAAGAAGATTACTGAGTCAATGTCAACTAGCAATAACTGATAGCAACTTATATATTTGCCACTCTTGGATGCTGTCTTACTTTTGTCAGAAGGGGATGACGGGTAGTAGGGGGGGAGCTCCGCCATCTAGCTGGCCAGCCCAGAGGCGGAGGGGACTAAAAGGTTGTCATACTCTAAGTAGAGTGAATACACTATGATTAAAACAAAAAACAAAACAAAAACTGATAGCTACACGATATAGTACTCAGAGCATGCACAGCACTGCAAGAAGGCTCGGGAGAGTGCAAACTCCCTTGAACTTGGTAACTATAACCATCATTAATGAAGCTCACTTCCTAGATGTCAACGAATCAGACACAACCATGTACGATGCAACTGATGTATCTGATCAATAAATACCAAAGGCCAGGACTGATTCCGGCAGCGGAATCTCCCATCTAGGCAAAGTGACGAGCGCAACATCTCTACCACACTGATGATTCTGACGATGACCTACGCCGAGATATACAAGCCACAGGTATAGAGGGTAAGTGCAGTATGAGTTCGGAAGTGGAGGTGTGGAGGTTAAGAGTGCAGATCAGACATTTTCTGTCGTTCTTTTGTTTTCGTCTCGTCTCTCCTCTTCTCTTCGCTTCATCTCGTCATTGGATTTCGGCTTAGTACAAATGGCGTCGGCATGGGTTTTTACCACTTACCATTGGAGGTGGAGTTTCTCTGTAAGCCAGATCCGTCGAAACGTCACCATTGAGCTGGACCAATTGGTTGTGGGGCTTAGATCAGTATCGAATATCTTACCACATGATCCTCCATGTATACTCACTCGCTCTCGTGTTCAACCGTTGTGGTGAAACAGCAGGGCTAGCAGACAGAGAGCCCATCATCAACACTTCGCCGGACCTCTCACGGCATTCAAAGGGAATTGGTGAGAATGAACGGTTCTAGCTCGAGGAGCTAAGGATGAGGGTGCGAAGATATGATACGCTACCCGGCCGTTAGGAAGCACACAAATTGCATGGATCTATGAATCATTCCTGTTTAGGCTTAGCTACATGTATGTGTCCATGGACACACCGTTGTAGCTAGTCTAGTTGCGGTTAGCTGCCTTGGCATATCCATGTCATCACAATCGCACTGCTCCACTCCTTTTTTCACCCACCACAGCATTCTTTCATCCACACGGCCTTCCTACCACACTGCCATCTACTACCACTTGTTCCTCGCTCATCGACAATTCAGCTGGTTATGCTTCGTGTATAGCAACCGCTCCGAGAGTCCACTCTACTAATATGAGCACTGAGCAGTGTGTAAAATTTCAACTTTCTGTGTCAGTATCCAGGTGGAACATACGGTATAGTCAGCATCCGGATGGAACATATGGTATAGTCAGCATCCGGGTGGAGTACCTCGCTTAGTCAGCATCCGGGTCCCGCCTGCTGACAAATCATTGCGTCCCAACTATGTGTGTTGACTTTACATTTGAGCTCATTCATGGAGAGCTGCCTGGCGGAGGTCGTTCTGTAAAGTGGCACGTCGGGAGCTGAGACACTGATCCGATTTGGGGGGATGCATGACGAGAGCCGAGACTCTAATCATTGGTTTACTATCAATCGTGAGACGTGGCGAGAGTTGACATTTCGTTTGAGCTCATTCATGGAGAGCTGGCTGGAGGCGCTCGACTTCCAGGGAGGTACGCCGGCAGCTGACACTCCAAGACAATCTTCAAAAGCACGACGAGAGCTGAGACTCTAATCATTGGTTAACTCTGGGTCGTGAGGATGGTTGAGTTTACCTTTGGGCTCCTTCACGGAGAGATGTCTGGAGGCGGTCAATGTGTACGGAGGCACGTCGCAAGCTGATACTCCAATCATTGGTTAACTCTCAGTCGTGGGAATGTGATGCGTGTTGACTTTACCCTTGAGCTCATTCATGGAGAGCTGGCTGGAGGCCCTCGATTTGTAGGTAGGCAAGCCGAGTGCTGAGATCTAAGACGATCTGGAGGGCAGCGCGACGAGAACAGGGACTCTAAGGCGATCTGCAGGGAAGGGCGACGAAGGCTGAGGCTCCAATCATTGGTTGACTCTCAATTATGGGAATGAGGCGACATTTGACATTACCCTTGAACCCATACATGGAGAGCTGGCTGGAGACAGTCGATGGGAAGGCCATCGATTGGGTGGTAGTCGATCGGATGGGAGGCGCGACGGGAGCCGAGACTCCAATCCTTGGTGAACTCTCAGTTGTGGGAATGAGACGAGTGTTGACTGTGCCTTTGAACTCATTCATGGAGAGCTGGCAGGCAGCGGTCAATCTGTAGAGAGGCACTTCGGGAGCTGAGACTCTAATCCAATGGGGAGGGAGACGCGACGAGACCCAAGACTCTAATCATTGGTTAACTCTTAATCATGGGAATGTGGTGAGAGTTAACATTACCTTTGAGCGCATTCATGAAGAGATGGCTGGAGACAGTCAATCAGGAGGCGTTCAATTGGGAGGCGGTAGATCGAGAGGTGGTCGATCGCGTGGCAGTTGATCGGCAAGGAGGCGCGACTGGACCTACGACTACAATGATTGGTTAACTCTCAGCCGTTGGAGTGCGACGAGTGTTGACTATATCTTGGAGAGCAGGCTGTGGCAGTTGACCTGTAGGGGGGCACGCCGGGAGGTGAGACTCTAAGATGATCCGGAGGGAAGCGCGAAGAGAGCCGAAACTCCAATCATTGGTTCACTCTCAAACGTGGGAATGGGGTGAGAGTTGACTTTGCCTTTGACCGCATACATGGAGAGATGGCTGGAGACAGTCGATTGCGAGCGAGGTGCGACAGGAGCGCAGACTCTGATTATTTGGTAACTCTGAGTCGGGGGAATGTGATGAGTGTTGACTTTACCTTTGTACTCATTCACGGAGAGCTGGACGGAGGCGGATGATCTGTAGAGAGGCACATCAGGAGGTGAGACTCTAATCCTATGGGCATTGAGGCGCGACGGAAGCTGAGACTGTAATCATTTGTTAACTCTCAGGCATAGTAATACGGCGAGATAGCCGGACGCGGTCGATCGGGCGGGAGGCTCGACGCGAGCTGAGACTCTAATCATTCATTTACTTTCTTGCGTGGGAATGTGACAAGTGTTGACGTTGCCTTTAAGCTGATTCAAGGAGAGCTGGCTGGAGGAGCTCAATTTGTAGGGAGGCGGCGAGCTGAGTCTCAATGACGATCTGCAGGGAAGCGCGACAAGAGCCGAGTCATGAATCACTCCTGTACCTTTAACATTCCGAAATATACTGAGTATTTACATGTAGCAAAGAATGCCGGACTGCAGTCCACGTACATTGCAAAATAAACATGCAATTGCGTGACAAAAACTCAGATGGTGATGAAAACTCCCGTGCGATGTGGCGCTGAACCCAGTCGAGAGCGATGGTGATGAAAATTACGTCATGCGTGATGAAAACCCCTGTCCGCTCAGCGCTAAACCTTGGTGGTCAGAGAGTTTGATGTGGTGCGCCCGTTGCCACGCAGATTTAGCGCCGAGCAGGGATCTAATCCCTGTTTTTCACATAATTTTTTGTGTGCACAGGTCTGGTCCTAACGCGAAGTCTGTTGATTCTACCGGCTTGCCGAGACACGAAGGGAGTACTTGGACGAGGGGGCTTGGCCCTATTGTGGCGAATCGTTCCGATCCGGGCTCCTGGATTTTCCCTTCCACCACTTCCATCCTTTCTTTCATGCATTTGGCTAACACGGAGAGAGCAGATTCAGAGGCGTACGAATCTGTGCGGGTCTGCAGTTGGGAGATCATCCCCTCAGACATATGGCAATTCACGGCGGTGAAGCGCACTTAGAAGAGCCGTATACTTATAAACTACAACTGGAAGCCCGGGCAAGAGATAATGTCCCAGATACGAGAGACGACAGTCCTGCGGCAAGCTACTTTATCCCGCAACACATCTCTTGTTGAGATTATGGGAATTGGACTTACGAGCGCCGATATGCCCATCCTGGAGATGCATTAATGCTCGGAGATGCATGACAATCAGTCTTTTTGACAATTGCGATATACACGAGGTAATGTGAAATTCCACCGCTGCCAAGATCTTAACTTTCGATGATACGGTACAAGACTAGCAATTGAAACCAGGTATGCACGTATACGTACCTGAGGCCTCGCCGTACCGAGCACATTCCCGACTACTATTCAAAGGATCAAATCAAACAGCCTGATGGCAGAGACTACAACGCCGAATTTGTTACGAAGTTAGATTACCGAGAAGACAATCCCGAATGAGACTCCGGCTCCGACTCGGCGATCCCGAGATCAACAACTATGATATTAATTGACGACTACAAATCAACTTCCGAATCAAGCGCTCCCAATCGATATTCCCTACCAAACCGTATGAGATTAGTCATCAACGGGGCAATGATTGTCAATGAGGGGGATGACCGTACCGGAATTGCAACCCCTACCGCAACAATTACCGTACCGGAAGCGCAGGAACGAAGCACCATGAGATATATTCATCAATTGAGAAGGCTAGCAGCGGCAAGTGCACCTAGGGATGAATCGACTAGTGTACTCAGAGAACGACGATAAGTGCACCAAGTCAAGTGATGGCAAGCACACCTACTGATAAATCAACAAGCACACCCGGAGGAGAGCCAACGAGCGCACCCCGCAATCTGAGACTACAAGATCACCTCGCATACGACGGGTGACCAGTATACCTACAAATGCACCGGAGAAAGATGACAAGCCAAACGAGCCTGATCCATGCCGAATGAGTGCAAATACGGATTCCGATGCTGTTCCGAACAAGTTTCCGAATGACTGCGAAATGGCTACCGAAGCAGTTCCGAATGAGATACCGAACAACTGCGATATGGCTACCGAATTCGTCCTGAACAAGATTAAATATGACCACCGAACCTACTGAATAGCCTACCGAATGGCTTCACAAGAGACAGTCAAGATAACTACCAAGAGATGGTCACCGAGATTTCACACCGACGGATATCACTGCCGAAGGACTTCACATGGAGATCGAGAGGATTACCGGAAGCCCTACCGTACCAAGCCAACGACCAAGACGCTTACCGAATGGCGTACCAAAGGATCAAGAAACTATCGCCGAACGGCATTCCGAACTGAATGCCAATCCTCCTTACCAGAGACCTACCAAATGACTACCGAGCAGCAAACGGATATTCAACCGAAGCTGCCTACCGAGATGGCACAGAGAATTGGTCCAAGAATGCACCGAAGCTATCATCCGAATGACTTTCACCGAGAAGTAGTCCACCGAGACCCTACCAAATGGCGAATCAAGACATGGCGAGAGCTGCAAATGCAATGCACAAAGCGGCTTTCCGAGAGCAGAAGCGCTCTTGTTACATGGTGAGTATAACCTACCGAGATGTTAACGTGTTATAGTGGGATCAATGATATGATATGCCACCCACGTCCGATACAATAAGCGTCAATTCTGCCACCACCGTGTGGTCACCGCGAGCGCTATATCCAATTCACCGTTACGATGCCAGGAGCGGAAGCTCACATCGTTGTCCAAAGTCAAGACGAGACCCATATTATAATCGTTTTCCTTATCTTACCCTTTCCAATTCCGATGATGGTCTATGCCTAGAATGAACTTTTCTACCGACGAAGCGAAAGCCGAACCGAATCACCGGCAGATTACGAGTACGATCCTGAATCACGATTACACTGCTACTGAGCCACGATGGCAATCGACAATCGATATATATGTCGTCGACGGAGCAACAAATTTTTAAAAAGAGGGAGATAGCCGTGTCAGACCAGTCAAGTCTTACCGACAAGTTGTTATAGTTTATTCATACATCCTACCGGCAAGTCTACCAAGTGGACCGAGATTGAAATGATATCTCCTATCAAGAGGGTACCCATGAAGTCCACCGGATAGTCACCGAAGGGGACTTCAAAAGATAATTACCCACTCAAGATGTATCTACGAGTCAATGCCGAGTACTGATGACTACCGGCTGCAAGATATACTCTACAGAGCATGCGGAAGCACTGCGCAGAGCTCAGACAGCGCTAGCGCGCTGGAACTTGGTAAGTATAACCATTTTAGAAAAGCCTACGTGTTAGATGTCGATGAATGAGATGCAACTTCACACGATGCAATTGACGTATACGATCGACGATCATCGAAGGCTACGAACGATGCCGGCAGGGGAAGCTCCCATCCATGCAATGCCGAGTCACGAGCAGAAGCTCTACCACCCTGATGATTCCGACAATGACGTACGCTAAGATATACGAGCTATGGGAATGGATGGTAGGAGGAGTATGGGTTCAGCTTGGAGGTGGAGATATGGAGGACGGGAGCACTTTTGGCGGTTTTCTTGTTTCTTCTCTTCTTCTCTTCTTTTCTTTGGATCTCGGCCCGGTACAAATGGCGTCGGCATGGGTTTTTACCTCCTGCCACTGGAGGTGGAGTTTCCCCGTGCGCCGGATCCGCTGAAAGGTCGCCATTGGGCTGTACCGGTCGGTTGTGGGACATATGGGTTCGTACGACTGCGTGCGTAGGATGACTGTTTCATTCCTTGTTTCCCTTTTCTTCTCTTCTCTTCTTATTGGATCTCGGCCCAGTACAAATGGCGTCGGCACGGGTTTTACCACCTACCACTGGAGTTGGATTTTCCCAGTGCGCCAGATCCGCCGGAAGGTCGCCCTGAGTGGTACCAATCAGTAGCGGGAGTTATGAATTCGTACGAGTACGTACGAGGAATGATTGTATAAGTCTTCCTTCCGTTCTGTTTTCTCTTGTACGGTTTATTCAGCTGAGGAGGTCTGCACCTAAAGAGGGGGATAATGTAACGGCGGCACGTGACCCGGGCCGGGTAATGGCCATGCAATATAGTCGGCTCGCCACGAGCCTTACATCTCTAGCGATAATCTTACCTATACATCCACATCTACCATCACTCGCATCCACTTTTGCAAGCGTATCCTATACTTACCATACGTATGCCTATGAGGCCGAACGAAGGCGTAAGTGGCCTTACAGTACCTCCCTACACGATCGACCGCCATTAGCCAGCTCTCTTTGAGAGCTCACAGGTAAAGTCACATTGTCACATTCCCACGGTTGCCAGTTAACTAACTGATGAATAGACTCTCATCGCCTGGCGCGCTGTCCATGGACAGCCTCCAAGTACTCGTCCAATCTCGCTCGATAACGGCCTCCACGTGCATCTCCAAACTCGCTCAATCACGGCCTCCAGGTGTATCTTCAAACTCGCTCCATTACGGCCTCCAAGTGCATCTCCCAAGTACACTCAATCGCGGCCTCCAAGTGCAGGTCCTAACTCGCTTGATGACGGCCTCCGAGTGCATCTCCAAACTCACTCCATTACGGCCTCCAAGTTCGCACGATCATGACCTCCAAGTGCATCTCCCCACTCGCTCGATTACGGCCTCCAAGTGCATCTCCAAACTCGCCCGCTTGCGATCTCGGAGTGCATCTCCAAGTCTACTCGATCAGGGCCTCCAAGTGTATCTCCAAATACGCTCAGTTACCGCCTCCAATTCCATCTCCAAAGTCGCTCGATGACGGCCTCGGAGTGTATCTCTGAGTTCCCTCAATCGTCATTTTCAGGTGCTCCCAGAATGCTCTCAAGCACCGCCTGCAGCCAGTCCAGATATACCGTGTGTAGATGGGTAGATATATAGATACATGGATGAGAATACAAACTGAATACTTCAGTTTTAAAAATCATTGAACGATGAGTAGTAGATATGATTTCCGGGCGCACCTGCGGCGTTCCCAACGAAGATGTTTTTCCCAGACTGCTCTACTGTGATTAGAGGTGATCCCAGAGTTGTCGCCGGAGCTCCGAGGCTTGTCGTCGGCGCACCGAGACTTGTCACCGGCGCTCACAGACTTGGTGCCGGCGCTCCCTGGTGCACCCAAAGTTCTCTCCGGCGCTCCGAGATGTTCCCAAACCTATCACAATCACTCCCATGGTACTCCTGTATCAGTCATCTGTGATCCCAGTTACTCTGAAGGCAGGCAGGAATGCCCTCCTAGGGTCTGATACTCTCCTGAAATTGACGCATCTAAGATTACACTCCACATCCTCTCAGACACTCCTTGAGTCTTCCAGTGACTACAATTCATTTTGCTGATGATGATCAAGGGATACTGGAGGAGTACTTGGAGGCGGTCGATTTGGAGGGAGGCGCAACGGCTGCTGAGACTCTATTGATTGTTTGAATTGTCATTGTGGAAATGTAGAGAGTTGAGTATAACATCTGCCGGGAGATGAGAAACTGGCTGGGAGAGGCAGACTGTCAATCTTAGGATGATGCTGTACTTAGTTTATGCTGTACTTGGTGTTAACTGATGATTATAGCATGGAGAGATAGAGGGGGATGACATAACTTCGTGTTCTTAGGTGATGGTAGAGTTGAGCACAAGACAGAGAGAGATCAGAGGAGATGGGGGAAAAGACCATAAGAAACTAGGACTTAGAGAATTGCGTGTGCGAGTCAATTTCCTATCCCTGATATGGCAGGTACGAGTCCCAATCCGGTGTGGAATTGCACCAATACGAGGTCTTCCTAACCCAATCAGGGAAGACGTCCCCCTGATTTCTCATATCCGCTCGTAACCTCCACATCGTCCTCATCTTCATCCCCCATCTCTCTCATTCTCGTCCACAACTTTACCATCATTGCAGAACACAAAGTCAAGTCATCCCTCTCTATCTCTCCATGTCATGATCATGAGTTGACAACGAGTACAGCATACACCGAGTACAGCATCCGCCCAAGATTGTTTGTCTTCCCTTCATTCTCATGATTACGAGTTGACCCCTGAATGTAGCATCAGCTTCCGGCATTCCTCCCTACAACATCGACCGCCACCAGGTAGCTCTCCATGAGAGCTCAAATGTAGAGTCACCTTGTCACATTCCCACGGTTGCGAGTTAACTAACTGATGAATAGAGTCTCAAGCACCCGGCGTGCCTTCCATCGACCGGCTCTAAGTACTCGTCCAATCTCGCTCGATCACGGCCTCCGAAGTGTATCAGCAAACTCGCTCGATTACGGCCTCCAAGTTCGCAAGATCATGACCTCCAAGTGCATCTCCAAACTCGCTCGATCACGATCTTGGAGTGCATCTCTAAGTTCACTCGATCATGGCCTCCAAGTTTATCTCCAAATACGCTCGATTACCGCCTCCAAGTGCATCTCCAAACTCGCTCGATCACGGCCTCCAAGTTCGCACGATCATGGCCTCCAAGTGCATCTCCAAACTCGCTCGATCACGGCCTCGGAGTGTATCTCTGAGTTGACTTGATCGTCATTTTCAGGCGCACCTCGAATTGCTCTCAAGCACCGCCTGCAGCCAGTCCAGATATACTGTGTGTAGATGGGTAGCTATATAGATGGATAGATGAGAATACAAACTGAATACATGAGTTCTAAAAATCGTTGAACGATAAGTAGTAGCTATGATTTCCGGGCGCACCAGCAACGTTCCCAAAGATGTCGTTTTTCGCAGACTTCTTTACAGTGATTCGAGGTGCTCCCAGGCTTGTCGCAGGCGCTCCCAGGTGCTCCCAGGCTTATCGTCGGCGCTCCCAGACTTGTCGTCGGTGCTCCAAGAGTTGTCGTCGGCGCGCCCAGACTTGTTGTCGGCGCTCCCAGACTTGTTGCCGGCGCTCCTAGGTTCTCCCAGGCAATGATTCCACCAGTCCAGCAATGGACCAGTCCGGACTGGAACCGTCTAGTCTAGTCCAGGTCCAGTCCAAGAAATTTTTGGACCGGGATCGGACCAATCCCCAATTTTTCGGGACCTGGACTGAACTGGCCTGGACTGCTTTGGACCAGTCCACTCGGGCCGAATCGGCCCGAATACGCTTGGAGTTACTGATACACTGAATCAACAAATAGACTCAGACACACATACTCATACATGTAGACTCATCTTGCCATTCACAAGTCACAATGCACATCTCACCCCTCACCACTTGCCACTTGCCATTTGCCACTTGCCACTTGCCACTCACCACACGTTTGGTATGGTTGGGTTTCTCGTGGTGGAGCTTGCTAGCAGTGGCGGGTTGGTTCATAGTGATTGCTCGCAGCGGGTGGTTGTTATGAAGTGACGTTGTGTCTGAGTTGTTGTTGTTTATTCATACTGTATTTACTCTAGCTAGAGTATGACAGGCCCTGATTCCCTCCGCCTCTGGGCGAGCCGGTTAGATGGCAGAGCTCCCACCTACTACCCTTCGTCCCCGCTGACAAAAGAAAGAAAAAGAGGGAGAGAAAAGAAAGACTGGCCGCTCCGGCCTCCTTGCCTCACCCCGGTGGGAACTTCCCGACGTCAATGGCCGCCAGGATGTCCATCACTGTCATGTCACATATCTCCATGGAAAACAGCTCCGACACCTGTGCCCGCCTGCATCGGCCAGCTTTCCAGCCCGTTGCCAATGATTTTGCGCTTGTCATTGGGATAAGTCTCCTATTGCCTGCTTGCCCTTCAGTCTGTAGCCAAAGTGCTTACTGCATTTGTCGGTGTTGAGATCAATCGAGTACGAATAGAGATATTGAATTGACTATCGTACAAATGTGATTGTCTAAAGAGCAAAGAGAGAGAAAGACAGACAAATATATATGGGAAAGAAGATAGCATACTCGGCGAATCCGAGTATCACATCTGGAGACTGATGCCGGGCATCACTGCCGGGGCTGGATCTACTCCTCGGCATGGGGGCCGCAAGCCACCGGCCTCATGCCCGCAGCTTTAGGCCGAAAGCCACCCAAGCCATCGGGCCAAATCCCGTGCCAACAGTCGGCCTCCCACTGGGCCTTGGCTGCTGAACTTCTTTGAGTTGTGTCTGAGTTAGGGTTGCAGGGATTACTGTCTCACTTCTCTAGTTTTTCGGATCTACTTTGAAATTGATAAATATTATGCTGTTTGGACTGGTCCAGACCAAGTCCGTCCAGTCCAAGACTGCCAGTCTGGGGCCCGGTCCAGTCCGACCTTCCGGTGGGACCGGACCGGACTGAGCCCTACCCCAGACCGGGTCCGTCCGGACTGGTGGAATCATTGCTCCCAGGTGCTCCCAAAGTTCTCTCCGGAGCTCCGAGGTGTTCTCAAACTTATCACAATCACTCCCATGGTACTCCTGTACCAGTCATCAGAGATCCCGGTTACTCCGAAAGCCGGCCGGAATGCCCTCCTAGGGTCTGATACTCTCCTGAAATTGACGCATCTAAGTTTACACTCCACATCCTCTCAGACACTCCTGAAGGCTTCCAGTGACTAAAATACATTTTGCTGATGCATGAGTTAACACTGAGTGCAGCATACACCGAGTACAGCATACACCGAGTACAGCATACACCTAAGATTGTCTGTCATCCCTTCATTCTCACGATTTCTAGTTGACCCCTGAATGTAGCTTCAGCTTCCGGCGTACCTCCCTAGCGATCGACCGCCACCAGCCAGTTCTCCATAAGAGCTTCAAAGGAAAAGTCACCTTGTCACATTCCCACGGTTGCGAGTTAACTAACTGATGAATTGAGTCCCGGCACGCCGTCCATCGACCGCCTCCAACTACTCGTCCAGTCTCGCTCGATCACGGCCTCCAAGTGTATCTCCAGACTCGCTCGATTACGGCCTGCAAGTTCGCTCGATCACGGCCTCCAAGTGTATCTCCAGACTCGCTCGATCACGGCCTCCAAGTTTATCTCCAAACTCGCTCGATTACGGCCTCCACAAATGCATCTCCAAACTCGCTCGATCACGGCCTCGGAGTATATCTCTGAGTTCACTCGATCGTCATTTTCAGGCGCACCTCGAATTGCTTTCAAGCACCGCCTGCAGCCAGTCCAGATATACCGTGTGTAGATGGGTAGCTATATAGATACATAGATACATAGATGAGAATACAAACTGAATACATGAGTTTTAAAAATCGTTGAACGATTGGTAGTAGCTATGATTTCCAGGCGCACCAGCAGCGTTCCCAAAGAAGATGTTGTTTTTCCCAGACTGCTCTACTGTGATTTGAGGTGCTCCAAGGTTTGTCACCGGCGCTCCCAGGTGCTCCCAGGCTTGTCGTCGGCGCTCCCAGTTACTCTGAAGGCCGGCAGGAATGCCCTCCTAGGGTCTGATACTCTCCTGAAATTGACGCATCTAAGTTTGCACTCCACATCCTCTCAGACACTCCTGGAGGCTTCCAGTGACTAAAATACATTTTGTTGATGCTATGCAACGCGACCCGTTGCCTGGGCGACGGGAAGCGTGTAATTCTCCGTCAGAGGGTACGAGGTTCCGTCAGAGCCGTCAGAGCCGTCCGGAACACCCGGGTGTTCCTGACGGAAACTAGAGTTGTTGCTGATGGTTAAAGAACGGTGTACAGGGTAATCATAGGCATTGTTCTGCAAAGTCATCTCATCTAAGCAGGGGTCCCACAGGGCACACCTGTATCTTCAATTCTCTTTGAAATATACACCGCTGGGCCGATAAATTGGGTTGAAGAGAGAGCCCAAGGAATCAAAGTCTTCTCTTGCATGGATGACATAGGGCGGATGACAACCAAGAGTGAAATAAACCACATGGACAGGAAACTCAAAGCCGCGCAACGGAGACCACCGCGTGAGGCAGCAGGCGAAATCTCCAGTTTCACACTGCAATGTCAGACCTAGCACTCTTCACATGCAAGAGATGCCACAGGAAGGACCTCCAGCTAAAACTCACAGCTAAAATCAAAGTAGAAAATCATTTCGTCTTATTCATCAAAGAAGGGACACAATAGTTGGCTGTCTGTACATATGCCCGACTGAAGTTCAAAGAGCATCACAACCAAGTCAATGACAATTATCTGGGCAGGAGAAGCCCGACTTCGCGAACTCACAAGGTTGCACTGCATTGTAGTACAGCGGAAAATAGCAGTCCAAATAGCCTGCATCCAAGCTGTGGTACTATGCTGAAGAGAGCTCTGGTGGGATTCGAAAGAGACAGGCAGACGAGTGGATCTTCAGCTGCTTTTGAATCGGCATGTCAGGTCAACTCTGGGCGCACTCCCCTTGCGGCCACTGGGTGCACTTATGCGAGACACACACCCTGCCAGGAGCACCATACTCCAGGCAACAACAATTTACTGCGAGGGTCGCAAATGCGTGTGAAGGCTCCATGCTAAATAACACGCACAACTACCCAATGTCGGCCGCACCGATATGCAGAGTTATCAGGACAGACCACGAACGAGGGCAGCAAGCAGAGACTATGTGCAGGCAGCAACCTGATGAAGAGCCGGCTATCAAGACGGGCAGACTGAGCGACGACACTGCTGTTATGACGGAGGCAATCCGATGGGTGAGCACGAGGGACTCCAAGGTACGCGCGGGGTCAGATTTTCGTTAAAGGGCAGATCTCGGTCCAACGATTGCAGAGTGGGTTGCTCTGCTGTAAGCAACCGCGAATATGGCTCGTAAGCCTTGCGCAGTCTCTTTGTCACTGGACCAGTGGAGGTCTACGATGCAAAGCTTGGGCGATCGGACTCACACACTGACGGCCAACGCAAAAGAGGGACAGCCTTCATTCACGTGCAGTGAAGAGTGTCGCTGTCTTCAGGGACTAGCCGGTGGCCTTCAGCTGAATGGAGCACCTGGATCCTGGGCCAGGACAGCCTCTAGCCAGGTGGATTAATCATAGCGCTAGGGCACTTCACAAAGTCGGTATAAAAACAATGATCCACTGGGACCCGGGACAAAGTGGCATCAACCAGATTGAGGAAGCAGATCGCTATGCGAATGTAGCGCGAGAAGGCCGCAGTGGAGGCACTGTAAATCAACGTATGTACACCCTGGCGGCAATCAGGACAAGATGAATCTCAGAAACAAAGGCGTCGGCCAACGCTCACTGGGAGGCTGACGAATGCAGCAAACATTATGGCTACAGACTGACAGGCAAAGCTGGGAACAACTGACCCATCCCGATATGTAGGGTGAAGTCACGGGCAGCCAGATTCTACTGACTGAAGTACGGGCACGTACTTGATACGATTTTGACACCGAGGCGACAACAAGTGCTGGCGGTGCGACGGCGGAGGCAGAACGGCCCAGGTACGGGAACACCTCTTCTGCCACTGCAGCCGATGGAAAGACCAGCAAAGAACGCTCTGGAAGAGGTATGGAAGGCAATGGGGTAGAGAGTAGGCAAATGCCAACACGTGCAGATCTCTGAGCTGTTCTCCATAGAAAAGTGCGATAAGGCGGTGATGGACTTCCTGGTGACCACCGAGGTGGGAAAGTTCCCCGCCCAGGCGTGTGGACGAGTAAGAGCCAACGTTGTCTCGTTTCCTTTGTATCGTATCTCATCGACTCCCTCTTTAGATGTGTCTTTCTTTTGTCAGAGAGGGGACGATGGATAGTAGGAGTGGTGCACCCCCATCTAGCCGGCCAGCCCGGGGGCGGAGGTGTTTGGGGGTCTGTCATACTCTAAGTAGAGTGAATACAGTATGATTAAAACAAACAATCGACGAGGGACAGACTCAGTGACAACACCGCGGCTAAGAGAGAGGTGATACGCTGGGCGCGAGAGAAGGAGGCCAAAGTAGGCACAGGGGTCTGGATACGGCGCTCTAAGGGATCTCCATCTGACAGCCGCAGGGTGGGAGACCCGGCAGTATTCGAACACGGAGACGGCAGGTCGGCCATCCGCAGTCCCCCCGGAACAGGACGAGTGGAGGTCTACGATGCAGAGCTGTGGGCAATCGGAATCGCACTCCGGAAGTCAGTTAACATGAGAGACATACTTCAGACACATGGAGTGACTAATGTGGCTATCTTGAGCGACTGGCAGGCGGGTATCCGGAAAACAGAGCACCTGGAGCCAGGGTCAGAGTAGCCGCCAGCCAGGTGGATTAACCAAAACGCGAGGACCATTGGCAAAGCCGGTATTAAAACAGAGATCCATTGGGTGCTGGGACACACTGGCATGCCTGGCAATGAGCAGGCAGATCACGAAGACAATCTAGCGCGAGAGGACCGTAGAGCAGGTACGGTACGAGCCCGAATGTACACCTCCGCAGCAAATAGCACCAGAACAATCTCAGAAGCGAAGATGCTGGCGAAGGCACAGTGGGAGGCTGACAAATGCAGTGAACTTTACCGCTACAGACTGAAAGGCTATGCTTGGAGCAAGAGACCGATCACAAAGCGTAGCGTGAAGTCACTGGTAGCCTGATTCTACAGACTGAAATCCGGGCATGCGCCAGTAGGTATGTACTTGAAACGGTTTGGACAGCAAGGAGATGATAAGTGCTGGTGCTGCGGCGGTGGAGGCAGAATAGCCTAGACACGGGAACTCCTCTTCCGCCACTGCAGCCGATGGGAAGAACAGAAAAAAATCCCCTTGAAAGAAATGGGGATAGCAACGGGATGAAGAGCGGGCAGATGCTGACATGCGCAGAACTCTGAGCTGTTCCCCATGGAGAAGTGCAAAAAGCGGTGATGGACTTCCTGGTGGGCACTGAAGTCGTAAAGCTCCCGCCAAAGTGAGTGGAGGAGTAAGAGCCGGTGGTCTCTCGTTCGTGGGATGTTATTTCCTACAGTATGATCAAAACAAACAAAACAAACAAAAATCATAGGGGTCATGATGATAGCGTACAGAGCAATTCTTATTTTTGGTTGAGTGTAATTAGCACTTTGTATATATGCTCCGCGAATGAACCAGTCTACTCGCGGTGGGTGGGACACTATGAATGGACCGGTCGTTCTGCGGAGTGACAGCCTCCGGGAATGGACTAGAACAGCAGATATCTTCAGATAACTCCCGACTCTACGGATTTTCCACGAGACAACTGCCGGTACGTGCCAAGTGTAGTCTCACAAATCATGATCTTATCTGACCAATCTGTGAATCTACAGATGACTGGTCGGTCAATCTGATCGTTTGAGAACACTGTCTTGATTATTAACTACATACGTCTATTTACATCTACTCAAGCTTTGCTATGTTAAAGAGGAATGTTAAGTTTAACATTAATTTATTATAACCACCACAACACTTTATAGCATAATTACCCCTTCAGCTACCTACACACAACCACTCAGCTACATCACCTACTTACTAGCTGTGCTAGCTCTTCGTATTCCTTCACAAACCATGAGCTATTCGCCTCTTGTCACGTGCTCGTCACGCTTGTACTGTCTTATCTGAATCGTCTATCATCCCCCGGTTAATGAGATGCATCAGTAGATCGAAATAGATCCGAACGAACTGGTCTCTATCTTCAACCACTTTGAGGTCGAAGATACGTGAAACCTGCAACTGTAGATGCATGTCTGGTGGCAGGTCCCCGCTATCAACTGCATCCAAGTACTCCCTGGTGATAACCGCAGTAACAATAGCAACAGTGTGTCCGGGGCGAATAGTGATGATGTATGGTTGGCATCTTTGACAGCGCAGGGTTTCTGGCGCGCGCTGGATATCCATTTGAGCCAGTGCTATGATGCAGCCAGCTTCCTTGGAAAAATCAGCGGCCCCCGGTGGCTTGGAAATTTTATTTTTTTTGTCATAGGGGCGGATTATAGTGAGGATGAGGCGCCCAGGATATGCAGATTCCGGGTCGGAGTTCCAGCAATCCCACTGATTAAATTGTATCGTCAGTCCATTGATCTACGCGTGCGGGCCTTCGCTTGGAATGCAGGAATACTTTACGTACACGGCAGAGCATGATGATTGCGGATGCGACAAAAGTGGAACTCGTGGTGCCGAAGCGGATGCCGAGGCTAGGATTATCGATGAAATCTGTGCGATATCGTGTCCCGACACCGGTGACACCGCTATGGATCAGGCAGTAGGTAAGATCGGTGAGGAATTCCTCTGTCGGATCGCCGAGGTCGCGGTACTGAGGTTCCTCTTGGGGAGGCGTACGATTGACGTGTGTCCTACAAATATACTTTACCGACAGATGTAGCATGCGAATAGACCCTCCGATGTGTTCAGGGTAAAGATGGCTGCCAATCCGAAGATAATCGTGACTGCCATCGGCGTCTTCGTTAACGCTCTGATTGTGACCACATATCGTAGTTGAGAGGTGCTCGATCAGGGCATGTCGCTTGTCAGAAAGGACTTGGCTCGCTTCCTCGCATGCTACAAGGATCCTAGCGGGAGGACAGTCGAACGCGAATGTGGGATCTGACGATAGATCAAGGTTATTAAACACGGTGACGTGCAGCGCGTCAAGGTAGCGCGCGTTCCAGCGATAGACATCCAGGAGGCAGCATCGCATGCGCGAGTCGAGATGAGCGGTATAGGTCGAGAGAGAGAGTTGGGAAGGGGGGGCAGAGCTCGACATAACAATCGGCAGTCAACAGAAGTGTCCGTTGTAGAGATATGGCGTGGCACTTAACGCGATGCGACATCATAACCACGTGACATCTTGTTGGACCGAATCCGTTGTCCGTAGGTGGCGTACCCAAAGACTAAAGTGCTAGCGGCTCCACCGCTCAACCTTAACCCAATACCACGTGATAACCGCACTCAAGATCCGTCCAAGTCATCTAACCTAAGCTAATCTAATCTATTATGGTCAACCATCACCACACCCCCGCCCTAAAACCACAAATTTGAGAAACTGCATTCGTCGCCAATCCAATGGATACTCCAACATATCGCCGCAAGGTGGCGGAGAAGTTCCTTAACGACCGGGAACTGCCAATGACGGACCGCAAACTTGCCGTCTCGACCTCAAGCTGGACGTCCCGACACCTCGACGAATTTCGCATCGACTATATAGTTCGTGCGAGTGGCAGCTCGGACAAGATTATCGAGAGGATGTTTTCACGGCCAGTCCAACTTGTCACCAATCAACAGCAGTACTGCAGGCGGGTAGCCAACTCGCTTTCCGTTCGCTACGAGGATATAGCATGCCTAAGACACGCAGAGATCCAAGCACTCTTAACCACGAAATACAAGTCTGCAGACTTCGGGCCGTTCTACTGTGCACTTGCGACAGTTCTGGAGTCGCCTTCACAGAAGGAACCAACCGCCGATGGCCTACAGATACGAGCCTCACGAACCCGACTTCCAGCGGGTAGTTATGATATCGAAGCTCAGTTCAGCCAACTAGGCATTTCTGAAAGTTCTGAGACCCAGAATGTTGGCTTTCGTCGTGACACAATCTCATCCGATGGTAGTGGATCAGATTACTCGGACGGCTCTGCTAGGATGACAGGGACCTCCCTTTATCAGGGCAGGGAGAAAGACGAAGCAGCGACTGACCATCTCCTTGTTATATTTCTACAAACCCTCGCCAATGGACTTCCCTTGCCTGATACTCGGGTATGGGCGGCCGAATTCGAAACTATGCAGCTGAACCTATCAAGTATCTGCATCGGCGGCATTCTGAGGTCGATTAATGACGGGTCTTTAGTAGCAAAGACCCACTGGGCTGATGGTACCTGGGGTCACACAGATCCGCTATTGCCACTATGCGCCTTGGAGGTGAGGACAAGCCAATTACTACTTAATACCGCACCGTTCAAAGAAAAGTTGGAGCTAACCACTAAAAAAGTCAAAACGTCGAGTTCGCCGCAAACATGATGAAACTGTCAGCCCGAAAGATTCTGTGGCACGGGACAAGAAGATACGCGGCTTAAGGGTGCAACAAGCTGGCGAAATGCTTGCCATCTTCTTTATCGCCAGAAGATAATTGCCAAAGACCCGACCGACATGACACAAACGCAACGAACGGTGTTTCTAATAGCCGCCGAGCAATCCAAAATCTACTTTTTGTGGGCCGAGTTTTCAGTGTCCTACATCCAAGAGATTCTGGCATTGGAAGATTTGGCCTGAACAATGCTTACGGAGAACGAGCGCTCTGCCAACGACCATGAGGACTGCGATCAGGAAAAGCAGGTACCAGATCACGAAAGCAATGATTGTAACGATGATCAAGATCTTAATCAGGAGGAGGAAAAACCGGGTCCGCGGTTGGAGATCTATGAAACGATGCCACTCAACCTGGAAAGATGCGAAGAGAGAAAACGTGCAGCAGGGGTGGTGTTGAAGATGCTTATCAACATCGAAGCAGAGTGGGACATGGGGGATAATCTAGCAACATTCCTCAGATGAAGAAATGTGCCTGTACTGTGATACAAATGAGGCGAATTGTATTATAGCCAGATTTTCAGACCTTGGGTTGAGGTTAAGGCTACACTTCCGACCGGATGCTGGAACTACTGAAATGAGAACTACATCCTCCGACCAGAAGTTGGGAGTCTATCCAAGTCCAAATATCATCTGCCTGCTAGGAATTCAAACTTTCCGAAGAAGAATAGCATTCTCTGATCGGAAGTTGAGAATATCTCCCAGCCAGATAGTGTTTAATCTTCCGGCCAGAAGGTGAAAGTGTTTGCCCGCTTTGAAATCAACCTTATAACAAGTAGGTTCTGAGCTTCTACAAGGTAAAGCTCTACTACATGCGTGAGAACGGAAAACGTAAGATCTCCACTCGGTCGAGTAACCCCCATTCCAAACTCAGAAGTACCTTTCCTGCAGCGGTATAAAATCTATGAAGCGAATGACCACCTAGACAATGAAAACAATGCTGATATGGATCATGAACTGAGTGAAGGGCTGAGCAAGAATCTAAGCGAAACTGATCCCGGGCCAACGACAGAATCAGAAATTGATGAAAAGCGAATGATAATGGAAGAACAGCGCGCAATGGTAAACAATGCCATCCAACCATACACCCAACTCTGGGTGCAAAATGCCAAACGGAGGATAGCAAACCGGGAATGCTGCAGAGTTTCTGTTTCACCTGAAGCAATGGCAACAAAAATGTTCAATACAACCTATCTAGATCCGTACTGCGGCATAGCAACAGTGCTTGATCGCTGCATAAACTGTGTACATTCTAACTTCAAATCCCGTGCGCGCTTATTCCTGGACGGTGATCCCGACACAATTCAATATGTAGTCAGCTTTCTCAGCACATGGAACTATCATCCAGATCCAGCGCAAAGATAGACACATATGATCCATTCGGTGGAATTGCATTGAGATCTACGAAGAGACTCACATCTCAGTTTGGTCGATGTTTTGGTCTACGCAATATAAATTCAGACCATGCACAGTGATATGGACCGGAAACTCAGTCCGGCTTTGAATGATGAGACTGTCTTCCTTCTTGGAGCGAATGAACCAGTGAGAGTGTACACCTATTGAATCAAAGCAAATTGGAGAGCAGCGGCATGACTCCCGCGGGACAACAAGAAACTTTAAGAAATTTCTTGGAGTGCACTACAAACAGGACTGAAGTCCAAGATCGAGCTGTTAACCCCAATGAATAG
>Ga0307512_10002447_pt1 | contig 23393 bp, 15 predicted proteins | sample 14_EM_MG_FD_200267 | JGI IMG/M metagenome (GOLD analysis project Ga0307512, IMG submission 200267) | Populus trichocarpa ectomycorrhiza microbial communities from riparian zone in the Pacific Northwest, United States - 14_EM | ecosystem: Host-associated > Plants > Roots > Unclassified | place...
CATTAATGGTTGCTGAAAACTTCATTTTGATAAGATACTATTAACACACTGCAAATACAAGAGCCTTATATGAATCTATAGATGGACCCGCTGTGCGACCTGCTGACAACCCGCCCAATTCAGACGGGTTGGGAGTTTACCATGGAACCGTACCCGAGTGGGCAGTTCGGGTTTATTGACGACTCGGACCGCCAATTTGGCAACAGTTCGGTTTGGACCCGGACCCGGACCCGAAGTGACGGTCTGGAACCATTGCTAACACTATCCCTGCCCCATCCTGAACATGAGCATCAACGGAGCATCAACGATTTTCAGTCCTGCATCTTCGGTAATATGAGTGGCACTTGATCGCATGGATCCATAACCAAGGCCATGGCAGCATTTATAGACAGATAAGCACAGGATATTCCCAGGCCAGCCTCCAGGACAGTAACAACTTATTTCATTTACAGAGCTACTACCAAGTGTTCTTGAGCCTTTTAGAGTGCACAAACAGTCAAAATGATGTATATAAACAATAACGGCCACATCCTGTTGTGATTAACCATGATGCAAGGCCAACAATCATTGACACTCCGTAGACGGTCATTTTCAAGATGGGGCAGGGAGCATTTCGCTTTCACTTTTGCCTAAAAAGGCGGCCAATACTTGGTTTATGACTGTCTGCAACCTATTGCCCCCCAGATGACCCAAAATACACGACCAACAATCATTGACACTCCGTTGACGCTCATTTTCAGGATGGGGTAGGGTACATCTCTTGGTGTGTTTCGATCATCAAGGTGGCCAATACATCTCAAAAAGAGTGTGATGTACCACAGTCAATATATTTCGATTGACAGTAGCATATCTGAATGCAACAACAAATAGTGAAACTGGAAATGCAGAACCGGAGATTGGAACTGACAGATCTAGCCAAACCCAGCAAAACCCACGGGTTGACAGGTATGGGTCTGGGTTTGGCCCACCAAGAGGCAGCGGGTTGTGTTTTTGGACGTGTCTGGAACCGAACTGACCTGTTTTTCCGGTCCAAACCCGAACCACTGGCAGGTTACCCGGACCCATTGCTAAAACTAGGTGGATCTGGCTTCGCTTGTAGGGGTGAAAGTGCCTTCGCTGTTTGCAGTGGATCTGGCTTCACTGGGAGAAATCTGGTAGTGGTGGATATGTCTTTGCTGGTAGCAGAGAATCTCGATTCACTATGAGCAGGCAAGATGCTTTGGATCTGGCTTCGCTGGGAGCAAGCTGGTAGCGGTTGAATGCGCAGTCTAATTTCTCTGGCAATCTGGCTTCACTGGGAGCAAGCTGGTAACAATGGATCTGGATTCACTAGTGTTAGCAATGGTTTCAAATTCCAGGTTCGGTTCCAGTTCCGGGTTGGAACTAAATTGGAATTGTTGCAATGGGTTTTGACTAATCAAAAAACCAAACCACCCCTAAACCGTTGTTTTTTTGGCCAATTCCACCCCCAAATATATCACTCCGATTAAGTATTTTAGTTCTGATTGTATCACAATATGATATATACATAAATTATCCAGTTTTGGATACTCTTCTACCTCCAGTTCTCCAATTTGCAATCCAATCAATATTTGTCGAGTCACTGCCAAAAAAACTCACATTTCAGCATTATTTCCAAGCGACTCAACGAATATTTCTTGGATTGCAAATCGGAGATCGGGAGGTCAAGAAGCACCCAAAACTGCATATGTTACATATAGAATACTTTGTGATACAATCAGAACTCAAAAACACAATTGGAGCCAAAGTTCTGAGTTCACAAAAATGAAGCTCTGCTATAGGCAAAGCCCAGCCAAAATAACCGCAGTTTTAGGTGCGGTTCGGGTTTGGAACTACTCATCATTGGACCGTTCAGTTTCTTGCAGGTTCCATGCCCAAACCACGGCCATTATTCCAATTCCAACTCTGACTACCGCCAGGTAACCTGGAACCGTTGCTAATACTAGGCTTTGCTGGTAGGGGTGAATCTGGCTTCGCTGGTAGGGGTGAAACTGACTTCGCTGGTAGCAGTGGATCTGGCTTCACTGAGAGCCAACTGGTAGCGATGGATATGGCTTCGCTGGTAGCCGAGAATCTGGATTCACTATCGGCTGGCCAGTAGATTTGGATCTGACTTTGCACTCACAACTCTGACATGCTTGGTTTCACCGCTCGGATATGTTCACTCTTATCTCACTGAACCTCTAGCTCCGCTAGAGCAAGCTGGTAGCAGCGGATCTGGCTTCGTTGGTAGGGGTGGATCTGGGCTTGCTGGTATGAAAGGATTCAGCTTCACTGGGAACAGTGAAATTTGCATTTGATGAAATGAAGTTGAGAAGAGTGGATTTGACTTTGCTTGTTACAGTAGATCTGGCTTCCAATGCAGCAGCAGATCTGGCTTCACTGAAAGTTGGCTGGGGTGTGTCACATACAGCTCTTAAAGGAATAATTGAAGAGTAAAATACGCAATGGTGGTGATGGTGATAGTGGTGATAGTAAATGTGGTGATGGTGATGGCGGTGATGGTGATTGTAGTGGAGATGACAATTGGAAAAAGGGCGTTGATAGAATTCATACAGTATGAGAAATTTGCTTTATTCTGTAATTTGATATTACACACAGTAATATTCACATACTAGCATTCCCATAACACTTCTCTAATTGCCAAACCATATAGTACACAGTCATAATCTATAGTAAGCAACCGTAACACAGTGGTAACAGGGATTTCTTATCTCTGTTACAGTTGCACCAAAGCTTTTCCGGATGCACAGCCAGATAGCAATTATTTTTATGATAACAGTGATTGAGCCACCCTATCAAAATGCAAAATAGCTATTGCATATAACCCACATAATCTAAACAGCTGTAATTGACTAATTAGACCCTTTAAATAATAGAGAAAATGATGGTATACAGGTTAAAATATATTGACATTCTGCTTTACTGTATAGTCACCTTTTTGTATAGAAACAATTACAACCCTTTTTTATAAATACTGCAACCACACAACAATAATCAAGAAATATAATACTCCCTTTGTCCACATGAAAGTTCCAATGTGTGACAGTCTAAATATACAGTATAAAATTGTTTGCAATTGTGGTGGTGGAGAAATGTGCTCCTACTTTGTATAGTGACTTATAGCTGTAATTTTGGTGAAGTTTTAGTATTTAAAGTGAGTTCTGTAAATATGGGGTAATATCTCCACCCAAACTTATTCGAAATTTTTCTCCTTTTTTTACAGGACTTTCTGATATGTTATATTCAACATATGAAATGGTTAGGGATTATTTCATTTTGTGGAGGTTGTGGTTGTGGTGTTTGTTCTCTGAATATGGGTACATTTTAGAGCCCCAATAAATAATTGTGATTTAATATGCACACTGCACAACACCACAATTTTTTTTAACTTTCATACAATCATTTTCTCCATCACCTAAAGGTCCTATTTGGTTAATTACAGCTCTCTCTATTGTGTGGTTGTTGTGCAATCGCAGATTTTCATTTTGGTGGGGTGCTCGGTTGCAGCTCCGTCACCAAAACTTTTGCTACATGACTGTAGACTAAGGAAATTCAATGGTGACTTCCATTGGAGGATACTTGTGGGTTTATTATTCGAGGAATCGGACTTCCGCAACAGGGGAAGGAGTTGCTGTCCGAACCCCGGATATTGTACCTGCGGCGGCGGAGTTGCACTCCCGCCGTACTACACAATTTAGCGCACAGCTGAAGGAAACAAAACAAAGTAGGGCTTTACGTCATTAAGCTTGGGTACATAAGTATATCTCCAAGACCAGCTCCAGACTGAGCCTCCCCGACGGATCGTCCTTTATTCTACATAGTACATGCTTCATAGATACCGTCGGCTTATCTGACTTTAAGCTCGCATTTCCTCTCGACCAAAAATAATGCCCGGAATCAGAATTGCAATTGACGTTGGTTTTTCCGTTATCTTCATTTTTGACAAATGCTGACATATTGAGATTTTACTTTAGCGAGGAGGCACATTCACGGATTGTGTTGGTAATCCAGGTAGTGGGAAGCTCGAAGACGATGTCATTATTAAATTACTCTCCGTCGATCCTCAAAACTATAACGACGCGCCGCTTGAAGGTATTCGGCGATTGTTGGAGAAATTCACTGGACAGGATATTCCACGCGGTCAGACGTTGGACACATCTGACATCGGTTGGTAGTGACTGTGGCTAAGATCTGTCCGGATAATAGCTTATGCATTTGCAGAATCGATACGAATGGGTACTACAGTAGCTACGAATGCTTTATTGGAAAGGAAAGGCGAGAGGTGTGCTCTAGTTGCGACGAAAGGTTTCAAAGATTGTCTAGTGATTGGTATAGTCTGGATCTGCATTTACAGGTGGATTTTTGTTAACGCCTATTTAGGCAACCAATCACGGCCCAAGATTTTTGATCTTGCCATACACAAGCCCGACGTCCTCTACCAGACAGTTTTGGAAATTGATGAACGAGTGACGTTGGAGGATTATGCAGAACATCCGGAACGAAAGACAACGGATATTTCCAAAGCCAATGATCCCAATTTGGTTCGCGGTCTCTCCGGAGAGGCAGTACGCATTCTACAAAGACCGGATGAGGCCAGGATACGGGATGACCTACAGAAGCTGTATGAGGAAGGGTACCGTTCTATAGCAGTGTGCCTTATGCATTCATACACATATCCGAACCATGAGGACTTAGTTGGAAATATCGCCAGGGACATCGGATTCACGCATATCTCATTGTCCTCGGAGCTGATGCCGATGATCAAGCTTGTCCCCCGAGCAACGAGTGCTACTGCGGATGCATATCTCACCCCCGAGATTCGACGATACATCGACGGGTTTTCGAAAGGGTTTTCAGGCGGTCTCGGAGCGGAGAGCGCAAAACACGAGGAAGGGCAAAAGGGCGCAAGGTGCGAATTCATGCAGAGTGATGGAGGTCTTGTCGATGTCTCAAAATTCAGCGGTCTACGAGCAATTCTATCCGGCCCTGCAGGCGGTGTGGTTGGATACGCATTGACATCTTACGATCCAGAAACTAAAACCCCAGTTATTGGCTTTGATATGGGTGGAACAAGTACGGACGTCTCTCGGTATGGTTCTGGACGATATGAGCATGTCTTCGAGACAACCACGGCCGGTGTCACTATCCAAAGTCCGCAGCTTGACATAAACACGGTGGCTGCTGGTGGTGGATCAAGGCTGTTTTGGAGGAACGGTTTATTCGTGGTTGGCCCCGAATCTGCTGGCGCGCATCCTGGTCCTGCTTGCTACCGCAAGGGCGGTCCTTTGACTGTAACAGATGCAAATCTGTTCCTTGGAAGGTTATTACCAGAATTCTTCCCAAAAATCTTTGGTAAGAATGAAGACGAAGGACTGGACGAAGAGGCCAGCAAAAAGCTTTTCGAAGAGCTTACAGATCAGATCAACGATGATCTCGGGAAGGACATGAGCGCAGAAGAGGTTGCGTACGGCTTCATTCAAATCGCCAACGAAACTATGACACGGCCGATTCGGAGTCTGACAGAGGCCAAGGGATACGATACTAGCCAACACAGATTGGCGACTTTTGGAGGTGCAGGGGGGCAGCATGCCGTTGCTATTGCGGAAAGTCTTGGGATCAGTCAGATTCTGGTCCATAAATATTCGTCTGTGCTTTCTGCGTATGGAATGGCGCTAGCAGATGTTGTTCACGAAGTTCAGGAACCGAGCTCTGCGGTGTTCAGCGACGAGGAAAAGGGTCGACTAGCAGAACGGCTCGACAAACTGAAAGAGAAGGCCATCGCAGTGCTTCAAGATCAAGGTTTCTCTCCGGAAGATATTGCCTTCGAGGAATACCTAAACATGAGATACCGTGGCACAGAATCTGCGTTGATGATTGTCAAGCCCGAAAAGGATGAATTTGAGAATGAGAAGAGCGCATTTGGGAAGGCATTTGTACGACAGCACGAGCAGGAGTTTGGGTTTACGCTTCCAGATAGAGACATACTCATAGATGATATCCGAGTGAGAGGTATTGGAAAGAGCAACTTAGAGATGGAGAAAACGGTCGACCAGCAGCTGAAAGAGCTCAAACCCACAACGGTGGATCTGTCCAAGAGTTCATCTATCAAGAATGTCTACTTTGAAGGCGGGAGAAAGAAGATGCCAGTTTTCAGGCTTGAAAACCTCGCGGTTGGTAATAAGATCAAGGGGCCAGCAATTTTGGCAGATGGCACACAAACAATCGTCATCACACCCGAGGCAACAGCCTTGATACTATATACGCATGTGGTAATTGACATTGGCGAGATGGAGGGTGAAGGCCCAAAAAAGATTGGAACGGACAAGGTGGATCCCATCCTGCTCAGCGTCTTTGCGCACAGATTCATGGCAATTGCGGAGCAGATGGGAAGAGCATTACAGAAAACCAGCGTCAGTACGAACGTCAAGGAAAGGTTGGACTATTCCTGTGCCTTGTTCGACGCCGACGGAGGACTGGTTGCGAACGGTAAGGCCAACACCCCCATATCTCTGCAGTCAGCTACTGATATTTTATAGCACCACATTTACCGGTCCATCTTGGAAGTATGTCGACTTGTGTCAGAACCCAGGCGGCTATATGGAAGGGCAAATTGAAGCGCGGAGATGTATTAGTTTCCAATCATCCTGAGTTTGGTGGCACTCATTTGCCAGGTAAGCCTAAGATCCATATTCCAGCTTGACGCTAACAACAAAAGACATTACCGTAATTACTCCAGCTTTCAGTGGCAACAGAATCATATTCTATGTCGCATCCAGAGCTCACCATGCCGATATTGGTGGTATTTTACCGGGATCGATGCCGCCAAACTCGCGCGAGCTCTTTCAAGAAGGTGCCGCTATCAAGACAGAAAAGCTAGTCTCAGAGGGCCGCTTCAACGAAGCACGAATGACCGAACTACTGCTGGAGGAGCCGGCTCAGTATCCGGGCTGTAGTGGAACACGTTGCCTGGCTGACAACACCAACGACCTCAAAGCACAAGTTGCTGCCAACCAGAGAGGAATCAACTTAATATCAGCTCTAATTGATGATTATGGAGAGGATGTAGTCCAGTACTATATGGTTTCCATTCAGCATAACGCCGAGCAAAGTGTGAGGGCTTTGTTAAAGAATGTCTATAAGAGGTTTGAAGGCCACAGCCTGGTGGCAGAAGACTACATGGACGACGGAAGTCCTATCCGCTTGAAGGTAGAAATCAACCCCGACAAAGGAGAAGCCATTTTCGATTTTGAGGGCACAGGCCCAGAGATGTATGGTAAGAACATGTTTCCTCTGTTCAATGTGTTCGTCAGTTGCTCACCAGTTTTGGCAGGAAATATGAACGCACCCGAGGCAGTGACATATTCTGCAATAATCTACTGCCTACGGTGCCTCATTTCAGAAGATATCCCATTGAACCAAGGCTGCCTAAAACCGATACATGTTAAAATCCCCCGCGATTCCTTCCTAAGTCCCTGTGAGGGAGCAGCAGTAGTTGGAGGAAACGTCCTGACGAGCCAGCGTATCACGGATGTCGTCCTTAAGGCTTTCCAGGCATGCGCCGCAAGCCAAGGAGACTGCAACAACCTCACCTTTGGATACGGCGGCCACGTTGAAGGAAAGGGTCATGTAAAAGGGTTTGGATACTACGAAACCATTGCTGGTGGCAGTGGGGCGGGACCACACTGGGATGGAACATCTGGGGTTCACACACACATGACGAATACCCGGATTACGGATGCAGAGATATTTGAACGTAGATATCCTGTTCTCTTGCGAGAGTTCTCGATCAGGGAGGGATCGCGCGGTCTGGGGGAATATGAGGGTGGAGATGGTGTTGTTCGGGATATAGAGTTCCGCGTGCCCGTGCAGGTGTCGATCCTCAGTGAAAGACGGGTATACCACCCCTACGGTATGGCTGGAGGAGAGCATGCAAAGTGTGGCTTGAACCTATGGATAAGAAAGGTAAAGGATTCTAAGGACGATACCGAAAGATTCAGGACGATAAATCTGGGAGGTGGGTTTAAACACAGCACTTGCTATTGTGGCAAAGCTAACATGTGGACAGGAAAAAATACAGCTGCTATGAAGCCTGGGGAGAGGATCATTATCAGCACTCCTGGAGGTGGAGGGTACGGAGAGGCTAAGGAAAGGAAGGAGAAGAGGAAGAGAGAAAACGATCCAACGCATGCATGGAAGGGCGGAAGTTTGGCGACCAGAACCGCAACGCAGGAGACCAACTAAGTTATGTAGTGGAAAGTTAACTTTGGGGATATCATAGGACATGAGTTTTTACTTGCAATTGAAAGCCTCTTGTCTAAACTTTAACCAATTTTAAATGAAGTGAAGAGCGAAGATAGAGCAAAGACGCAAACGATCCTATCTAGAAACGTTACAGCTGAGAGTAGAGTAAAATGTGACCTTGCCGTGGTTTTGAGTTGAAGCAAATGGACAACTTGACGTCCCAAAGAAGCTTAATTCAGTGTAGCACCAAAGTCAATTATAGCGCTCATTTTACTCGTCTTCCAATTGAATCCTCCAATAATCGCCTACCATCCCAATAGTCCTCCCCCAGTAATCACTCGCTTCCACGATGGTACTGCAGGTAATTTCTGTTCGAGGCCCGTTGAAGGCGAAAGGACCGTATTTTGAGCAGAGAAAAGACGGAGTGAGGGGACGGGTGTAATACGCCTTGAGAAGGTGACCTTAGTTAATTGTTTTAGATATTGGATGTTGTCAAGGGCTAGTTGTATGTCCCAAGACGTGATGTCCGCCACAGGACGTGATGTGACATAGGATATCTTGTCTCATAGATCTCTTGATCTTGACTTCGGGCTAGACCTTTGAGGCAAGCATGTCCGTGCTGAAAATTGTCAAGAGAAGATGTTGTTTCCTTCTTCCTGTCTCTTCCCCGTGATGTTCCATCCTGTATATCCGGCCATACTCCTCTATCTTTCCATTGTTCCCCACACCTTCCCATACAGTCCGTGATTAGATATCTGGCTGCTTCAACCATCAAACACTGCATAGGGATTCTTGAAACCGTCCCAGAACTATTGCAATCAACCAGCATCTCTCGCTTCGTTACTGTCTTATTAATCCCGAGTCCACGTCTTGGGACAGAGTCTCAAGATATCTCAGTCGGTTAGCAATACTATCCATGATGCCTAGAAGTCACCCAGAAGTCCGAATAGTGCCACACAATCTGTCAAGCCCATATGTATCTACCCTGTCCCTTGTCGCTGATTACCCCTGCTAAGAACTAGTAGGGTCGATAGGTTTGGCGAACCAGACTCCTAGAGGAAGCCCCGGCATGCAACCAGCTAAACCCCAAAGCTTCAGAGCTGCTGGGATATGGTACTGCCGCCGAAAGTGATGGGAGGAGCACGAATAAAGTGCCCCGGTGGGTGTTGAGGAAGTGATTTCGGATGATTGTTATTTAACCATGTGAAATATCACTTATAGCCCTCCTCCACTAGCTAGAGAAAGGTTTCTATTACAGTTCCATGGGCGTTGAATATGGTGTCGAATCCCAATGTTCGGCATTTGTACTCCATTGTAACTGTCGAGCCCGTTCAATTATCGCTAATATACAGCAGGGATGAAGCACTTTAATAGCACATGTTTAGATAAAATAAAATGAATGATCCGCGAGGATTGGTGTTGACGACTTAGCCTAGGGTTTTCAGTGTTGTAAGCCCTAGTCTGTGACAAGCAGTCATTAAGCGAGAACTGTGGGAGAACATCGATCGAACTAGGTGTGCAGTTAGGAAGACAAAGAAGACAACCTCCCGTCCAACGACGCCAACGAACTAACACTACAGCCAGAGCCATGGGGTAAGAGCAGATCTCAAGATGCTATATTCCCGGAGAGCCAAAATTGCTGACATTTTTTCTTGCTGCTGAATAGTATCGATCTTGATCACAGACGGCCTACGCACCACCGTAAGGTACGATTCTTCTCTACTCCACGTTCCCGCACGCCTTCGTAGGCAGCAAATTGGTGCCTCAAGGTTCAACAAAACCGAGTGAAGAAGATGAGGGATTGGGGGTTATAGATGGGTGGATGGATGGACGCGTGGAGGGAATTCAAGCCGACAGCCCAAGAGCTAACGAGACTCTGGTGAACCGCAGGCTGCGAAGAGCGACAATGTGTACATTAAGCTTCTTGTGAAGCTGTACCGCTTCCTTGCGCGCCGTACCGACAGCAGCTTCAACAAGGTGATCCTGCGCCGGCTGTTCATGTCTAAGATCAATCGCCCCCCGGTATCGCTGAGCAAGATCGCGCGCCATACCGGCAATCCCAATATTAACAAGGACAACGCCAAGAACAATGAGCGGACCGTCGTCATTGTCGGTACCGTCACCGACGACAACCGTCTCCTGACTGTTCCCAAGGTCTCGGTTGCGGCCCTGCGCTTCACCGCCACTGCCCGCGCCAGGATTGAGGCTGCTGGTGGAGAGGCTATCACTCTGGACCAGCTGGCTCTCAGGAGTCCTACCGGTTCAAACACCCTCCTTCTCAGAGGCCCCAAGAACTCCCGGGAAGCCGTCAAGCACTTCGGCTTCGGCCCTCACAAGCACAAGAAACCGTACGTGTTTTTCACAATCATTGAGAATGTCATTCACATTGCTGACATTGGTGACATAGTTATGTCGAGTCCAAGGGCCGAAAGTTCGAGCGTGCTCGTGGTCGTCGCAATAGCAGGGGTTTCAAGGTTTAAAGGCAATGGATTGGTTTGGGGTGTTACGGGAAAAAAAAAGCATGTCCTTACGATTGTCGAAACCAAAAAAAAATCAATATGTTGGTTTTTTTCTTCTCCTGAGGGACACCTACGGTTCTTTTGTCACGATAATCTTCACCGGGTGGAATGGCGCTGCGTTAAACAAAACTATCGGGGTTTTCTCTTCAGATTCTTGTGGTCTACCTGTTGTCGGGATATTGTCCTATTGTTGTAAGCATCAGTGAAATGCTAGACGGCTTCAAGCAATCAGTTTTAGTTCCTTCTTCGTGTTTTATTGAGTTTCAAATCATGATGTTTCAATGTTCAAATACCTACCTGGATAGCAAAGAAAGCTATAGGTAATATCAGATCGTCAATCAATTGATATAGTATTAGCCTAACAAACACCCAAACAACCACCACATTCTTGTATAGAAAGATCTCAATCTAGTGCCTTGAGTGAACGTCCTACAAACTATAAAGCTTGATCTGCTCCGCCAGCTTCGTCGCCTCGGCAGCATAGTTTATCTGTGCAGCAGTCAAAACTTGATATCTCACTCTCGTCTGATCCTGGTAAGTGTCCTGCTTCGCCCTACACCTGAAGATAAAGGCCTTGCACAGGGGCTGCTGAAAAGATGCATCATACTCAGTATTGTTTTCCTTTAGCTCTTCAAGCTCATCTGCCGTCTTGTCCATGATCAACCTTCCGACCTCGTCAAAGCAATTGAGCCAGGCTTGACCGGTCGCGTCATTGACAGAAACAGTTATGATATACCTAAACAATACTGGTTAGTAGAAGTAACAATTAGGACGGCAGTTGAACTGACCGGTATTGAGGTTTTGGGTACGTTTCGGCACACTTCTCACACCTCCAACTATCCTCATCGTATTTTACAACTTTCTTGTTGCAACCTTCTCTGGGACACGCAGGGTATGACACACTCTCGTGCTTGATGTACACGATAGTCGCTTTAGTGGTGAAATAATCGGGTTTATCGCCCATTCCAAGGTTCTCCTCCCGAATCTGCGCCAACGTTTTGTATGATTCGTTTCTGCCCAGAGCACTACCGATGCTCGGACCGAGACCTGCATGGGACTTGTATGAATTAAGGTCTCTTTGACCTTGACCATCGTACCACCCCTTGAGGGAATGCGCCTCGTCAATGTCTGGGTTTGCCATCATCGATGAGCTGTAGAGCATGCTCAATGTACGACCGCCGCCGAAGTCACCGACCTTCACACCCTTGAAGGCTACGACATTGTTGGGTGCGATATCCCAGGTCTTAGCCTGGTTCCCCCAGATTGTGCAGCGGACCCAGACATCACTGGCATCCACAATTGAGATATCTCGTTTGGCGTAAGGCTTTTGGGTAGTTTTGGCAACGATTTCCTCAACCTCCCCGACTTCTTTGACAACACCAAGAACATCGACAACTGCGTCTTTCTCGATATTCCCAAGCTCTGAAAGTTGGACAAAGCTGAAGTTAACCTTTGGCACAGAGTCATCCTCGCACTGTCATCACACCTGTCAGCGTGTTGGACACGTCAGCAGTATGTGAATGAAACAAACCAATTCAATTTCCGTATCGCGACCAAATGTGAGCTCATAATCGTTGTTGACATTGGAAAACTGCTTCTTGGCCATGCCTACTCGGCATTTCGACACGTAATAGACCTGGCCCTCCTGCAAAACTTCGTAGAACATATCGACTTCATTGTTAAATCCCGTGGCACGGATCTCGCCGGTTTCATCAAGGAAATGAACTGTGAAAAGCTTCCCTTCACTCTTTGAGTTATTCCAATTCTTAATTTCTGACTTATGGGTAACACGAGCTTTGATCGTCCATTTGTTCTGGTACGGGGACACGGCCTCGATGGGATAAATGTTGGCGTGAGTCGAGCTAGCAGATCTATTAGGCAACACCCACCATTTTAAGGTGTTTGAAACTCACGAAGTGGCAGCGCCTGCACCTCCACCAAAGCTACCACCACCTCCAACTGGTGCGGTTCGTTGAGGCTGGGGGGGTTTGTTACCGTAGAACGAAGTGGCGGAAGCGACCTCTTGTCGCGGAGCAGGGGTGGGATTCTGTCCCATGGTGGCAGTTTCCAACCCCGTCGGGCTGCCGATCTTTTCCCTATTTCCAAGCTCCTTAAGGACACGCAATTCAATGATAATCAAAATCCTGTATCGCGTTTAGCACAGAGCCGTTTTCGTCGGACCAGGATATAGCACTTCTTGTCCTTGACCTTCTGTGCATTGTAATTGGTCAGTTGAATGAAGCATCCTCTAACGAGTTCTCCGTTTTGAATCAGGTAGTTTTGCTCTACAGCTCTAGAATGAGTTTCTAAGTCGACGGAATGACAAAGATGAGGAAACCATACGAGTTGAAATCATCGCCTGGATAAAGTGGACGGTATCCGACAAAACGACACGGAATCTGAGAATAATTAATCATTGGCTCCTCATGATGTACATGCTGGGTGGTATGAACCGTTCTGGGGCATTTTGTTGAGCTGCTATAGGTTTGATCTGAAGTACCTGCAAAGTAGGATTCGGGGCAACTTGAGCTGGTGGGAGATCAGTAGCAAAGGCGGTCCTCAGGGCGCCCACTGAGCACGGATTGTCTCCCATGATGTACGAGTGATTTGTAAGATGGAGGGTGTTATTGATGTAGGGTGGTGTAGTGTTGACGAGAAGCGGCAAAACACGTCAAACAGGAGAACGGGTGGTGAGTCGCGTCGCTGTTGCACCGCCATAAACGCCACACATTAAGCCTCCGAAACGCGTAAGACCCTGTTCACTGACCACTTGCTTCATCAAGCTCCCGGCTGACCCGAGCAAAATAGGCATAGCAATCATGGTAACTAAACCAGAATTATCTATTCCCCAGGTCCCAGAGGACTCTTTACAGTCGTCTTCTGCGACTACCCCTACCTCGACCAGCGCCGCTTCTTCAGCCATGGGAGATCACTGCACAAACAATCCGCCCTTAGGTTGGTCCAAGCATGATGACGTAGGCGGGGTATTTTGACTAACTGACGATAAACACCACATAGATGCATCAGAACGTTCATCAGGAGTGAGTGTGTTCTATTTGAGCTCTATATGGTAACGCTGAAATCTGTGGACAGGAGATTGTGAAGCTCGGTGACACTGAGGTGAGCTCTACAGCAATTCAGTTTCTCGTGCTCTAGGTTCTCACAAATATAGATCTACATTTCGAAACCCGCCGATACCGATGTTGGAACCAGGCTCCTCGTTCTACTGACGAACGGCGTGGGCGTCCACTCGGTCAATAACCAAGTTCAGGCGGACCATTTTGCAAAGGCTGGTTATTTTGTGGTTATGCCAGATTTGTAGGTGAACCACAGTTTCAAGGCCTGGGGATACGTACTAAAATATAATATCATAGATTCAATGGTTTGTTGCGTGAAACCCCACGAAGAGAGCCTAACAAAGCTTACCCCGAACGACAGGCGATCCTGCACCGAACGCCGCAAATGTTGCCACCGAAACAGAAGAACAGTTCAGTCTTTTGGATCAGATTAAGATGAGAGCTGTCGAGGGTGTTAAAGGCTTTATGATTGGTTTGTCCGACGATGCAGGACTCCAGCTTGCATCCAGGTGTTGATGGGCGTTTGACAGACATGTGGCTTGCCCGGCATACTCCGGAAAACACGATGCCTATCATTGAGAATGCTCTAAAGGCTATCAAAGAGCAATATGGCGATAAAGAATACAGAACTTCCCATGGAATCCATGTTGTTGGTTATTGTTTTGGTGGAAAGTATGCCTTGAGACTAGCAGCTACAGAGGGTGTCTCAGCCGCTGCTGTAGCACATGGTTCTGATTCCTATCAAGTGTCTATTTAGCTGGTACTAACAGATCTACCCCAGGAACGATGATTTCGAGGGAAGACTTTGTTGGTGTGAAAAGTCCAGTTACGTTTGCATGCGTTGGTCAGTTCAGACTGTTCGAAGTGGGATGAGTTAAAACGCTTACTCAAAGTCGCAGAAAATGATCCACTATTTCCGGATGAAGTCCGCGAGGAAGGCCTAAAGCTCTTTCAAGAGAAAGGCATTGAACATGAGCTAAGGGTGTACAAGGGTGTCCCTCATGGTATTCCACAAAAATCACTCCAAACCACAAATTCTTGCTAAGCATGCTATAGGATTTGCCGTTTATGGAAGTTACCCCGATCAGCATATCAAATCGTCCCAGGAGGAAGTGTATAACCAATTTGTGGAGTTCATTAGCAATTATGTATGATGGATGGATGGATGGATCCGGTGCTATTAGTCGTGGTTTGTTGAAACTTTGAATACCAATATGCGGTTCTTTATGTGAAGACTTTTATACTTTTAAATAATTAAGCGTCTAGGAAATTTTGCAAATCGAGTGAGGCCTGGTGATCCGGACTTTGTGCGAGGCCAAGAAAGTGAGCTTAAATATTCACCGCCAACCACCATTGCTGCACGGGTAATGTGAAGGGAGAGAAAGCCCTGATCCGTGAGTTCAACTTATTATCTCCTACGAAGTATTACTAGATTGGATTCGCTTTTTAGGAGAAGTCAAGTACGCTTCGCTACTGTTATAGGAGAGAATAGATACGCAAGAAAGTGCCTTTTGCACTTGTTAACTGAAAACACTAGAAGACGAGGTGTGGAGTATCAACCGCTCCCATATTCCTCACCATCGCCTCCAAAGCTCTCGCCAGGAAAAAGCATTGCTTCCCGCTTCCTAGCAAGCTCGGTTTAGGCTTAAAACCGCATAAGAAAGCTGTCAAGGGAGTGGGTCAAATGTATACACGTAAAGCCGCGAAGACATTGGGAACGAACACCGCACTTTTGTTCCGAGGGTGTAGTGGACAAATTATCTCAAGGCCTCGTCCTGAGACTTATGCACGAGCCCGGCGAGACCATGCATACCATGAGACAAGATATTCTGACACTTTCACTGGACGGTCTCAGGTCTGGATTCCGCCTTTATGGGTGAGATTTTATGATTCGAGCGTATGTCCATCCATTGCAGAATGATGCTTTCCAAGTGAAACAAGTAACAAAATCGAAATTACTTTGTAAACAAGCCCCTAGATCGATGTTTTTGGCTACACGCTTGATGGAATAGCCGGAGACTGAGGCTTGGAGAGTGAAAGAGCCTGGGATGAAGCAGAAAATAGGAAGAATAGGCAATATGTACATAATAGTGACTTACCCCCTAGTCTGAATCCAGACTACTTATAACCGTGATATTTGGTAACGGACTTCATGGTTGGGCTTTTAGATTGGAATTGTATACTTCTAACTCCTAAAATGGCGATGCCCTATATCTACAAGGTAATCCGACGTCGACTTGTACCCGCCTCCTGTTAATCCTCCTCTTCCACCATATCCTTCTTCACCGTATTTGCTTTTACGCTCTGCTGGGAGGCGGTTGTCTCGGCGGAAGCCGATATTCCACCAAGATGTACTAGTACTTTCTAAAGAAGTACGAAGTTCGCTCGACGGCATGCTTTGAATATTGCCTGCTAGGAACGCTGAAGACATGATCAAGCTCCTCAAGTGATCCCAATCTCGTCTCTAGTACGAACTGCAGAACATTAGCGGTAGCAACCGAACCTTAAAAGAGCACATACAGGAAACCAAGAAACTAACAGAACTCAATGCAGCATACCATACCAAGATTCTAGTATAACCAACAGCACCCCTAAAATATAGGAGCGTGTAGGCAATGAATCAGTTAAAGAACCAGTTACAATTGATTCTCCTATCATTTATTTGGAGACAACGAATCTGACACTGACTTGGTGTTCGCACTAAAGCTACGGATATAGTTATACGCCATTAGCTCCGCCGCATATACAACGGGCGCCGAACCTGCGCCAGGACCGTACACAATATCGAAAAGATCCGTTATTGTTGTTAGCGTTTTGGGTTCGAACGTTCTCGGGCAGCAACTCGAACTCACACATAACAACCAGTACGAGGGGTGATCTTGCCTTCCCACGCATCAGGGAGGCTAGTGAGGTAAACGCCATAAATAGTAGTGTATATAATAACAAGTTCCTCCGGCCGAAGGTTGGTCGGTCAATCATCCACATTGCTTCTGGGGTACTGGCAAAGTCGATATATCCTAATCTTATGCTCGCCGACGTTGACGGCTTATTACTGGTACTGGAATTTCTGAAGACATCCGAGTAAATGGTCTAAGACTTCCACACCAGGTAATTTGACAACTCGCTGAAACTATCGGATTGCTGAACGATTGAATAAACGCACAAAAAATGTTAGCACGAAATGCACGACAGTTACAACTGATATTAAACAGCTCTTGCAAGTAGCCCCAATTCCCCCGTTAGAAGATGGAGGTACAAGTCAAAATCTGAAACAAATCGTGAGATGCTATCAAGGGTGTATTCCATATGCTGTATAGAGAGTCCAGAACTTCCCTATAAAACTTCGGATCAAACTTGCGACGAGCTTTGTAAAGTAGGTATGATGGGGTTTCTGGAACTTTGATGATGATAACTATCGCGAAAATGGGAAAATCATCTTGAATTGGTAAGCAAACTTCTCAACATTCGATAACGGACGCGTACCGGACTTGTGATGGTCAAGCTCCAATTTAAGCTCTACAAAGTTACGGTCAGGTTGTTCGCCTCCAGTCCAGGGATTGTGGCGGATGCGTACGCAATTTAGACTCAGTAGAGTGGACTTTGGCTGATAGTATCCACAGGACTTGGGATCATCTCCAACCAAAACCGATATTGTACAACTCCGGTAATATAGCCAGAGAAAGCGCCAAACGCAACAAACATTGGCCATAACATCACAAGAAGTCCTGGCATAGTCAATCAATCATCTATAGGCAAATTAGCAGTCAACAAACCTCTTATACTGCATTGTGACACTCGCAATACCAATCCTAAACCCCAAAGGATTATCAGAATGTGAAATACGACCTGTGAGTATTGAAATTACTTAAAGAGAGTCTTTCCATGATGAGATGTTGCCAGGTATTTGGGAACGCTTGCCAGACACCACGTCGATATAATAGGAGGAGCGTCGAGAAGACAACTCCCCTTCGACCAACCCACTCATTAATTGAATAAGAGACTTTGTGGTCAGATGTTAGAGATGCAATGGATAGATCTATTGGGGAAAGAGAAATTCACAAACTAAAGACACAGGTCAGATATGGAGCTGAGTGCACAAATCCTTTCACGCCCTCTATGCCATAAGAAACAGCGTAGAAGAGTTGAGCTGTGGGATGCTTAAGGACAGTTGATAACTAGGTATTCCGTTCAGTGTAACATACCCGGATTCTCCCTGGACTAGGGCGAGTTAGGTACGGTTTACGAAGCAGGGACTCGGTTTTCTTACTTTGATCATGGTAGCAGCCCTAAGGGTATAGCATACCAGGAGCTAAACACTAGTCCTGCTTTGAAAGAGAAAGGCCTCCACGATGCACGTTCGAGACAGTACCTCTCGTCCGCCGATAGCATCATTGGTAGGCCATACCCGTCAGAAAATTCACCCCATACTTGCCAATGGTCGATGGGCTTATGTCACGAAGTATCTGGACGAGAACAACCCGATCCTCTGAGATATCTCCCAGGAATGAAGCACATCACTCCGCTGTGACAAATGCGCCACGGGCGATGATCTGTTTTTCCTTGATTGAAAAATACTTTGTTCACATATTATGTGTGTACTCAGGAACACATTTGAAAGAATGTAAATCTTGCGTCTCATCTCCAGCAAGGACGCTCGCCGGAAGAGCGAGATGAAATCGTCCCGGTTTCATCGTTTTGAGAGTCCATGGTGTAGTGATTTGTGAATACCCAGCATGCAGCGGACTGAAATGTGACGATACGTTATACGCCATGCTGTTTCTAGAGCCTGTGCTCTAATGCGAACTGATAAGACTGCCTACCAAATATCCTCGGTTATGTAGCTAGAGACTTGAAGTGAGAAGTATAATCTGCAGTTGGGCCGGTGATTTTATCGGTATTTATGTTGAAATGAACTCAGCCGCGGCCCCGAACGCGCAATAACATTGCAGTGAAATAAGATAAAACTGTGGGTATCATGGATTTGTAGTTAACCGTTTTTTTGAATAGAAAGTAAATGGTTGGAGGTGATTGTCGAATTGATATAACTGCTTAAAGTGAGTTGTTCTCTTACCTAACAGTCGTATAACTGCTCTTCATCATCTTCCCCTGCACCTCTGCTGGACTTATGGGTTATGAGGAAGAAATACAGTCCACTGGACAATATCCACGGGTGGAAGATGAAGGCTCAGAAATGGATGGTGAGGAATTTCAAATCCATCCGCTACAGACAAAGCCGTATGGTATATAACTTGTTACGATCCAAATTTTTTTCTGGACAAGCTGGTTCTAGCACTCGTTTCATTTCATTTACTATCTGTAATTTGGGCCAAAATAAGGGAATTGCGTGCATTACGGTTTTTCAATTCTTGATTGTCGTCGTCGTTCAGCGGATGACAAGCGGTTATGCGCCGTCTCGCGGTGCCTTGCCGATGACAGCACCATCGAGAAGTCACGTTTGGACAGACAGTCCGCTTGTGTCGCTTCAACCAGCTGGAAAAGATGCAGAGTGATACCGGATGATTTATTGTGTAAATTCAAATCTGCAGGAATATCACCCCCGCCAGATATTCCTCCGGCAAGAGAGCTCTGATATACGAAGATTTAATTGTCTATTTAGTTCTAAGTAGCTCTTGAACCTATCTATGGTCCCAAATGAATAATCTAGAGAGCTCTGAGCTTAGCTAAGCTATCCATTTCTGAGTGCAAGTGTGTGGTTGTTCGTTGTTCAGATATTAGGGGGCAGCTCGGGTCGGATGCCCATCAAAGAACTGATGCCCCATGATTCAGCCAGTTGGGATTCCTGTTTTTCGCCCACAAGAGCTGCAAGGTTCAGAGCCGTCAAGTAGAGTAGGAGATCTTCGCCCTAAGTAAGCGACATCCAGAGCCTCATTAGCCCCACCACCTACTGAAAGCTCATTGCCCGAGATACCCTTCGTCATCATCTATATTGACTGGCTCACGCTCACTTCCAGAACATTGCCTCATCTACATTACTGCTCTCTTCATCATTACCGGTACCAACGCAAGAATTATCCCAGCATGAGTTGCACTCATGTCCAGGAAGCTCGTACGACCCCACCATTCGTAGAATCCGAAGCTTTCTAATCTCAGGAACAGGTCTTCAGCCTCCCAGAGCTACCCAGAGTGTGCATAGAGAGGATTGTACGCAGTGCTTTGACAGCATCGTGAGTTCTATCTCCCTGGTAAACCAAACCAACTACTGCTGACCAGCTACTTCAGGATGAACCCGAAGGTCTGAATGTCTGCCTAAGCTGCTTCAACGGCGGTTGCGCGGGCGAAAGAAAGCACGCGGAGCTCCACTACAAGCTTTCAAAGCACCCCTTAATTCTCAATATCCGTCGGACCAAAAAACCCAAGGTCGAGGTTGGTTGACACTCACCAAGTTTCCCAGTGTGTAACTGACAGGAATTACAGCGCGATGAACCACCCCAGAAGATGTCGAAACTCGCCATTGCGGCCGAAACCGAAAGTGACCGTTACGATACTCACACTGCCGTGTTTTGCTATGAGTGCGGCGGGAAGGAAATCCAGAGGACTATGGGGAACGTATGTCGAACCTTAGATCCTAGACCTCTTGATCAACGTTAACTCAACTGGAGAGGTATAGCTACCGGAGGTTATTGACGGCGTTATGTCGGCGATGACTTTTGCTAGGCAAACGGAAGTCCAAGCTTGGGAACAGGAAATCAACCCTTGTGAACATACCCTTTGTCTAGAGCAATCGGAGGCTAAACAATTGGAATCTCAGAGTATGTTATCTCTGTCCCAAAATGGGATTTGGGGAACTAACAGCAATAGATCTGGCTCATTGTTCTAGCTGTGACTTGAAGGTGAACCTCTGGCTTTGCCTGCAATGCGGAAACCTTGGTTGTGGGCGGGCTCAGTTTGGTGGTGTCGGAGGAAACTCGCACGGTCTGGCACACTTCGATGCCACACACCATCCTGTTGCTGTTAAGCTAGGCTCTATCACACCGGAAGGAAACTGCGATATATATTGCTATTCTTGCAATGACGAGAAAAGCGATCCCGAGATCAAAACCCATTTGGCACATTGGGGGATCAACATCGCGGACAGGCAGAAGACGGAAAAGAGTTTGACTGAGATGCAGATTGAACAGAACTTACGCTGGGAGTTTTCAATGACTTCTGAAGACGGAAAGGAACTCAAGCCGATATTTGGGCATGGCCTGACTGGCTTGAAAAATCTAGGCAATTCTTGCTATCTTGCGAGCATACTGCAATGCTTATACGCGCTGCCATCTTTCAAGGAGAGATACTTCGAGAAGGTTACAGACATGCCGGAAGTTTTGAACCCTGCAGAGGATTTGGAGACGCAGCTCAGGAAGATCGGAGATGGGTTGTGGTCCGGAAGATATTCCCTACCAGACTCGGATGTTGTAGCCAGCGAATATTCAACCGAGCTTCCCCATCAGAAAGGGCTTGCGCCGGCTATTCTCAAAGCCCTCATCGGAAAGGGACATGAAGAATTTTCGACCATGCGGCAGCAGGATGCATTTGAACTGCTATTACATCTCTTTAATCACATCGAGCGTTCCAGACACCCTGAAGGATTGAAAGACCCTGTATCTGATTTCAGGTTTGTGCTAGAGCAGCGATTGCAGTGCATGAGCTGCAAGAAAGTTGCATATAGGACGGATGTGCAGGACAATATCTCAGTGCCCGTGCCAGCAAGGCGAATCAAGACTCCTGATGTCGTGGTAGATGAAGCTGGAGGAGCTGAAGCCGGAAAGGATAAGAAGGATGTATTTGAACCTGTCACTATCAAAGAGTGTTTAGATATCTTCACTTCGGATGAGATGGTTGAGTTTACATGCAAGGCCTGTGGTCGCAAGGAGGGTGCTAGGAAGTAAGCCCTCCTTCCAAGATTTGATACCTCATGCTGACGACAGTGATATCAAGACGCTCTGGATTCAAAACATTCCCAAATGTTCTCGTCATTAACTGTCGCCGTTTTGAATTGGTCAACTGGGTCCCAACTAAACTTGATATCCCTATCATTGTTAATGATGATGCGTTCTCGCTGGACTCCTACCTCTCCTCCGGCATCCAACCAGGTGAGGAACCACTTCCAGACGGTGATGCTGAAGAATCGAAACCGGCATTCGTCGCCAATGAAGCGACCATGGCACAGCTGGAAGCAATGGGATTCCCAAAACCGCGTTGCGAGAAGGCGCTCTACAACACTGGTAACACCAACGCCGACGCGGCCATGAACTGGTTGTTTGGCCATATGGATGACCCGGACATCGATGACCCTCTCGCCATTAAAGCCGGACCCAGTCAAGATCAAATCGACCTGGTTACCGGCATGGGATTCACCACTGCCCAAGCCAAAAAGGCCCTTAAGGAAACCAACGGCAATATTGAAGCAGCTATGGAATGGATTTGTAACCACATGGACGACAATTTCGAAGAGGAGGATGAAACCATGGCGGAAGCTTCCTCTGCTCCTTCAAAGAAGGAAGATGCCGGAAGTAAAGAGCTGCCAGCCAACTTTAAGCTTAACAGTATTGTCTGCCATAAGGGTGGAAGCATCCATGCCGGGCATTATGTGGCGTTTATCAAGAAGGATCTGAGCCATGTTCAGGGCGAGGAGGGCGAGAGTTGGGTCCTGTTTAACGACGAGAAGGTGGTCAAAAGTGGTGACGCCGAGGAGATGAAGAAGTTTGCGTATGAACCCCCCTCCTCTTCTCCAGTTGCGTATCGATCACTAACGTGTTTCGAAGATACGTGTATTTCTTCAAGAGAGTCTGAGCTACTTTATGGGCTGTGGGCGTTGAGTTTCTTTAAATTTGGTCAAGAAAAATGGTGGGTGATAAAGGATGATTTGTGCCAATAAAGGAAGCCATGCCAAATAAAACGAGTACAGAATCTGTAATAATTGTTACTTCCCGTCAATGAACCCAGCTTACTGTCAACTAATGCTGTTAACCGTCATCATCATACGATTCCCGCATCATCTCCCTTATCTAGAGTTATCGCGCAGCGTGGGGTTGCCGAGGATGCATCTATCGTCGCACTTTAACTTGCCCAGTTTCAATTCGTCTCAAAACAAATGTTGCAATTTAGATACAAAGTTAGGACATAGTGGTAGATATTCAGACAAAGGCCCATAAAAGATACATCGAAAGAGAAGATAAAAAGTTGAGACGACGGAGAGATATTCAGATAGGTAGGTTGAAAAGGAACGGGGACGCATCATCCCGATCCCGCAAAGCAAACAAAAAGAACGCCGTTAAACAGAAACACACAGCAGCAGCAGTAGCAGCGGGACAATCAACCAATCAAACCCCCAAAACACAGCACGGGAATTCCAGTAACAAAAAAATACCCCCCACTATCCCAATTTTTTTTCCCTCCCCCCCTCAGCATTTACATCAACCCCTGTCCCAACGTCGGCTTCGCCCTCTTCGTTTTCGTCTGGTAATCCTTAATCGCACTCTTAATTGCGTCCTCGGCGAGCATGGAGCAATGCAGCTTCACGGGTGGC
>Ga0307512_10002450_pt1 | contig 23370 bp, 28 predicted proteins | sample 14_EM_MG_FD_200267 | JGI IMG/M metagenome (GOLD analysis project Ga0307512, IMG submission 200267) | Populus trichocarpa ectomycorrhiza microbial communities from riparian zone in the Pacific Northwest, United States - 14_EM | ecosystem: Host-associated > Plants > Roots > Unclassified | place...
CATCCTTTCTGTGTCCTGACTTGTCTCTCTGTCTGGGCTCTCCAGCATGTGAGTGCCCCTTACTGGCTCCTATTCATTCCATGTCCTAACTTGTCTCTCCATCTGGGTTCTCCAGGATGTGAGTGCCCCTTGCTGGCTTGCATTCTTTCTATGTCCTGACTTGTCTCTCTGTCTGGGATCTCCAGGATGTGAGTACCCCTTGCTGGCTCTCATTTATTCCATGTCCTGACTTGTCTCTCTGTCTGGGCTCTCCAGGCAGTGAGTGCCCCTTGCTGGCTTGCATTCTTTCCTTGTCATGACCTATCTCTCCATCTAGGCCCTCCAGCATGTGAGTGCCCCTTGCTGGTTCACATTCTTTCCATGTCCTGACTTGTCTCTCTGCCTGGGCTCTCCAGTTTGTGAGTGCCAATGCCCCTTGCTGGCTTGCACTCTTTCTGTGTCCTGACTTGTCTCTCCATCTGGGCTCTCCAGCATGTAAGTGCCCCTTGCTGGTTCACATTCTTTCCATTTCCTGACTTGTCTCTCTATCTGGGCTCTCCAGAATGTGAGATCCCCTTGCTGGCTTGCATTCTTTCCATGTCCTGACTTGTCTCTGTCTGGGCTCAGTTGGTGAGTGCTCTTGCTGGCTTGCAATCTTTCCACTGGCATGTCCTGATTTGTCTCTCTGTCTGGCTCTCTAGAACGTGAGTGCCCCTCACTGGCTTGCATTCTTTCCATGTCCTGACTTGTCTCCCTGTCTGGGCTCTCCAGTTGGTGAGTGCCCATTGTTAGCTTGCATTTTTTCTGTGTTCTAACTTGTCTCTCCATTTGGGGTCTCCAGAATGTGAGTGCCCCTCACTGGCTCACATTCTTTCTGTGTCCTGACTTCTCTCTCCATCTGGGCTCTCCAGTTGGTGAGTGCCTCTTGCTGGCTCAAATTCTATCCATGTCCTGACTTGTCTTTCTGTCTGGGCTCTCCAGTTTGTGAGTGCCCATTGCTGGCTTGCATTCTTTCCATGTCCTGACTTGTCTTTCCATCTGGGCTCTCCAGTTTGTGAGTGCCCCTTGCTGGATTGCATTTGTTCCATGTCCTGATTTGTCTCTCCATCTGGGCTCTCCAGGATGTGAGTGGCCTGTGCTGGCTTGCATTCTTTCTGTGTCCTGACTTGTCTCTCTGTCTGAGCTCTCCAGGTGGTAAGTGCCCCTCTCTGGCTCATATCCTTTCCATATCCTGACTTTTCTCTCCACCTGGGCTCTCCAGGTGGTGAGTGCCCCTGTCTAGTTCACATCCTTTCCATATCCTGACTTGTCTCTCTGTCTGGGCTCTCCAGGTGGTGAGTGCCCCTCTCTGGCTCACATCCTTTCTTTGTCCTAACTTGTCTCTCTATCTGGGCTCTCCAGAAAGTGAGTTCCCCTTCCTGGCTCACATTGTTTCTGCATCTTGACTTGTTTCTCTGTCTGGGCTCTCCAGTTTGTGAGTGCCATTGCTAGCTTGCATTCTTTCTGTGTCCTGACTTGTCTCTCCATCTGGACTCTCTAGAATGTGAGTGTCCCTTGCTGGCTTGCATTCTTTCCGTGTCCTGACTTGCCTCCCTATCCATGCTCTCCAGGATGTGAGTGCCCCTTGCTTGCTCTCATTCTTTCCATGTCCTGACTTGTCTCTCCAGGATGTAAGTACCCCTCACTGGCTCTCATTATTTCCATGTCCTACCTTGTCTCTCCATCTGTGCTCTCCAGATGGTGAGTGCCCCTTTCTGGCTTGCATTCTTTCTGTGTCCTGACTTGTCTCTCCATCTGGGCTCTCTAGAAAGTGAGTGCCTCTTGCTGGCTCGAATTCTTTCTGTGTCCTGACTTGTCTCTCCATCTGGGCCCTGCAGATCGTGAGTGCCCCTTGCTAGTTCGCATTTGTTCTGTGTCCTGACTTGTCTCTCCTTCCATACTCTCCAGATTGTGAGCCCCCCTTTCACATTTGCTTTTGGTGTAGCAACTTGCTCCCTCCTCTCTATGTTTGATAGGAAGTTAGTCCTTTATTCGTATTACCTTACTCCGTGAATTCTGACGTCTTTAATTCTCTGCGATGCAGACATTATTATCCAAACTGAGGTCATTTATCGCTCATGTAATGCTGTTATTTTACAGTTCAGTTCTATCGTGGTTTACTACCATGCTATCAGCCATCCATCGATGTATCCAGCGATGATCCACATCACACCATAATTGGTACATCTCCTCCATCTGCATGAATGATTTTTTTACACCCGAAAGTAGTGACAGTTCTTATTTTGGAGCGTGCCTCCCTTTTTCATGCCTCCCCATCCTCTCCAACTCTTCATGAATCATTGGATAGTGCATGTTCCCATTATGTGTCTTCTGACACCCATATTGCTGTCAAACGGCAGTTTTCGCTATCACCCAACCACTATTCTATTCGTGATCTTACGGAATTTGTCCTTAGGCATCGTCTTCGATAATTACTCTTTTCTTCTAATTCCATCATTTCGTCTTTGTATCTACTTCTGCGAATGCAAATGAGTGGCCCCTAGAATGAACATACAGCAACTTCTCGAATCGAATCGATTCTCTGCACTTCCCAACGATCTTCTGAATAGCACGAGAACAAGGAATGATGCGACTAAACGGCGAATTGGCCCCAGACCTTCCCTATTCGAGAGAAGCAGTCTCCTCATGGCGAGCCATCTCATTGATGGTGACGGCCTCTTCTTCTGTGGCTCGAGCACTAGAATAATGGCGACCAGCGTCACGGACACACGGCCGATCATGGCACTCCTCGGGCTCTCGCACCACTCATCACCAGTACATGTCTATGTGGATGACGATCCCAGGAAGTGGTCACACAAATTAAAAGTCAGTTTGTTGCTTTATCATTTTACTGACTTGGGGTCGGCACATGCTCATCATCCCTCGGCTTCCCTCTGCTTGGCGTGGATAGGCGAGTATACTGTGCATGGCCTTCTCTGCTTCGATGGTTGCTGGCCTCAGTAGTAGCATACTCAATCGTGAGAAATCTTCATACTTCTGCTGAAGCGTTCCTCACCTGATAAATGTAATACTCACAAATTCGAAGCCGCCATCAAACAGATCCAGACTGACCTCAAAGCCACCAGCAGTTAAATTAGCCAGGTCCTCGCCACGCACATCATTCTTCAAGCTGTCGGACCACTCTTATGGGCCCATCAGCGAGATAAAAGGCTGCAAGGTTAAGATTCCTTTTGACGCGCGTTCATTTCCCCTGTCTGAGAAGGAAAGAAAAGACATCAGAGGCTGCGCTCCCGAAAGAGTGAGAACGCGCGAGAGGCTTGAGGCACAAAACAAAACCGAGGATAGGGCGCGAGACCAGCGAGACGTACGACGGCACGGTAGCTCGGTTTGCAATCAAGCGGTCGGGGAGGACGAAAGCACGCGAACCCAATGCAAGTACTCCACGTATAAGGCGAGAAGAGGGTGAAGAGGAAAATAGAAGGCGAAGGTGAACGCGGTTGCGCGGCGACGGTGTCCGAAAGGAAATATAATCTTACTGAATGGTATCCAAGTGCGCGACAGTCTGCACGTGGTCGACGAGGCGGTGACGTACGATGCAAGGAGCTAAGGTAAACGGGGTAACTATGGAATGGAGAGCGGCAGATATAGAACGAAAAGAAAACAATGGAACGTACGAGCTTGGTTGAACCTGTGTGTCCTTCCCAACAGCGACATGCCCTAGGCCTGCGAGGGGCCGTGCACGACGTGTGCGACGTGACGTGGAACGACGGAATTTTAAGTGGCGCGTACTTGTGACGTCGGCTTATGAGCCTCGGAGGTTTGGGGCGATCCGCGTGTCTTCGGCCGTAGGACTTGGGGCGCAACGAGAGGAGGGGACTTGTACGTGAGGGGGAAACGGTCTATCTTACGGCAACAAGGGTGGATGGAGACGGGTTTGGAGGCGAGGTGAGCGACGACGACGACGAGGATGCCAGTGGGTTGCGGGCTCGGGCCACGGACATCACGTGGTCGAACACACCGAGGCTACAGGCACCTTACAACGGCGATTTGGCCTCGAACATTTAGGTCATTTAACCATTCCGTACGTGTGTATCACCTGAGAGTGCGACGTGAGGAGTACTGTATTATGAACTTACACCTTGCCCTCAACTGTGACTTTACAAGTATAGCAAACAACGAAGTTGAAAGAGTGCAGCTGGAAGCGAGTGTGGGAGCGAGCGCGAGAGATTGCAACGGCTGTGTAACGGACACACACTCAGTTGGTCAGAAAGCACACACTGAGGGAGTCGCTACACGACTACAGAGGTATAAAAGTAAAGTAAACTAAGGGGTACAAAATGGGGTAGTCGACGGATGCAAAATTCAGGGTATGTCACTCACTAGCGCAACGTGCACTGTACTCCATGTGGTGTCCATGTGGCCCAACCGCCACATCCGCGACAACAAGGACATCACACTCAGCTGGACGGCCAAACACTCTTGCAAGTAGGGGAGATAGCTTTTTTGTGCTTTTTCAAAAAATTTGCTGCAAAGTACAAAAAAGGATGAAAACCTATTAAAAAAAGTCAGAAAAGTCAGAAAAGTAAACACAGGGGTTTCCTGATGTTTTATTTGTGTTTTGCACGTGACTTGATAAATCCGAAATTTGCAAAAATTCTAAGGTAGAAATTAAAACTGCTATATCTTGTCCATTTCTCAATGGATTGCCTTGAAACTTGGTATATAGAATCCCATTCACTATGTCTAGTTGCAGCCCAAGTTTGGGAGCCTAATGTTCAGTTTTTGGATTTTTGTTTTTTGGGGTGGTGACCCAAGCATGACCAGAAACTTGAACAGCCATATCTCATCCATTTCTCAATGGCTTGCCCTGAAACTTGGTATATAAAATTGCATATACTATGTCTAGATGCAACCAAAGTTTGGGAGCCTGATGTTCAGTTTTGGTATTTTTATTTTGTGGGTGGTGACCCAAGCATGACCATAAACTTGAACTGCCATATCTCATCCATTTCTCAATGGCATGCCTTGAAACTTGGTATATAGAATTGCATATACTATATCTAGATGCAACTAAAGTTTGGGAGCATGACATTCAGTTTTGGCATTTTTATTTTGCGGGTGGTGACTGGTGAGTCTCAGTCTATAGGGCTGAGCACCATATCAATACGGTGTCCATACAGGTACCCATAATATGGGGTTATGGTCACCAAATTATATATGGCTATATACCAAATACAGTGTCCAATTGGCACCCCTAATATGGGTTAAGGTCACATATATGGGTTATGGTCACACACCATATACTGTATGATGCCATATATGTACGGTGCTCAGCCCTAGCAGAGGAAGGTAGAGCGTCAAACAGATTTTCAGGAGGATGCTCTACTGGAGGAGAGGAACTGTTTTGCTTGGACGCAGATGAGAACCGAACATTGGGACATTTCTCCCTTTGCTTGTCTCCTGGCACGAATATCTGCAGAAGACAACCTCTTCTTACAAGTATCTACCTTGGCTGACCGGTCTTGACAGGAGCATCCCGGAATCAGCCGTTCTATTTCACACTCAGCACCGACGAACTCCGACAAAAAATTTCAACGCTGCCATTCTGTGGTCCTGACTGGGATGTATCCCTGGCTGGCAAGACGCCTGTTGTGATAACCCCCACTCCCAAATGATCTGGACTATTCTCCTATCAGCTCTTTGCCCCGTATATAATGGACTAGTCCCCCGTGCGAAGTACGGAAACAGCTAGTTGCACGCCTCCTTTGGAAACACTTTCCCGTCCTCCCCCTGGCACCTCCCTGCATGTGCCACTCACTAGACTGTTCGCTTGACGTGGAGGTGGAGTGCAATCCTGGCGAGTCACCTGATATGTGTATATTTTATTTACAATGTGTGCCTTCACCCTGGCTCGACGTCGGAGTTTCCCGCCATCAAGTTGTATTCTGAGGCTCGACCTCAACTCCGTGAGACACCTGGCGTTGACTCTTTCTCGTCTCTTTTCTCCCTCGCGTATCCGTCACCGGTCGACCCCTCCCAAGGCGCCTTTATCATTTACCCCTATCCTATCACCTCTTCTTCGCCATAGCGATTCGCATTGCAGAAACGCGAGCGGAGAGTTTGAGTTGGGAAGAAGCATGCGACAAGCCCGAGGCGTTTTGTAGAGAGGTTTACAAGAATGTCCTTGGCTCGAGGTGTCTGTACCTGGCCTCGAATCCTGGTACAGACTCCTGGAGACCATGACTGGTCGCCAGTTCTATAGGAAGACGAGACGCGGACAGAGCGGACGCAAAGGAAAGGGACGCAAAATCTGGCTGAGAGGAAGGCGATGGGGACCCGGGACCGTAGGGCACGGGGTATGGTTTAATCTGCAAGGACATGGGATGCGGAACTAGGTAGGGGAAGGTGAAAAGAAAGTAAGCGCGAATATACTGATCTCAGTCCTTTTGGGGAAGACTAGTACTGCGGTTCAGGAGGCAAAATGTGTCGCACATGGGCGTGAGTACGAAGACCAACAGAACAGCCCAGCCTGAGGAGAAGTTGCAAAACTCGTAATTTACCGTCTAATCCACTTTTCGGGCTTAAAGCTTAAAGCCCGAGATCCGAAATGGTCCTTCCACCCCGACCCATAAGAATGACGCAGCACCTCCGCCAACAACTTTGAAGTTCAAGTTCCAGAGCTTCCTTCCCCATTGCGATCTCCCGGCCTCGTCTCCACGCCACGTATCGCTCATATTCCCGTTACAGTATTTAGTTACTCCCTGCGCACGGCCTCCTAAACCGCATTCCTATCATTTCTTGGTCTGTATGATCAACATTTGTAGGTCGCTACTGAAACTTTGCGTTTCTCCTCTTCGCCTCGAACTTTCGACTAGCCTCGAGACTAATTCCCTTCTCCTCTGGTCTGAATGAAGGTCTTTTATTTCCTTGCGTCTATGCCTATGTTGTGCTTAGAGCGCAACTCTCAATTCCTGACCTTATCTTGACTCACCTTTCCCTCGTTTGTTTCCTTTCCCCTCTCCCCGCGCGACTTTTTCCACGACACGACTTTCGGGAATCAAGCTAAAGTCAATACAACCTACAGCGACACCGTCATGTGGATCTGGGAACAGAGACAAAAATGATTTTGAGTCGGGGGTCCAGGGACACGTCACCGGCAATCGCAACATCAGAGAAAGGCATACTACCCACCAAATTCGAAGTCCACCCATGGCCGTGCTTCAGGAGACGGTTCGGCTATGGATGGGGTCCCGGGTGGCGAGGGCTCTGGCCTATGTTCGCCGTCTTTGAACAGCGGAATGTCGCGACGTCTCGCGTCTTCCCACGAAAAGTAAATTCGACGATCGGTGAGCTGCGTACAGCTGATTGGTTGATGTGGCCCAGACGTAGATGTGAGGTAAGGTCGCACGAACACGACCTTTGCCGAGTCAATGGAAGGGCCTCTGTTGAGGTTGACGATGTAAAGCCCATGAAGCTGCGAAAGAAAAAAAAGGAAAGCAAAGTAGGGGAGGAAGAGCATGCCGGTGAGTGAGCACAAGTAGTGTGGAGACGTGCATGAAAACGCGGACCATGGCTACGCAGACACGCCCATGCTCGAACGCCAGTTAAAAACACTGATCCCTTGGCAAGAGGCGCAGAACCTGCCCGGCAGTGGCAAGACTGACCTCCCCACGACAAACACGTTCAAAGTCCTGAATGAGAAGGAGGCGGTCTTTGGAAGCCAAGATCGCGAGATCGCGACCATCCCTGGATACATGTACTGTCCGGAAAAAGTTGAGCCATCACCTGCCTGATTACCGTGTAGAAAACGTATAGACTATACGAGCGCGGGTGGAGTTGAGGACGGAAGGCAACCCACCTGCTAAGAAGTTTGGACGGGAGTTGTCACGCCCCGGGCGCAGTGAGAAAACTTCGACAAAGACAAACGGTTTTCCTGGTACGAACTCGGAGACCACCATTGCGGTCTTCTGTACGAACACGTTATTCGGTATCCGCAAAACCTCAGCGCCGACATCCCGCGCCAATACATGCAATGCGCGCGACTCGCATACAAACGCGTATCGCTCATTCACGTCGACGTAGCAGAGGCCGAGCCCTTGCGCACCCGGACCAACGTCGATCGTCTGCACCTGCGCGCCCGTGTGCACGTCGTGCAGGAACGCGCGCCGAGGGTTTGCCGAGAGGAGGGTCGGATACACGAGTCGGATCCCGAACGTGAGTTCCGGGAAGGACAAATTCGCCCATGGCCGGAAGTGGCCACGCGGCGCGTATTGGTTGTGCATCGCCACTGCGAATGCGGACACGCGCCGTTGTCCCTCGTCTGGCAACGAATGGGTGGCCACCTCACCTTCGGCAAAGTCACTGGCAAGGCGCCACACTTCCTTGTTTCCGTTGAACGCATTGAAGGCGTTAAAGACAAGATATCCGTTATCATACTCGCAGTGGGCCATGCCCGCAACATAATCCTGCGGGTCGTTGAGCGCACAACGGAATGTGGCAAGAGAGGTGGACGGTTAGAGGGCTCTCTCACCGAGGGGAGAGTCCAGAGAACGACACCGGAGAAGAGATGGGTCACAACGAGGCCGCCAAATATACGAGTCGTGATGCATATGCCGGCCTTTTCATCGACTTTGATACGATAGACGTCCCCGCCTGACGGGGTCACCAAACGGGCAACGACGCGCCCATCACCCGCCCAGTTTTTGCGAAGCTGACAGAACCTACGGCCTACGAAGATCAGAACCGTGCTCTCAGGGGCTGAGATCAGGTGGTAGGGTTTCATGAAAAAGGCCGGTCAGAGCATTGCCGGGCGTGGACTTACAAAAGTCTTTCCAATCGGTTGCTCCATCCCAAGGGCTACCCTCGTACACGGAGAGGGCATCCTCGAGTTGCATAGTTTTGGGTTGTATATATCCATGAAGGATTGCAGCGTTGTGGAAAATCGCTGACTGATTTTCGGAGCAGAAATCGAGCCATTGACGAGACAGAGTGGGTATAGAACAGAGCGTTGGAAGTGGAAGGTAAGAAAGCACCGAAAGCAATAACGCGGTGGGTAGTGAATCGCAGACGGAGAGTCTGCGTGAGAGTTCGAAATGGAAGGTGAATGAGATGCTGGTGAATACGGGGAAGGCGGATTGGCGGTTGTTAATCGCGCGACCGCCGGCAGGGAGGGAGAGAGAGAGAGTGTGTGTGTGTGTGTGTGTGTGTGTGTGTGTGTGTCGAGAGGACTCCGCGTGAGCCGTTTGACAATGGGGCGTGAGGGCGAGATTCGTAACAGGCGTAGGACTTGAGGCGGCGGGCACACGAGCGGAATGAAGGGGAAAAGAGCGCTATAATTCCGTTCGGCTCTGGGCCAGGCAAGGGGGGTTATGTACAAGTATGCTACTCACAAGGCAGTGTTCTAGGATGAAAGGGGGAATAAGGGATGTACAAAGAAGGAAACAGAAAGATGACAGCGACACGCGTTCGCTGCCCTGTGGCGTCGGTTGGATGTGTCGGTCATGTCAGGCAAAGGGGGAATGCGCTCGCTCCGAGGCTACGGCGCGTGCTCGCTCTACAGTAGAATACGCAACATCAGGTTCGAGGGTCGCCTCAGTCAACGCCGCAGGAAATGACTTTTGAGCTGGGAGTAAAGACAAAGAGATCGGTCAGTTATATGTGATACTCAGGCTCATCGTGCTACTCCCTGGGATTCGTGATGACAATCGATCGTCGGTCATCGAGTATGTTCTATGCTGCGGACTACGAATCCTGTTTGCTTTCTGCTTTCGATCACAATCAATCCCATGACCTCTACACTCCAAACTGCGCACGACATCGCCGCGTACCCGGGACACCGCGGCAACACCCCAAGACAGCAAGAGTGCAACACCCACAGCCATCATCCAACTTGCTCTCACAACGCTCACATCTCCGGCGCAAAGGAAAGCGGCGAAGAGCTGGCAGCACCTTAACTGCATCCCAAGCCTCCATGCTACCCTACCCTCTAGATCCGTCGTCTGAAGGTCATAATCATGAGTGAAGGAGGAAATTAAATCCAACAAGACCATGTAATGGTACTACCCTACCACACGCTGTCCATCGTCACTATGAATGCAACAGCTACTGAATCTCAGTAGGCAAAACACCTGAAATTCAGGGTTTTATCACTTGAAACTAAGGTGTTTCCACACCGTTCAGTACTTTGATCATGTTCTGTCATGGTCAGGTCACCATGTCTTTCAGTTGTTCAAGTTCTGGAATTTCTGACAGGGGTATTTCCCAAATAGGAAAGCAAGCAGGCAATCCAATTAGGAAGTCAGCCTAATTCGGTAAGCATGTTGGCAAACCAAAGAGGAAAGGTGGGCGTTGGGAGTTGGGCATCGGGATTGATCACATGGGACGTCATGTGATAGATTGGAAGGTCAAAGGAAATCATGTGATACATCATATGACTTGTCAGGGAGCAAGTAAAGATTACACAAGTCGAGACACAACTTGGAATCAAGCGAGGCACAACACGTGACCTCAAAGACATTTAGAGATAAGAGACAAATAGCAACTAAGTCGACTATCGCAAGAGAGATCTTTCAGGGAGAAGCTGCATGCGTTCAAGGAAGTGACAATAACCTGTATTGCACGAATAGAACGAGCTTAGAGAACTCGTTCTATGCTACTAGAGACAGTATATATACAAAGAGACAAAGAAGCTACTGGAAGATTGTAGAAGGCGATAGAAGGTCATAGAAGGAAATGGAAACTTGTAGAATCGTATGGAAGTCTCTAGAAAACGCAAGATCAGTCCATAGGTAAGTTAGGTAAGCAAAGGGAGGAGCGGCCCGAAGTCGAGTACAAGAAAGGAAAGAAGGAATTAGGTAAGAAAGGAGGCAGTCCGTGACATTACCCCCTTGTTAACGTCCTTTAGACGTCAATGTCATCGTCAACAGAGGCACAGTGGCCACATTCAAAGTTAGGGTGAGAGGGGTAGACTTTACAGTCTTCGGACTCGTTACAGAAATCATGAGGGTGGAGACAGTCAGTGCCATCATGGCCGCGATGTGAGCAGTGATAGCAATACCCAAGGCAGTAACAATCTTCGATGTTATGGCCTGTCTTCCCGCACCAGTCGCACATTTTGCTGTTGTCGTTGCCCCAAGCATGTATGGCTCAGTCACGGATTGCAACTTGGGCTCGACGGCCTCTCTTGCCCTTGAAGTAGAGGGCCTTGTGCATGTCGCGGTCAATGCGGCGACGAATGCAGGCTATGGTGTTAGTGGCAGCAAGATGGTCCAAGCTCCAGTACATGGCCAGACGCTCATTTTGAAGAGACTCCTTTAAGGCCCTGATGCGATGGGCGATTTGGTGAGCCTTGGAGTGGTGTGTGCGGAAGTACTGGACTTTGCCTTGAAGTGTGGCGTTGTCTTCGGTCTTCAAGGCCCAGTCTATCAGATCGGTGAATTGTGCTCCTTGAGTTAGCAGGAGCTCATCCTTAGGGGAGATGGCCATGTGGTGCTGTCCTATAGCATGGGCGTGAAGGGGACAAGAATGGACAGTGCAGCCACATCCATTAGTGGCGAGGAGTTCGGGGAAAGTTGTGTGAAGGTCGTAGGAGATAAATGGGGCGATGACATCCTCATCACCATCGGGAATGACAAAGAAATGGCGCGTACCAACGGCGTTGAAGTTATCCTTCCAGCCAGAACCAGGGTGTACTCCTGGTTGAGGGCCGGTGGGACTGGGAGTATGTCCCTCTGTGTCAGCATCCATCGCTTTGGCTGCTAGCATGTTAGCTTCAGTCTGTTGGTACAGGATTACGGCCATGGGTGAGATAGGGGAAGGGGATCAAGACGGAACCTCCTCAATGAAGGCAGGGATGACAGGTGAGATGTATGTAGAGTTGGTTGCAGAAGTGACTGGAGGCGTGATCGACACGCTATCATGAAAGTGAGGGGGAGGAACAGGAAGTGGCTTGGGGCTGGGAATAGGAGGACTGTTGGGGTAAGTTGGGTTGACGTAGTCTGTGAGCTCTGTCCCAGAGTATGCAGTGGGTGGCGAGGCAGGAATGCCTTTGTAATCATCGACGTCGTTAAATGTCGTGCTAAGGTGGGCCATCATGAATGTGTCAGGGGTGAGCACAGAGATAGGAGCAGGAGGGGATCTGTCAATAGGAAGGAGAGAGCGAATGGTGGGAAATTGGCAGCAGACTTCCTCTTCCTCAATGTTGAGAAGACGAGCGATATGCTCGATCATTTGTTCATGGGGGAGTGTCAGTTCGTCACTGGTGGGACTGTCTGGAGGAGGAGAGGTAACGACGTAGGGGGTATTGCCAGCGCTATTGGCAGGAGAAGACGAGCAAGAGGGGATAAAGATGGGGGAGGACGAGCGAGACATTGTTGAAATGGTGGGGCAGTAAGTTGGAAGGGTTGGTCTGAAGAACGTCAATATAGAGGAGGATGAGAATCATTTAAGAGATTTCGGTGGTCTCTTTATACTGTAGGTTGTCCAGCCGTAGCGGAGTTTGTTAGCATAAAGTCTGCCAATGTGTCTGGGGCATGTAAGTCCTTGTGATCAATCCAGGAGTTGTCAGAGTGTGGATAACCCTTCCAATGCATGAGGTATTGAAGTTTTCGTCTTCTGCCATAATGCCGCACATCTAGAATGTTCTCGATTTCATATTCTTCTTCACTATCAATGATCGGAGGTGGTCATGTAAACGGCATGCCATATTGTTCTGTCTCCTTATATGGAAGGAGGAGATCCATGTGAAACATGTTGTGAATTTTCATCGATGGGGGAAGTGCAAGTCTCATGGCCACAGGACTGATCTTTTGTGAAACTTTGAAGGGTCCATATCATTTTGGGGAAAGTTTGTGATTGCTGGTGATAGTGAGGTTGCGACCTTCAAGCCAGACTTGGTCACCTTCTTTAATTTCCGTTAGTTTCTTGTTGTCCTTGTGGTTTTGTACGTGTTGAAGAAGTTTTTGGGCCAATTGTCTAGCTTCATTTAGAAGGCGCAAGCGTGTCTCTGCAGCAGGGGTAGAGGATTCTAAATGTTTCAGAATCACCTGTGGTTTGATTCCAATCAGAAGTTCATGAGGTGAGCAGCGAGCAACATTGTGTTTCCAGGAGTTATGAGCGAATTCAGCAACAGGCAGTAACTGGCTCCAAGCGGAAGGTTTCCCAGATGTCCAAGGTTGCAAGTATTGTTCAATCCAAGCGTTCATGCGTTCTGTTTGTCTATCAGTACGAGGGTGAAAGGCTGTAGAAAGATTTTGTTGGATTCCAAGCGCTTTGCACATTTCTTTTGCAAATGCAGAGGTGAACCAGGGATCACGGTCTGAGATAATCCTTTTGGGAAGTCCGAACCAAGGTACAAGGTGTTTCAGATACTCGAGTGCTACACCTGTTCCATCGATCGTTTTCATGCAGGGAATGAATTTAGCTGCTTTAGAACAGCCTTGATCGACAATTGTGAGAATGGAATCGAAGCCTTGTGACTTGGGAAGGTCCGTAATCAGGTCCATCGATACATATTGAAAGGGGCCTTCTTCAACAGGTGTATCAAAATGTTGTAAGGGGGCTTTTGATCGATGTACATTGGTCTTGGATTCTTGACAGCGAGCACATCCTTTGACGTATTGTTCTACAAATTCTCTGAGTCTGGGTCCTTCGTATTGTTCACGAACAAGTTCCCAAGTGTTTGATATGCCGGGATGTCCGGCTGCTGGAGAGTCGTGAAGGATTTGAAGAATGTCTCATCTTAAATCTGGGTCATCTTTGAGGAAAATTTTGTTAGCATGTAGAGTTTTTGTTGGCATGAAGAGGTGGTCGGGGAGAAGAACACGTGGTTTGTCGGTATTCACCCCCTTGTTAAGGTCTTTTCTTCATGACAACAAATCAGCGACGGTGTTTGTTGATCCCGGGATGTGTTCAAGAGTGTAGTCAAAGTCTTGGAGGAATTCTATCCATCTAGCTTGTCGTCCAGTGATTTTGCGTGGGTCGCGGAAGTACTGTAAGTTTTTATGGTCAGTACGAACACAAATTGCATGTGTGGCCCCAAGAAATAGTGGGCGACCGCATTTGAATCCAAAAATTACACCAGCAAGTTCTTTGTTGTGTGCATCATAATTCTTTTCTGCAGGAAGGAGACTTCGAGAGTGGAAGGCAATAGGGTGGATACCATCTTCGAATTCTTGGGCGATAACTACTCCTAATGCATAACCAGATGCGTCAGTCTCCATAACGAATTGTTTAGTCCAGTCTGGGGTTCAAAGAACTGGATAATTGCTGCACATTCGTTTGAGCTCTAGGAAGGCATTGTTACATTTGTCTGTCCAGATAAATTGCTTGTTTTTGCATGTAAGGTCATTCAGGGGGCGAGCAATATCAGAGAAGTTTTTAATGAATGCTCTGTAGAAATTGCAGAACCCTAAGAAGCTTCGCACATCTTTGACAGTTAGAGGTGTTGGCCAGTCAGCAATGCCTTGAACTTTAACAGGGTCCATTTTGACAGTTCCATTTCCGATGAGTACTCCAAGATATTCGACTTCTCGTTGGTGGAATTTACACTTTTCTGGTTTGAGGAATAGGTCGAATTTCTCAAGTTTGTCCAGAATGTGATTGACGCGAAGTTCATGAAGTACTTCATCATCTTCTGTGGTGATGATCATGTTATCCATGTAAATGCGAAGCCATCCTTGAGCAATTTCATCTTGGAAAATGTCGTCCATCATTGTTTGGAAGGTAGCGGGGGAGTTAGTTAGTCCAAAGAACATGACTGTTGGTTCAAAAAGTCCTTCACTTGTCTTAAAGGCGGCTTTGTATTCGTCACCTTCTTTAATACGAATGTTGTTGTATCCCCATCGAATGTCAAATTTTGAGAAGAGACGTTTCTCTGCTAGGTCGTAGATGAGTTCCGAAATTAATGGCAAAGGGTATTTGTTGGGAATTGTCCATTTGTTCAGATTTCGATAGTCTTGGACTGGACGAAATTTGCCATCTTTCTTTCAAATGAGGAAGAATCCGCTTGCATAAGGAGATTTTGAACGACGAATTCTTTGGAGACGTAGGTTTTGAGAGAGAAATTCACGTTGTTCTTCTTTCTCTTTGGGGGACAGTGGGTAAACTCTGCAATTGATTGATGTAGGAGCATCTTCTGTAAGTTCAATTGCGTGGTCCCAAGGTTGACGGTCTGGGAAACGTTCAGAGGCTTCTTCTGAAAAGACTTTCCCATGTCAATGGTAACGTTCTGGGACAATTTCCTGCCAGGTACGTTTCTTTTTGTTGGCAGCATCTTGGGCTAGTTGTGAGGCAACAGTAGTTTTAGCAATTCTAGTTTGTAACCAGATTTCATCGCCTTCTTCCCACCCTGGTATAGACTTTACCCAGACAGGTGTAGATTCAATTCGTCTGGTTCCTTTAAGAATGGGTCGCCAGTTGTTGGCTTTAGCTGTCAAAATTGTGGTAAAACCATCTATTCGACCATTTCGCCAGTCTATGTCCGGATTTGAGGCTTCAAGAAAGGGGTAGCCAAGGATAAAATCATCTTGGCCGATGTCTGCGACGTAGAAGGCATGGAGTGCTTGTTCTCCATTGTTATTGACCGTTAGATCTACCACTTCTAGGATTTGTCCAGCTTTGTTGTTAGTCCCATCTACATTTTGGACTTTTTGTGCTTTAGGTAGTGTTCATGTCGCCAATTTGAGTTGTTTAACTGCGCGAGGATAGATGAAACATTCTGTTGCACCACTGTCAAGGAGTGCTTTTTGATCGACTCGTTTCTTTCTGGTTCGTAGCTGAAAAGGAACTTGTATTGCATGTTTTCGAGCTATGTACATAGAACCAGAATTATTGAGAATTGCCCGAGCAAGAGCCGTAATACTTAGTCAGTCTGAAAATCCATGTCTTCTCCAAGAGAACGCATTTCATCCATAAAGGCACATCGATCTTCTTCTGACAGATGTGCTACTCGCGCAGCGAGAGACGTAGATGGGGACGGTTTGGGAGTAGTTGGTTTCTTGTCATCTTCAATTTGGACAGTACGAGTTGTGCGGGCACATGTCTTTTTATTAGGACAGTCACGAACTAGATGGCCTTGCTTCCCACATTCAAAGCATTGGCCTGTCTTTCGGTACTCCTCGCGTTCTTTGTTATTTGTAGCCTTGCGGATGATGGCGGAAGTATCCATAGCATTGTCATCCCGTGGAGGAAGATGTGGTCGAGGAGGTGCGCGATTTCCTGGTCCGTGCCAATTCTGGTTATTGGATCTGGGGTTATTGCCTCCAGGGTGACGCCAGACCCATCCAGAAGTTTGTCTTTGTCCTTGTTCTTGGGTATGGTTATTGAACGTTCCATATTCAGAGTGAAGCGACTTGGTTTTCAAATAAATCTTTTGTTGACGTTGAACTGTAGCCCTCCATTGTTCGTAGGTTTCAGGGTTTTCCATCTTGATACAAGCATCAGCGAGTGATCGTGGAAGACCGAGGGCGAAAGTTCGAAGATTTGTGTGGTCATTCATGTCTATGTCAGCACATAGGGCTTGGGTTTCGAAAGCGGCAAGGTATTCGTCAAGATTGTCGTTCCTCATCTTGAGTTTCTTTAGTTCGTCTTGGGCTCTTTCACGTTCAGCATAGTCAGAAAAGGCTTCCTTGAAATGCTTTTCGAGTTCGAGCCAGGCGTTGGATCGACGTGGGATCATGCTGGGGTCTTCTACGACATGGCGAAGCCATCTGTCAGCTGCATCGACCCATCCTTCGCATTTTGGTCCTTCCAGAAGTGAGAGGAAGTAGATGCTGTGCATAATTGGGTCTTTTGTGATGTCAGCCCTGTAGTTCATGAGCATGAATCGATTGAAAGTAGCCAAGAATCTTGTGGTTTGGGAGCGATCTCCATTGAATTTATCAGGGTGAATACCTTCGAGTCGATGTGCCTTATCTTCCTTGTCATCTTTAGGAAGATTTTTGAGAGAAAACGGGTCATCCCCAGTGCCGCGAGGTTGACAAGGGGGTTTGTCACGTGCTGTTTGGGATGATTGCATCTCAAAGGATCCAAAGACGTCTTTGTACTTTGGTCTGTAGTCTTCTTCTTCGTCACTAGAAGGATCATCAAATGGCATCGGGGGCCTTTCTTTTTGTTCCTTTTGAACTACTTCTGTTGCCGCTTTTATGGCTTCTTCAAACGGTGTAGTTTGGGGTTGAGATGGTCCTTCAGCGCAAGACGGTAGTCAGGAAGGTTCTCCGCTTTGTTCAAGCGAAATGAAATTTATGCCTGGAAGTGGGTGGTTCTTGAGTCTGAGTTCTTGTCGAGCCAGTCAAAAGCATTCGAATTTGTTTCCTCGGACGCGTACTTCAAACCATACACCATAGACGTTACTGACAGATACTAGTGCGTTGTTAAGTCTTGCATAGTAGCCAGTATAGGGTGCTCCAGTCTCTTGACTACTGAGTAGGTGTCATACATTCTCAGTGAATTCAGCAGGTATGCTGTCTTTGGGTTCGGGAATTGTATCGAATGGGCATTTAAGATTGCTCAATGCTTCTGGGGCAATGTCGTCAGTTTCTGGCAGGTAACGAATGTGCCAATCCTTGGATCGGCTTTTCCCTTTCACATCTCTGGGAGTCGAAGTCATTTTTTGAAGAGGAAGCTTGTTCTAATGTCACGGTCAGGTCACTGTGTCTTTCAGTCGTCTTCATTCTGGAGTTTCTAGACAGGGGTATTTCCCAAATAGGAAGTCGACCCAACGTCTTGATTAGGAAGTCGTCCTAATGTGGTAATCGTGTCGGTGTTCCAAAGAGGAAGGGCAGATGTCAGGTGCTGGGTGTTGGGATTGATCACGTGAGACGTCACGTGATTAGTTAGAGAGGCGATAAAGACCACATGATACGTCATGTGACTTGTCTGGAAGTGAGCGAAGATTACACAAGTCAACACGACTTGGAATCAAGCAAGATATGACATGTGATCTCGAAGATGTTTAGAGATGAGAGGCGAATAGCGACAAAGTCGACTATCGCAGAGAGATTCTTTCAGAAGGAAGCTGCACGCATTCAAGGAAGTGACAATAACCTGTATTGCACAAATAGAACGAGCTTAGAGAACTCGTTCTATGCTACTAGAGACAGTATATATACAAAGAGACAAAGAAGCTACTGGAAGATTGTAGAAGGTGATAGAAGGTCGTAGAAGGAAATGGAAACTTGTAGAATCGTATGGAAGTCTCTAGAAAACACGAGATCAGTCCATAGGTAAGTTAGGTAAGCAAAGGGAGGAGTAGCCCGAAGTCAAGTACAAGAAAGGAAAGAAGGAATTAGGTAAGAAAGGAGGCAGTCCGTGACAGATCTTGTTTTGTTGGCATATGGCACATCCTTTGACATAGTTTGCAATCCATTCTTTCATGTTGGGCCAGTGGTACCTTTCTTGGGTTATTCTAAGGGTTTTGTCCCTTCCTGGGTGTCCTGCTGAGGAGTGATCATACATGAGTCTCATGATACCCCTCTTGACTATGTCAAGGGGTGGTACTTCGATTTTTGGTTGGGTTGGCACAGTGGCAATGACGAATTTTTCTGGGGGTAGGACCACGACTTCCTTATTGTCATTCTTGCCTTTATCTGCACCAGGGAGTCTGGATAATGCATCTGGGGGGATATTGGTTTTTCCTGGAATATATAGGATGTTGAAGTCGTATTCTTGTAGATCTGCATGCCAGCGAGCTGTTTGGTGGTTCAAGTTCTTTGGGGATTTCCAATATTGCAGGTTCGTGTGATCTCTCATGATTGTGAAGGGTTCTTTTGTCCACCCCAGGTAGGGTCGCCAGTGGGTTAAAGCTTTCATCATAGCTAGTAGTTCTCTCTTGTAGATGTCATAGTTTTGTTCTGCTGGGATGAATGTGGCAGAGTAATACGCAACGGGGTGTAAGACAGGTTTTTGGTGTTTAGAGAGGGCAGATGTCATTGGAATGTCTCCCTCCTGCAAGAGTATGGCTCCCACGCCATATGTGGATGCGTCAGTTTGCAGGTAGAACTTCTTTTCAAAGTTGGGTTGTTTGAGGACTGGTGCAGCACACATCTTGGATTTTAGCTCTTTGAATACTTTATGCTGCAGTTCGTTCCAATGCCATGCCTCGGTCTTCCTTGTTAGTTCTAAGAGTGGCCGTGCGATTTGGGAGAAGTGGGGAATGAAGTAGCAATAATAGCCACATAAGCCTAGGAAGGCTCTGATGTCGGTGGGGTTCCTGGGCACAGGGTAATTGGCCACTCCCTTTAGTTTCTTTGGGTCCATGTGGAGGCATCCTTTTCCTACAATAACCCCAAGGTATTCAATTTCTTCTTGTTCAAAGGCGCACTTTTCCAGTTTGAGATAGAGATCATTAGCCTCCAGTTCATCTAGCATTTCGTGGACTAGTTTGCAGCATCGTTGGAGGTGTTGTTCCTCTGTTTCGTCTTTCTGTCATTTAGTGTGGATTATGATGTCATCCATATAGACTGATGTGTGTCCCACAGCTACTCCCAGTCGGAAGATTGTGTTCATCATCATTTGAAATGTCGCGGGGGAGTTGGTAAGTCCAAAGAACATTACAGTTGGTTTGAATAGCCCCTCTGGGGTGAGAAAGGCCGCTTTCCATTCATCCCCAGGCTTGATCCTGATGTTGTTGTATCCCCAATGAACATTGACTTTAGTGAACAGTGTATATCCCGCTAATTCATTGATTACCAATGGAATGAGGGGGGGATACATTTCTGTTCCATTTAGTCCACTTGTTGAGGGGTTGATAGTCTTGTATGGGCTGTAACTTCCCATCCTTCTTTTTTACAAAGAAGAAGTTTGCTGCATAGGGACTCCATGATGGTCAGATAGTGTTCCTGGCTAGATGTTCTTTGACGAAATTGCTGGCCTTGTTGATTCTGATTGGGTTAAGGGGAGTAGTCAGCCTGGGAACGTAGCAGGGGCTCCAGGGAGTAATTTGATGGTGTGATCCCATACCATGTGTTTTGGTAATTGGTGGGATGCTTCTTCGCTGAAGACTTTGGCGTGACGATGATATTCATCTGGGACTGCTGGTTTCGTTTCGGGAGTGGTGACAGATCCAATAGTTACTTGGCCAATGTAGTATTGGTTGTGGTGGATGGGTCATGGAATGTTCTGAGTTCTAGGGAGGAAACAGGCTTTCTTTGCATCACTTGACCATAGGATGATGGGTAGTTGTGACGCATCGATCTATCCTCACTTCCAATTGATCTTCGGTTGCACCACTGCAAACCATGGATAGCCCAAGATAGCTTTGTGTTCCCCTAGATCCAATAGGAAGAATTGTAGGTTGGTGCGACCAGTGCTGGTTTGGACTTCTAAGTTAGTGTAGTGTTTTAAGTTGCCACTTTTGTTCAGCAAGCCATCAATGTTAAACAGCTTCCTTGGCTTCTCCAGATTCTTGATGGGAAGCTTCAACCATTTGGCATAGGTGAGATTCATGAAGTTTTCAGTGGCACCTGAATCGACTAGTGCCACTCCTTCGGCTCTTTTAGCAATTGAGTGTGTGTAGAATTGAACAGTCATAGATTTTCAAGCAGATATATACACATTGTCATTGCTACTTTGCTTGATCAGTGCTGACCTAATCAAGCAGTGGGAAAATCCTTAGCTACTCCCATTTCTTCCGCCAACCGGGCCTTGTCATCAAGAGTCATTGAGTTGAGTTGGTTTCAGACTTGGGTGACCTGATCAACAGGTTCAAGTTCCTCATAGGAGTCAAATTCATTGTTGAAGTCAATGAGATTTGCTCCAGTGCATCCTTGGCAACATTGTGGACAATTTTGAGCGAAGTGTCCCATTTGCCCACATTCAAAACAGGCATTGTTGGTTGTGCTACAAGGGGGTCCAGTAGTGGCTGCATTTGATCTGAGTTGCCCATGCCCCTGGCCTTGTCCGCACCAGTTTTGGTTAGAGGTTCGAGCATGGTCTAGGTCCATTGGGATGGGCTGATTGGCTATCCACCTAGGTGCATTGGTAGAATTGAACTGAGGTCTCCCTTGTCCTCCACCTTGGGGACAGAAGCCTGGGCCGCATTGTTGGTTAAAGAGGTTCCCTTGTCCTCCTTGGTTGCCACTGAAGAACCCTGGCCTTCTGCCTTGGAAGGGTCAATTTTGTTGGTACAGGGGTCATTGAAAGTTGCTGGCTCCTCAATTGAAACCTCTGGGGTTGGATCGTCCCCTGGTTTCAAGGATGCCTTTGACTAGCATCCTGGATTGAGTGACCTTGATGGCCTTGTCTTTGAGCCCTTGGTAATCCACCAGGATAGGGGATACAAATACGGCTTCCATGATATCGGTTGGGAGCCCTTTGACAAACAAATGGAACACTTCATTGTTTCCTTGGGTGTAGCCAGCATTGCAACAGAGTTCTTCAAATCAAGAGATGTAGTTGTCGATTTCTGGGAATTTCATGTGACAATTCTCAAGTTGAGCCCTAGCTCTGTTCTCTTTCTGGGAGTCCTGATATTGTTCTGAAAATTCATGCAAGAATTGGTTCCACACGTCTGGGATGTTGTCATGGACTGGATCCAGAGTGTCTAGAAAGTTTCCTACATTGTGTTTCCAACTGGCAATCTGAGGTCCATGCATAAGGGTGAGGGTGAAAGTGACTTTCTTGATAGGCGAATTGTAACCTGCAATGTCTTGGTTAAGTTAGAGGAATCCTTTGACTTCCTCAATAAAATTGTCTGCTCTGAGGCAATCTCCGTCGAATGCTGCTGGGAGTCCTCCCATGGCTTTGACATCTGCTGGTACTGCCACTAGTGCTTGTCCTCCTGTGGTGGGTTGGCCTGGAGGAGGTTGCAGTGGACCAGCAGGGGGTCCTGATCCTCTGCCACCTCCACCACTCCTACCAGGAGGTCCTCCCAGGGGTGGGGGATTGGTGTATCATCAGAGAGATGCCCTAAGTTTGGCATTGATGCTTGCTGGTGTTCCTATAGCTGCTGCAGCCAAGCTACCACTTGCTGGAGCTGCTGTTCCCAAGCTAGATGTTCCTCCAGTGCCTGATACTGGAGCCGTAGATGGCTGTTGGGTGAGAGTCAAGGGTTGCTGTACCTGCATAGTTGACATTCTTGCAAGTGATGACAATGAGATAGGAGATAGTTTCTTTGGATGCCTTGGTAGAGAGATGGTTGCTCATCTCAGAGATGACACTGGGGTAAACGATTCTGGGATAGGAATGAGTCTAATTTGCTTGTCGAGTTGTCCAGGTTCCTTGGTTGTTTCAACAATGTCATCATCACTGTCCTTGACCATGTCCTGGTCAGAATCAGCTTGTACATCTGGGGATGGGCTCCTTAGTTGTGGTGCAAAGCTGAATTCTTTGCCTGGTAGGTCGTAGGTTTCTACTACAGCGACAGGATCTCCAATAGTTGGTGCTTCGTAAGTGAGAGAGTGTCCTACTTGTCTCCACTGTCTGTTGTAGTAGCAAACTGGGATAGCATTTTTGTTGAATTCCTTCTGATTGTTGTCTGTATAAGCTAGGACTGGATAGTCATGTTTGTTCTTGGGGTGATCCGCTTCGACTAAGCGTATTCGAGTGTTTGGTCAGGCTTGTAAAGCTTCTAGTATTGAGATGACTGTTCTCTTGGACGTCAAAGATTGTGACGTCAATCTCTTTGAACTACTAGCTGTCTTGATTTAGGAAGTTGAATCTAATGTCACTGCCACAAAGTGAGGGCAACACTAAGACTCAGTGTTGGGATATGAAGTTGAGTGACAAGTCGGTGTAGCTGTTAACTTGGTGACTTGTCGTAGTTGATATGATAGAGAAAGTGGTTCCCGCCTTAGAGTATATCCTAAGGCCCACTTATAAGAGAGTTTGAAGAGGAAATAAGCCTGAATTGACAGGAGATTCAACTTGCTGTCTTAGAGACAGCTGTTGTCAAGACCTACTACTGTTATGATAGTAGCGAAGCAACGACGATATACTTGAGGTGGAGGTAACTGAGAAGTAAACAGAGATGGGCAATGTAGAGGATTGCAAGTGCAAGGTATAAGCTGGGGGGCTCAATGATGGGGGGTAGACAAGAGAACAGTCTGAGGACTGTTTGCTCAATTTTGCAGGTCTTATATACTAATACAGGGTGGTCTGTGCATACATGTTTAGGGCAGGCATACATACTCAAACGGGCGGCCCATACTTTAGGGCAGGTACAAATACAGATAACAGGTGAGCGACCTTACTGCGCTCCAAGGTCTTGTGACTTGTTTGTTGATTCGTTGATTCGTTGATCATTCCCACAGTCTTCCACGTGCCGATCAACGGACTAGGTGCGCGTCTGAAGCGTGCACAATCAGGTGATCGTGTAGTGACTTGTGATTGTGTTGATGACCAATCCCTTGGTAGGTCATGTGATACTTTCCCAGGATCATGTGCTTGTATATCACG
>Ga0307512_10002451_pt1 | contig 23369 bp, 28 predicted proteins | sample 14_EM_MG_FD_200267 | JGI IMG/M metagenome (GOLD analysis project Ga0307512, IMG submission 200267) | Populus trichocarpa ectomycorrhiza microbial communities from riparian zone in the Pacific Northwest, United States - 14_EM | ecosystem: Host-associated > Plants > Roots > Unclassified | place...
GAGATTTCGTGGATCCGCGCAATTGCGTGGATCCTTATGCATTGCAATCCCGATGCAAGCGTGTACACAATGAACCCATTCCGACGTATGGTCACAGTTGGCCACAACGCCAGAGTGTTTGTTTAAAATAGGAGACCGTCAGAGCGAGAAGAAACGGCGAAACGGCGATCGGAGGGTGATATGCAACTCGACGTGTGGTATTAACACTGGGTGCGGAGTAATCCGCCACCGGGGTGTCTCTGACGGCTCTGACGGAGCGTGTCCACTCTGACGCAGCCAGTCCGCGCAGACGGAAATGTTTTTTGCTGATGTAGATGCATAGATGAGATTACAAACTGAATACATGAGTTTTAATAATTGTTGAACGATAAGTAGTAGCTATGATTTCGAGGCGCACCAGCAGTGTTCCCAAGAAGATGTTTTTCCCAGACTGCTCTGCTGTGATTCGAGGTGCTCCCAGACTTGTCGCCAGCGCTCCTAGACTTGTTGCCGGTGCTCCGAGACTTGTTGCCGGTGCTCCCTGGCTTGTTGCCGGTGCTCCCTGGCTTGTCGCCGGCGCTCCCAGGTGCTCCTAGGCTTGTCGTCGGCGCTCCCAGATGCTCCCAGGTGCACCAAAAGTTCTCTCCAGTGCTCCGAGGTGTTCCCACACCTCTCATAATCACTCCCATGGTACTTCTGTACCAGTCACCAGCGGTCCCAGTTACTCTGAAGGCTGGCGGGAATGCCCTCCTAGGGTCTGAGACTCTCCTGAAATTGACGCATCTAAGTTTGCACTCCACATCCTCTCAGACACTCCTGGAGGCTTCCAGTGACTAAAATACATTTAGCTGATGTGTCGTTGGCCTGCCACATCCTGTTGGCAAATTGCTTCAATGTGAATTCAGATTGCTTCAGGCTGAGTGGTGGTTTGCCTTCTGCACCACCCAGGTCCAACGAATCATCACTCTCATCATCTGCATCATAATTGTAATAAGACATCCCTGGTAATGAGGCCAAGTCCACAAACCCTGCAACATCTGTTTTCCGCGGCTCCGCAGGCAGCTGGGATTTTGTCATTGGGAGACTAATCAGAGGTCTCCGAGGTGCGCTGGATTGATGTTCAGGTGGAGGATTGGAGCCACACAATGTTGCCCAATTAACTGAATTGTATTCTGCCAGTCCCGGAGACACTCTCAGTGTATCTGGAGATGACAGCCTTTCTCCTGGTGTCTGCAGAGGGCGGATCATGTGTGACCTGCCATAACCACCTTTGTAGAGGTTATATCCATGCCACTGTGGTCCATAACTTGGATATCCTTGGCTTGCACTGGTGGTTGGTTGTAAACTGTGTGTCATGTTGAATGGAGAATGGTGATGAAACTGCGGAGGGCCTGGAAATGGCCGCAGCAAAGGTGGGTAACCATACCCATGTGGCGGATGATATTGATTGATTTGATTCCCAAATCTACAGTGTGTGCCTGTGGCAGTTCGTGAATAATTTTTCGATCATTCTGAATAGTCTTCCCGGTGTTGTTGTGTGCAAAATTGGCCACCTTGTGGAGCCAAATAGGTGGTCTTCATTGGAGATCTGTTCGTCAAAACGTTCTGTGAACAAATATAGTGCAAAAAGACTATAGATGCGAGATGTGATATAGAATAAATTGGAGTATGGCTGGGTATATTGCACGTAGCAGTGATCTTCGGCGGAATGAAGGGCTTCTTTCATCCCATTCTGTTGCCACAATCTGTAGTGCCTTGCGACACCTTTGATCCATTAAGCCAACCCAGCTGAGAAAAACAATCCGTAATCATACACATACCGAAGGTGCCGGCCCTGTCGGGCAGTGGTATCGCTCCTGAGAGTATAGGCGAGGTATACCGTCACAACCCTATGGGTTCAAATCCCAGGGCCAGCCCCCCGTGTAAAGGAGACTCAGCATAGCAGGTGGGAGACTCCGCCATTTCACTGGCTTGCCCGGAGGCGGAGGGGATATGGGGCTCTGTCATACTCTCATTAGTGTGCATACAGTATGAATAAAACAAACAAAAACATACACATCCCACCTTTCTTTGTTTAATGATGGAATTCATATACTGGGATATTCAATCGCTGCTAACCTTTGTACGCTTCGATGACTTTACAGGTCATTGAAGGGATATGATATGACATCTCCAGGAACCTAACAAGAACTATATCCAGTATGAAGGTTAGCACAACAAGGGATATTACACATAAGTTGTGTGCATACGACCTTATAACCTCATTCAATAGGAGGCCTGTGAGTCGAGTGGGAACAGAGCATGCTTCCAACTGAGCTCCTTGTCTAAACATCATTGTTCTCCTCAGGATCCATGCTCCAGTCAAGAATTGTTACTAAAGCAACCATCCTACCAGCCTATCAGTTCTCAATGATCCGTGCGCTGGCATACAGCTAGCTAGGCAACTCACCTATTCATTGTATTAAAACGATCTATGTTCTTTATCAGCTGCTTGGAGGCTCAAGCATAGGTATAACCCACAATGCCATGATGATGCAGTATAAGGTCTATTGTGGTGATTGCAGTGATGACAAAGGACACCATCTCTTCTCTGGTAACAACTTTCTGCTGATGATGTGAATGGTCATTGTGCGGGATATGATATATATATCCTGGTTTATGAAGAAAACTAATCATAAGGTGACTTTATTTTACCCCTCCCCTCTATTTGGCAGAGTGCAATGCGGCTGTGATACCCTAACCTGAGTTAGCTCGCTTTCAAACCAATATCCCTGAGACTCTGAATCACCCCCTTAAGCATCATCAGGATCGATCTGAACATGTGTTCACTGAACATTTCTCGAATATAGGCAACACTCACTGGAAACATGGTAAGTGCTTTATCTGGAAAAGATATTATTCTATGAGAACCAACTGGAGGCTTACTATCAACATTATCACCCAATATTGATGAATAATGGGCTACTTCGTGACGAAATTTTACCGCCTGCAGGCTGGGATCGACCTGAGCCATCATAGTTTGACTTCTGTTGGTGCATCTTAATGGCCATTGATGAGCTAGGCAACTAATGATCTAACTATGCACAATGTACCTGATACGCCACCACCTGAAGATACTTCCGAAGAAGAAATGGTATACCCCCAGAAGCCTCATCTGACATGTACCCCTGAGCCAACAAAGACAAATGCTTACAGGCAGGTAGTTGGAGTGGAGCATGCAGTGGGGAAAGCATACGGCAAAGCAACTGGATTGTACAACAAGCATTGCAAGTACTCAGAACAATGGAATCCATGGCATCCATTTCAGTCAGCGCACGACTCTCACCAGGCTTACTCATTTAGCCAGCAAATGAAAATGTGGATAGATTAATATCTAAGGCATAGACTGGACAACTTCCAAATTGAATCATTCCAATTAGCAGATGCCCTGCAAAAGCTCAGCTCAGAACTTGATTCTATGCTCAGCGATGATAGTTCGATTCAACATCATGCACATATTTGCAGAACATTATACTACAGGGATATTTTCAAATGCACACAGTTCATTTTGGCACATCTCCCATTTCAGCAGTACGTTTATTTTGAACTGGTGCACTTTACTCACTAAGAAAATAATCGAATATACAGCGGCATGAACAGGGGCAATCAGTGGGGGCATACGCAAGATAAGCTTCCTGCAGATGTGATAATTGTGCGAGTCATTTGTGCATCCAAGAAGACTTACTTGATTAATTTTTTGGGCAATCGGCATGCCAAGCTACTGTAGCTCAGAATTGGTGATATTTGAAAATATATCCGCCCGACACCTGAAAAGCACACCTGAATCCTCGTTGGGCTGATCCCCTGTCCCCCAAATGGTTCCAAAAATACTGACAAGGTATGTCATACCACAGTTGGAACTGTACTGTCCGCACTCCGGAATTGTGACATAACTGGTCGGAGCTTGAAATGGACTTGTAATGATGGATTCCAGAGATAATGTTATCCTCTTTTGGCAGCCTGGGTCAGGGATTCTCGAGAACAGGTCATGGTTGATCAAGTCTCATAAGACTCACGCCCGATGGGTGAAATTCCTAAAGGTGCACCGATGGGGCATTCCACTTTGCAACTACTTGATAACGTGAGAGATCAGCATGTTTACTTGGAGCTTCTTGACAAAACTACTATTGATGTTCTTCACACTCTTGGTTTTCATCCAATCTGAAACCAGTTCTGGCAATACCCTCTCTGCAATGTCTATCAAATTTGGCTGCCTGATGAATTGCATCAGGTGCTCTAGGGTTTAGTTAAAGACTTATTGCACTGGCTGCTTAAATACCTGCAAGCTAGAAATGTCAAGGATCAATTTGATAATCAATTCACATTGGTACCATGATATCTGGGCCTCCAGTGCTTCCCTAAACCATTCGTTTCGTTGAAACGCAGCTCCTGGCAGGGCAAAGACATCCAGGGCATGATCAACACACTGGCAGTGAATTGCACACCAGATCTTGACTGCTGCAAGGATGACCGGAAAACTGTGGCTGAAACAGCCTCTGATGAAATGGTAATGGGAGCAGTGCAGGCATTCTGTGAAAACTCTCTACTAGTCAGCCAACATAATCACCGGTCCATCCCTCCCAGCACCAGATAATGCACTGAAGTGCTTATAAAAGAAAAAGGTCGCTGTTCAGGAACAGAAAATGTCCAGGGGTGTGAAGGCCAAAATGAATGAACAGTTGGCACGAGAATCCCATCAATTACGATCACAAATGATTTATAAAATCCATGCTGCAATTGATGTTCACATGAATGTGGCTGAAATGAATACAATAACAAAATAAAGGCAATTTCAGGTGCACCTCAATAGAGCCCAAAAAGTGGTAACCAAATGGTCAGCTGCTGATCGGTAGAGCGCAAAAGAGCGATTGGAGCGCACAATTCATCAGGTGACATCTGTTAAATGGTAGCTTTTTAATGAATTATGCCAACATCATGAGCAACAACTATTGCAGGAAGTCGGGACTAAGGTATTTGGTCCCAGAAGCACCTTTGCCAAAAACCTTGCTCAAATGCAAACTGCTGCAGAAGAAGAGGTTTATAGAGTGGGAAACATAACTGCCAACAAGTGTGTGGAATTTCCGGTCCGTCTATCCAATGCTGTGACCGAATCCACCAACCTCACTATCGCCCACACAGATCGCAATGTCAATCAGCCGGAGATAGTGATTTAAGGTATTACTGTGAATGAGCAGATGTGGTTGAAGAAGGAATTCTCCATCTGCTTGAACTAGTTCCAAGCTTGGTGGCAGACCATGGGCGGTCAGGAGCTCCGGAAAACCATCAAACAGCGTGTAATACATTTCGGATATCGAAAGATGCATTTTGTGAGGTAAATATCAGAGTCAATTCAGTGAATGGGTTCTGTCGACAATTTCACTACCAATATTCCTAAACAGCTACATATCAGCAATATGAAAGAGGCATATTGATCTACCAACAAAGTCGATTACATTTGACAAATACTCAAGCACAATGACCGGTGTATCGGTCTTGACTATATGGAGGAGACACTGTCTCATCTTGCCCTTCAGGGCTGGTATGATATTGACTTTGCCAAAATATTCAACCAAGTATCTGCTACCAATAAATGGCAAAACACTTGCAGAGCCCATCTTTGATGCCGCCAGCATTGTCTGGAAGAGCCACTTTTCCACCACGTATCCCAACAGGTACATTATTGGAGAGAAACCCATGTCCATGGAGTGTGCAGAAGTATCAAACTAACCTTACTCAGAGATGCATCAGAACATTTCAAAATTTCCAACTTGGGACAGCAACTCCATACACAAATTGAGGAGGACTGTGGACGCGACTTTTGTGGACTGGTGCTTGGACATGATCAGAATGTACTCATAGTGAGAATATTTATTAAACTGCACAATGGGCTGTTGTACTACTGTCAACCATTTCACTGCCCTACATCTGTTGTGTGTCTGGGACTTGATTGCAAGGTAGAATATATCAATGCCAACCAAGGGATCATGCCTGAATCTCATAACATCAGGGTCCAATCTCTGGAAAGTGACCTCCATAACACCTTCCAAGGCCGTGTTTCATTTTTTCCTGTATTACACTTTAGCTGGACTCCACTGAATCAGATCCTCCAATTTCAGGAGCACCTGCTCACTCGAAAATGGATATCGATCTTTTCCAAGTGGTGCAAGAAGACTCAACAATGGACATTACCTCCTCAAGCTTATAAATAGTGGGTGGTGATTCCAACAAAGTACAATGATCCACATGGTTGGGCTCATTGTGTGGACTTGGTCATCTGGGTTGTCAAACAGACTGATAAGATGCATATTTTACCTGTTGGAGCAATTGTTGGACTGGCACATTTTGTGCGAGAGATTACTGCATCAGATAGAATCAATAGCATATGGCTTCTGAATAATCATGTGGATTTAGATACCTACTGGACTGCATATTAAGTTACAATGCCTGAATCAAGGTATGCAGGAGGAAGATACTTGATCAAATTGTACTATATGACAAAAAAACAATAATAATCAGTTCTGGAGGGTATGGCTCCGAGGTTTGAGGTGAACAAGAATAGTCTTAGAGACACGGCCAATACTCCAAATAGCTATTACACTTGTACAATGTAATAGTTTGATCTTGTAGCCTTTTGAAGACAACTATACACTCTTCAGGATAATCTTGTATTCTGTTCCACAACTTCTGGAGCATTGAGGAGCACCGGGGAAGTATTCTCAGAGCACCTAAGAGTACATCGCTTTGCATTCAGCCTATCTGGGAGCATCTGGATTCATCTCAAAGGATCAGTATGACTGTTCAAAGGTGCTGAGTTGTTTAGTTATTACTTCCAGACGATTTTACATGTTGCTTATGGATGAATGTAAGGGCGTGTACATGAGCCTCTGGCTGCATACCGATATAGATGGTAACTGGGTGGATCCGGTTGCAAACGTGGACTTGACTGATAGTTTATATAAAACTGTAAGGTAATATTACTGGTGGAGACCTAATACTTGTGGCGGGCTGACAACATAGATAGCTATTCCCCGGCACTGGACATGTCATGTACACCTCGCAGGAGCCTTAACTGCCAGCCATTACAATAAAATGCTGAAAACCCTTCACTTAGAGGTCAAGGATACCACTCCAGTAGTAGCAAAGGACCACCACCACCTTGGTAAAGCCCATGTGTATACAGTTGAGGATGTGGTTCAGCTCAGGGAAAAAAGAAAGAGGCTAGATAGAGAAAAAGTAGCCCAAGCCAAAATGCACCAAGAAAAGGCTGCAGCAAAGGTAGTATCCTCTGGAGAGGGGTTAAAGAGCTCTAAACATATGGAAAAGAAGATCATAGGTGCAAAGAAGGTACCTGTAATTGTGCTTAGTGATTGGGAGGATGAGGAAGAAGATGTAGTGGGTGGAAAGGGGGTGGCATGAGGAGGAGAATGGGGGGGAGGAAGACTCTGTTGTATATATTGGTGATATGCTGGACCTAGAGGATACTATGGAGCATGGAAAAGGGAGAGAAGGGGTTAGTAGTCAACCCCCAGTAGTGACTAGGTCAGGGAGAGTGGTTAAGACGGGTCATTTGGGTCAATAAATACCACCTGCGGGTGGTTTCCCAGTCATGGGCGGTCACCCGGTAAAACACGTCATCACCTGACATGCTTAATAATAGTTCGCCGCTGATCGCCAATCACCACTCCAAGAGCCTGGGCCGAGGCCAGTCTACAACCGGTTTACCTGAAGTGAACTTCAGGCACACGAGTAGAAATTCACCCGGGCAAAACTAGCGCCTTGGCATTGATTCTGGAAGAATCGTTGAGATGCAAACCACAACTGCAGTTCTTTTATATTTCCTACCAAGTCGTCTCCACCCCCCCAATCGCAAAAACCTAATTCAATTTTCTTGGTTCCACGAATCAACATATCACAATGGTATTCAAACGCTACGACAATTCGCTCCCCCCCAAGTGCCACGGATTACAGCTAACGAACAACGTCTCCTCCAGGCCACCTCCCTCCGAAATATCAAGGCTCTCGCTCCCCTCCTCGACCGCATCCTCGTCCAGCGTGTCAAGGCAGAGGCAAAAACTTCGTCGGGCATCTTCTTGCCTGAGTCCACGGTTGAGAAACTCTCCGAGGCCAAGGTTGTTGCTGTCGGCCCCGGCGGTTTGGATAAGGACGGGAAGCGCATTGAGATCTCGGTTAAGCCTGGTGATCGTGTTTTGATACCTCCGGTACGTTTGTGTTAATATCCGCGAGAAATGCTAACGCAGGTGGATATAGTATGGCGGTAATCCTGTTAAGGTCGGTGACGAGGAGTATACCCTCTTCAGGGATCACGAGTGAGTACCCCTATGGATGCTTCCGACGGATGTAGCGTCAAAAGGTGCAGTGCTGATGTGTAATTGCAGGCTTTTGGCAAAGATCAATGAAGGTGTCTAAGCGTAGTAACTGCTGCCTGCAAAACATAAAAACGGCGTTAATGTTTGTACGATGATGACAATTGGCGATGAGCATGAATAGAACCTTATCATTGTACAAATAACAATGCCCTTGAGAAAATCTAGAGTTTTTGGAAGGATTTTCTGGTTTCATGATTGATGCCTTTTACGGCTACAGCGCGAAGCCATACTCGATTGAGAAATAGAATGAACGACACATGTCTACAACACGCGACCAGCTTGTTATGACAAAGGCACATTAGCTTTCCCTCATGGATCGAGGTCTCTCCGAGGGCCTGAGATATCCCAGATCTTGAGACTGTTGTCCCACAAGCCTTTATTAGCATCCTCGCTGTCGCTGCCACTGCTATAATCACTCGCCTCCAGACCGAACGTCTTCCTGGATCCAGAGCAAGTCGCCACAACGGAGCCAGAAGGATGCACCAAAACACTAGTAACTACATCCTCATGTGCCTGCCAGTTTCCAACACATTCCGGCGGACTCTTCCCTGCCTGCCCATGGCTTGCCTCCCATATCTTCACCACTCCATCGGTCCCACCCCCAATCACCTCCCCGCTCAGCCCAGTCGCCACATCCACTCCGATCCGTTGATTCGTCCTTGCTTTCCTCCCGTGAAAGCTCTCAACTCGCAACCGATTCCCCCTGATGTCATAAACACTCACCACATTGCTCTTGCGCTCCACAATATAGAGATAGCGGCCACACACACTCCACAGGAGCTGTGTGATGCCTCCGCCTTCGCCGCCTCCTCCTCCTCCTGAATCACTACCATCATCATCAGGCATCGTAAACACACCAATAACATCACCACAGCCATCCCCTGCATACAATCCTACCTGCCGGGTATTTGTACCTGCCGCCAGTACGCCGTTTGAAAGCGCGAGCGCAGTGATGAGACCCTTCATCGTGGTGGTAGTAGCCGGGCTCTTCCTCGTCGGAATAGTCTTCAAGATTGTCATGGGAGCGGACCCAGAACGATCCAAATTGAAAATCGAGATCTGACTAGTTGTCCCAGCTAAAAACGTCGTGGGGTTATTTGGAGGGATGAGTAGCGAGTACGGGGCATCGTGGGTTTCGGTGTGAGGGTTGACCAGCTGGTAGGAGCTTAGAAGGTCCGGATAGAGCAGGGAATGGAGACGGATAGGAGCGTTCCGTGGCGAGCAGAGGTAGACGAACGTTCCTGGGGATGAGAGGGAGGCGAAGGGGTAGATTGCGGTTGCGTAGACGCGCGAGGGAGTAAAGGTTGTGGTGAAGGGTGCTAGGGACTTTTCGTCATCGACGTCGAGGAGGTCGGGAGGCAGTATGAAGGTGCGGAGGCCGTTATCTTCGTTGTGTGTGAGTAGGGAGGTGCCGTCAGGCGTCCTAGCAGGTAGGTGTTAGATTGGGATGTTGCTGGTGGAAGAGACTCGCGGGCCTGGGGGGTCACCATTGTGCGCTTTTGAAGGCGTTGCTCTCGCCGCCGCGGGGTGAACGGCAGACAGACTCATTTTGTGAGGTTGCCGAGATGGGTCCGCGATAGGTGTCACCTGTACTAGCACGGAGCGGGGGAAAGGTGGTGAGGCGAGGCCATTCTTGTGGCATTGCGATTAATTGAATGCGAGATGATACTGCTCGTGCCTCAAACATCAGGCTTGGTCACGTGCTTTCACCCGTTTAAGCGGGGCAGCTACCACACGTGACCAAACTCAATTTCGAAGGCAGAGTACACGGTTCGAGTCCAGAGGAGACGAGGTCGCAAGCAGATACGTCCTAAAAGTGGGCAGAATTGCGCGAAAGATTGGGTGAGGGAACTTGTATCTTGCGTTGAACCTAGTGCAGTCACGTCTCCTTTCTAAGCGTCGACAGCCTTGGGAGAGTCTATGTTCTGAATCATTTCCAAGCACTCGACCATCCTAATTGCCAAGCCCATTGAGCATCTTAACTCCCAGCCTCAACACAAACTCGCTTCTTCTAACCACCACCGCCGCTACCATCACACAGGCCTAATGGACGTCCTCCTCGACCAGCTAGGGCTCTCGGAGCTCCGCCACCTAAAACCCCGCCAACTCCTCGCAAGTCCTCAACTTCGCATTGACGGCATTCATGATATGGAAGGGCCTCAACGTGACCGCGAATAGTCCCAGCCCCATTGTTGTAGTGCTCTCCGGAAGGCTTGTGTCATCCCCACAGCCACTACTCCTACAGCATCTGACGCGAGAGCAAATAGTATGGAGCCGGCGTTCCAGCGCGGCGACCTCCTCTTCCTCTGGAGCCGGAATCTGGAGATGAACCACATCGCCGGCCCACCAGTTGCCGCGCAGGCAGAGTTTCCAGGAACACAGGTGGGCGAGATTGTAGTGACAATGTTGTTAGGAAGGAAATTCCGATTGTTCACAGGGTTGTGAGGAAGCATAAAGGCTCGTTTGTATTCCACCGTTGCTTCAGTTACTTCTGTTCCAATTGGCGACTGGGTCTAACGGGGGTTGTGTATAGGAAAACCCCATTGAACCTTCTTACCAAGGAGATAATAACCATGCGGATGACACCGAGCTGTATGCGCGGACCAGTTCTATCTGGATAAAGAAAAGGAAGTAATTGGAAGCGTTATCGGATACATTCCGTTTGTGGGGGTATGTTACTATCTTGCTGAGCGAGCACCCGTGGGCAAAGAGTGTACTGTTGGGGATTATGGGGGTTGTTGATGATTTTACAGAGGGAGTGAGCAAGCCGGGCGGGTTGGGATTGGGATTGGGGGGCTTTTCTCGTTATCTAAAAGGCTACTTACTACTCTACAAAGGCGAAAGGTTTGCTTTATGACAGACAGCTCGGCAAGATATCCATACTGTACTTTTATGATTAGAATTAGACCCGCACGTCAAGAGCTCCATTTTCCCGGCGTCTTGACTGTATCAATCCTTCGTCTAACTTGTAGTTTCAACGGGTATTTTCACGTACGCCGAAATCCAACGTGCATCTCTAGCAATCCAAGCAGACCATAATGGAAGATGCCGCTCACAAGCTCTTTCCCATAAACCGCCTTTTCGTGAAGCTTAACCACCACTTACTCGGCTTCCCTGTTCCATCTGCATATAGCCTTACAATCAACCTTATAGCCAGTTCTTATCTCATCTACGAGATATATCCGCGGAGCGTATCCACCTCTTAACTATTCCTCGGTAGCTAGTAGAGCGCGTTTAAGGGAAAACCCGGGTCGTCGGGAGGTGCAAAATGGTCCAAAGCAGCAGTTTGCAATGCCTACAACTTCATCAGCTCCCTAGAGCCCGGATAGGGCAGCAGCAGCAGTGGTGACACAATATATACCTTCTCAGCATCCCTCTGCGACATCGTCGGCTTGACTTTTCCAAGACACTCGCTGATCCATAGGATCCGTAGATGAGCACGCGGTCGGCGGGACCCTTGATCTCGAAGTTGCGGAAGAGAGTGTTTGCGCGGAAGAGGGTGAGGGTTTCGTCAAGGATATCGTAGGACTCGCTATCGGGGTCGATATCGAGGTCGCTGGTGGAGACGCGGGAGCGTGTATGAAGGACCGCAGGTTTTGGTGCGGAGTGCGGGTAGCCCGAAGTTTCCTACGAATGTTAGAAGCTATAGGGAGCTCTGGAAGCTGGAGAACAGACCGATTACGCGGGAATCGGTGTCGCGGAGGAAGGGGGAGTGCTAGGCCTGGAGGTTAGTTAGCTGTGTTATGGGTTTGTCTGAGGTTGGAGGGAGCTTGCCGGCATTGCTAGAGGGTGGGATTTGCGGAGGTAGGTACTAAATAGTAATCGGAAACGCAAATACTGATAGGAGATCGGTAATCAATTCCTGCAGTCGGAGATAGGTGAGCCAGTGGTGGTGTCGTGGGGAAGGTGTTGAGGTAATGACGAGGCTACCCGGCTTTGCACTTGAGCCAAGCATCACCATTTTTGGTTCGTCACCTCATGCATACGGCAGGCGTCTTATTAGGGGTGTGGGCACGACCAGCGCCCACCTAACAAGCCACCAACAAGCCACTAGCGGGGCACCTCGTAGCCACGCTCCCACCCTCAGCTCCCCGCTCCCACATCTATCCAACTTTGAGCTCAATTAACTCCATGAGTTTAGCTTTGACCAGAATATTGTTTATATATGAAATGTAGTTAACAAGATGCTCTTTCATTTGCTTGTCTCCTCTTTTAGTTTCCTCTAATATTCAAAGAGTGGTTGTAGATCAAGTACAGTGGCTTAGACTATACTTAGCACTGTTGATGCTGCTAAGCACTGCTTAGCACTGCTGGTGTTTTGCATCAGGTAAATCTTTTCTACTTGACAGTAAGGTACATTTGGATTGAGTGGCAGCTTATGACTCAAATATGGAGACTAACCAGTGTACAACCAGTATCAGTACCAGGTCAATGGTAATTCAGAACCTATCTGTATATAGTATAGCTACTGTCTGCTGAAGAGTTTTGAATTTGACCAAGTATTGGTGGACTTGTGGGTTGACTGCTAAAGGAGAATAAAATGAAGGAGATCTACCTATTCAATATGATTTCTCCACCATTTATGGTTAGAATTCACTGCCCTTGCGGTTTGAGTCTCTTTAGCATACTACAAGGCTACTGGGGTGCAGCTTGGCAGTTTCTAGTGACAATGAAATGTCACTTGGGAAAAAATTACCTGAGTTATGATACAATAGAGGGTCTCTCACTTCAGCAACTCAGAAATAGTACCTATCTTGACAACTGCCAGCCCAAATCTGGCATGACTGATATTCAATGACAGCTAGCATACTGTATGTGCTCTAATAGTATTATCAGTGAATTCTATTCACAATTGGTGATAAAACAGGGGGGTTAGGAGGTGGGCAAAAATCCGCCAGCTTCATGAACTCTCACTCATATTTTCATCTTATTCAAAATTGAACTATTTAACTTGATTTTTGGATTGACATGTAGGCCTTGGAGTTGCCTATTATACTGCTGGCTCTGATATTCTCTCCATTGTGTGGTTATTGAGCAATTTGCAATTTAGAAAAAATTTCCGGGATTAACACAATGTACTGCTAGCAGCTTGTTTGGTGTGGGTGCTGGGTATGCCTACACCCCTAGTAAGGTGCCTGGGCTGTATGCATGAGGGGTGGTTCAATGGTGAAACTGTGATACTGTTGCGAATATGCAAAGGAGAACCAGGTGCATTGTATAAGAATAGATGGGGAATGTCTCAGGATATATACAGCCAATCTATACATAAATACTAACAAATGTAGGTACCGTGGTTTGAACAGGTGAGAAAGAAATCCATAAATCTCAAGTTGAGGACTGCAGGCCAAGATATGGATGTCATCGTAATGTGTGGCAGAGACTAACATCTGTCCCACTAAGTGCAGATCACAAGTGATCACTTACTAGAATAAGGTGATGAATTGCACAGTTAACTAATATCAGGCAATACTTCATTGATTATGTAGTCATGGTAGATATCTTTACAATATACCCCCAAACTGGGTGAGACAGTTGAATTAGTTACTGATTGTGTTAATGGCTGGTATACTGACTGTCTCCACTGCCAGCTGTGGTTGACCATCTCCAGCCAGCACATGGCCAGCCTGATGGACCATCTCCCACGGCACCTCCAAGTGGATGTGAACACTGTCTGCAGCATAATGTTGCAAGAGATGAGATAGGAGACGAGATAGGCCCAGTCTGACTTGTCTGTTTGGCCATAATGTCTAGCTTACTTGGGACTACATCCAATACCTGGCGCAGCCAAAGAAGCACACAATATTCTTATGCTACTGCTAGGACCATCAGATAGTTGAAGAAACAAAATAACTGGTGGTTTTCTACCCAAAGAACCAAACCAGTGCATGTTCAAATACCTAATGTGAACACTGATGTGCCCTAACAATTACTTTAGTAGGGGTTCTCTGTTTCAAATGAGGCTCATGTGAGGCTGATAGATATCTATTAGCCTCAGATGAGGGTAACTAAAATATCATGTTGATGTAAGTATATTTATTAGCTTATGGTAATCTCTCAAACTTAACACTGTCATTCACACAAATTATTCAGGCAGTTTTGACACCATTGCAGTTGCCTGCAATGGTGACAGTTGAGATATGCTATTCTTAGTTGAAATTCTCATTCCACTGTAACTAGTTTTATAGGTGATTATATATATTCTCACAATTAGTGTTTTGCAGATTCTTGTACAATGCTGTGTAAACTAAAAACTCTTTTCATTCATAGCAAATTAAAACATAACATAGCAGGTATTCTGTGATGGGGTTGTTACAGCTGAAAGTTACTTTTTACTCTACAATTGTATCCCTTTGAACTTATGATTTTGGATTTGCAGATGTGTACGGGCTGATGGCAGTGACAGTGGCAGTTAGAGTAGCAGTGACAGCAGAATTCTGCTTCTGATGATGGTACTAGTGCATGTGGTAATGGTAATAATAATAATGAATGTTATGGATCTACAGGCTATGTTAAGAATGTATGCTGTTTTATAAAGCTAGAAGCTATACTGTTAAACCTCATCTAGTACTTGCAGAGTAGCTGTATAGGCAGTCACTAGAATTCTATCAGGATTCTAATATGAGTCTGATATATCTGATAGATTTTTAGAAGTATTATACTCACAGCTGACTACAACCACTACAAATCTGTCTGCTATGAACTGGGCTAGTACTGTCATGATTATGCAAAACTAAATCAGGAGAATTGCAAGATTTACTTTACTCTTCTTACATCGGCCTTATCTAAAGTGGAGAACCCCTGCTATATATGCAAAATATAAAACAGTCTGAAAGCTATAGGGCAATATCCCAGACACTTCTATTCACCTCACTAGAGCATCTAAGTAATTTCAAATGCTCTCAGACACCTCTAGAGCTGAGTAAAGTACTCTGAGATGGTACAATAGAATTTTCAGTTGTTTCGAAAATCAACTGCAATTATGGAAGTACATTCGGAATGTAACAAAATTTGACTTTTAGGATATTTAAATTTACAACCAGCTAAGACATCTACTGAGGCCTGCAGGAGATCTTATGATTAGTTGAGTCCTCTGTACAGGTCTGCAGGAGGCTTTTTACTTAATATTGTATTCTTACAGTAGTCATTCTCAAGGTACCAGGTTGTATAACCACCAGCCATTTCATCTATCATATTTGTCTGGTAGATATTTGGATTTCACAATCAGAAGAAGATTTGCTACATTAGAATATGGTATGTATTGTCTATTTAAGTCACTTTATATATATAGATACAGTCGATTGGACTGCAGACAGCACTCTAGGGAAGTTGGAGAACTACCTGGAGACAGCAATTGGGTGGATATAGAGATACAATTGGAGACCATGATCAAGTGAACTGAGATAAGCAGCTGGAGACAGTAGTTGAGCAGATTTTATTTTACACTGGGATACCATAATTAAGCAGGTTAAAGATACACTTGGACACTAATATCAAGTGATTTTGGAAATGCACTTGATGGCCGATAAATATACTACCTTAGTAGCTGTGATCAGATACAGTATGAGATGTACTTGGACACTACAGTCCAGCAAATTTGGCATTGCTCTTGCAGGTTATGATTGTTGGAACTTGAAGGCCATCATCAAGAAAACTTAGAGATGCACTTGGAGGCTGTGACCAAGCAAGTATGAAAATGCAGTTGGAGGCCATAATAGTGTGAATTTGACGGTTGTAATTGAGTAAACTTACAGATATGCTTGCAGATCATGATATGCCAAATTTGGAAATATACTTAGAGATTATAATTGTATAAACTTGGATGCAGTGATCGAGGGAACATTAGAATACACTGGGAGATATCAATCCAGCAATTTTGGAAGTGGTTGATCAAAAGGGGGTAAATTGAGAGGGAGATACATTGTGAGCTGAAACTGGAGTAGTATGAAGTGAGGATAGTCTATTCTGTGTCTATGTGTGTGATGTCTAACATTCTGCTGAACCATTCAATCGTCATGGATATGCACATTCCCCTTTGCGGCCTATATGCTTTACAGAGCTACACCTTATGTCAACAATTCCTTTCTCTTCTATTACATCCCTCCTAAAAAGTTTGAGATTGTTCTCACAAATAGATGAATAAACCTACATGTCATTGACTCCATGCCAAAGTTGTAACTAATGGCAATTGACTCCAGGGTATTTGCCCTTCCACTTCTGTTGAATTTTTATTTCTCCCAATTCATGTGTTTTGCTGTAGTCATCAAGCATTTGCAATGCTGTTGAGAAAATGGTGGCTGATTCGCATGTCATTTCTTCATTGTGATAGCTTTCCCATTTGATTTGTTATTTATCGCCATATCTGATACTGAGCACCTGATTATGTGGGGTACGCACTTCCACGACATATGAACATGGAATTTTATCATCTTTCTCTCACACAGTTTGGATGGAATGAGGGGCAAATCTGTTTCTCACCACTGCCACTATTCAGCTTGCCACAGAGAAGCCGGCAGGGGGCATACGGAGACAATGGGATAATGGAGATGGACTGAGCAACAGTTGGTGCATGGAGATGCAGGGGTAACCAAGATAGACTTAGTGATGGAGAGTATATATTCAGGAGACCCCAGGGTAGATAGACATCATCCCATCTCATCTTATTATTATATAACAAAATACACAGGCTATCTTACTCAGGGTTCGGTCTTGCTCACTCTTTCCGATATTTCATAGATCAATGCATTTACGTGTTTTCTCACGGCCTGGTATGCAGTCATATCTCCTCACCCTCTGACCACACTCCTAGAGCCAGAACTGTGCTCTCTCATGAATTCCTTTTGGATGCCGTGAGAGGTGTGGCTGAGTGTTGATGATGGGCTCTCTACCTTCTAGCACTGTCATTTCACCACAAATAGAGCCCAAACGCAGGTTCTGGTTTGACAAGCTGAGTATGAAATGGTGGCAAAGACCCCTACAAGTTAATATGGGTAAATATGGAGACAAGTAACAAATGAAAAATACCTACCCTGTGAGCAGAGGGAACACTGAAGGAAGTAATGACATTCCTAAAGACAGTGCTAACAACATTGGTTAGGAATGCCGGATGTGGTAAGCACAGTACATTGGGATTGCTAACAAAAAAGAATCTGACTATATACTGGAATGACAGCTGACGAAATGGCACTGGCCTAGCACTGGACGAAGGGCAGCAACCTCTTACTGGGATCGATTCAGAAAAACAGGTAATGACCTAACACCGGGAAGAACACTGAGAGCAGGCATTGATCTCATAGCAGGATGAATACCGAGACAAATACACCGACCTAACACCAGGACGAAGGCACCGACATGACACTGGGACATCAGGTACCAACCCAATACCGAGATAACAGGCACTAACGTTGCGGATGAGACAACAGGCGCTGACCTTGCTGATGTGACGAAATGCACAGACCTAACTGTGGGATGACAGGCAGTGACCTCCGTGAAGGGATTAACTCTGAGCACTGGCTCTGACTGTATACTGGGATGAACAAGCACATGCGAACATGAATGTCACCCCTGTACTAACAAAGATACTAATCCAAAGGAATACTAAGAAAAGAAATCAATGATGCTGGTAAGATTGTACAGAATGCTAATGAGGATACGAGTAGTCATGGGGGGAAGTTGCAGGGAATAGAACACGAGAGATAGAGTACATGTCAGCAAGCTAAGCGAGAAAACTGTGAGAGGTGGTGAAGCTCGACTAAGAGGAATGAAACAAAGAGCTCACCTCAAAAAAGAGCACTAACTGAGCTAACTCCCTTTCCAATAACCCACAGACTAGCAATTGACCTTAGATCACCAATTACTTCCAATTCACCACCAAAACCACCATCCGATCTCCTGACGGCTACTGCAATACCCATCAATATGTCGACACAGTACGCCCAATCCACATCCGCCATCACTGGTGGTAGTGGCAATACTGGATGGTTGGCCAATGCCTGACCGTCTGAAAATACCTCATTGAACCATGTGTACAATGAAATGCAATTCATCATGTTCTTGGACCTCATTATTGCGAAAGAAAACAAGGAAATGCTACTCCCTGGAACTATGGGCACCCCAGTCTTCAGAGGAGCAGAGGTTACCAAGTTCATCGAAGCTTACAAAACCCTCTTATCTCTCACTGGGAGTGACCGGGCAGCCGAAAACATCATTGAAACCTTCCCATACTACTGCACTCAAACGATCCAAGAGATGATCAAAATGATGAATTGATATCTGAATAAGACCAGGGAGCTGTTAAAACAGGAACTGAAGGATGTCTTCGGCCATGGGGATAGCCAAGTCTATATGTATACGAGATCGTACGTGAAGCTAATATTGAAGGACCAGCTGGAACATAGAAAGGTCAGCCTGAATGCTGTTGTCCTTACCTACAACAACATCTGCCACATTATGATCTACATGGGAGCCTTGGCCAAGTACTCACAGGTGGAAATGCTGCTCGAAACTCTCCCAAGAAATATGAGCGCAAATGCTAGAATGAAGCTGGAACCAGATCTGAGAGAGCCCTTGATGTTCAAATACAAGAAAATCCAAATGCATATCCTCGACAAATGTGTGACCACCGACACCCTCACTGTCTTGGACATGGAACGAGTGCATACCGTGCCAGGAGTCTCTCCATATTCGGTCCCAGCCGGAGTTCCGCTCCTATAGATGCCAGTAGTGATAAATCTTCTGGCAATCTGTAGCGATGACACCCTGGCACCAGTGCAAGCCACAGAGGATGTTCCTACTGCTAAAGCCGACAATGAAATCAACACAAAAATGGAGAGTATGATCAAGGCCTTCGAGGCCTGAACTTTCCCGATGAAAAAATCTAATCAATCCGGATATGGAGGCTACCAGACCGCCAGGGCATAAGCCATCCCAGCCGACCACCCACCCCCACACACACTAAGAAACTTCCCACTGCCAAATGTACCCATGGGACACACCGACCAACAGTATTCATGGCAGAGGTTAGAACCCTGTATCAACTGTATTGAACTAGAACACAACCTCACATTCTGGTCTAATCTGTTCACCGACCAGGAACAAGGTATAGTCCATCCCAATAAACGTGGAAGACTTACCATAGGACCAAGAGGAGGAAATGGGGGGGAGATATCTGGATATCAACCACAAAGAAGGTTTTTGTCAAAGCAGGAGTACACCCAGAAAGTAGCTCGGCATGGACAGCAGAGCATGGGAGTAGCCCCAATGGCAGCACCACAGCTACCTCAACTGCAGCATGTTGCAAGATCTCAGCTGTTTCAGAAAGGCAGCAGCGCAGAAACCCTATATGCCTAGTGAAAGTAAGGGCAACTAGAATGGAAAGGGACAGCACAATAATGGAAAAACGGTTGGAGTTGTCTGGGAGGAAAGAGTGGAATCAGAAGTGACCAAATAGTCACAAAGTAAAAGTGATGCAGTCGATTGATAGGAAGAGAGCATTTGTAGGGATAGTGGAAGGCATATACAACACAAAACAGGAGGAATTGTTTATAGAAGAAGAGAAACAGTAAGTTAGAAAAGGGGGCCTATTGAAGACAGTGAGGAAGCAAACAGGAAGTGGTGTGAAATGAGAGAATGGGTGGGATAGTGAGAAAGGACTGGTAGTGGGAGAGTTGGGTAGTCGGATGGTAGCAGAGGAGTGGTCAATGTCAAAGAAGGCTCTGGTGATGGAAAGAAGGGTAACCAGGAGAGAATTGATGACTTTTGCTGGGTTTTTAAAAATAGCATTGCTCTGGAACTAAGTCAAATACAATCCATTTCATTGCATTTTAACTCGGCACATCTGGTGCTTGCAATCCACTGTTCTGAGCAATGATGGGAAAGACTGGGGGGGGGGAAGAGAGATGGGAAGGAAGGAGATCGATTGCACGGAAAATAACGAACAGAGTTGAAGATACTGAAGCCATACAATTGAGTGGATTTGTGTGATGGGGGGGGAAGATATATTCCTAATGGCTGAGTTGCACCCACATTACACCAAAAATTCCTACAATTCTCACCTAAGCCTCTGGCAACCTTGAGACAAGAGTGATGATAAGTATCAAAGGTGTGGCCAGAAAATGCACCACCCAGAACAGGACCGAGGAGCAAGACATGCCCCACCACCGAGTTCAAGCCGATAAGGTGGTCAGGCAAAACCAAACAGGTCGTGAAGGGATACAGGAAGAGTATACTAGGGAAGTCATGAACCACATTGAGACTGGAAAACGAAGGATTTGGCACAAAGTACCCCTCCAGGTATTTAAAGTGCATCCCCCTCCTACAGTTGGTACCAAAATGTCCATGACGCAGGACTGGCAGGAAATCCCAGTCAGCCAAAGACATTCAATCTTCTGAACGAATAGTATTACTGGACAGAAATATAGAGATAGGTCGACCAGTACATATGGAATACCCATAGTTGCCAGAGGTACCAGAGTTCACAACATTTGACATTTGGAGTTCTTCAACTGCTGCCTGTATCTGAAATACCCTGGCAAGATATTTTGATGGACTGGGTGGTTGGGTTACAAGAACATAATGGGTTCAACCCTATCCGGGAAGTGGTGGACCGATTTTCAGAAATGCAATATTTTGTACCCTGCCAGACAATGATAAATGCCACCAGGTTGGCCAGTTTGTTCCAACATGAGGTGGCTTGTTGCCACGGGCTTCCAGTAATGGTAGTATCGAACAGAGGATGATTGTTCCCCTCTGTGTTCTGGGGACAGTTATAACAAAGGCTGGGAATGAAATGGAACATGTCAATGGCATTCCATCTACAAACTGACAGAGAGACCAAGAGGATGAATCATGGTATGGAGCAAGACTTACTGGTGTTTGTGAACCATCTGCAGGATGACTGGATGAAGTGGCTAACCCTGGCAGAGTTTGCAGCGAATAATGGAGCATCAGAAACTATAATATGCCTATACTCCTTTTCAGCTCAATGTGACAATCCACAAACAATGTTTCTGGAGTGGCTGGAAGAAAGCCAGGATCAGCACTGAGTGGATGAAGATATAGTGCAGAACAGGATCCAACAAATTCACAACCACTTGCAGGTAGAGATGAGATGCAGTCAAGCTGTACAGGAAGAAAGTGCAAACAAATCCCAGAAACTGAAACCAAATTTCCAGAAAGGAGTGAAAGTGCGGTTGGATGCTCAACATATCCAAATGACATGACCAACACCAATACCCAAATGGAAGTGGCTATGACCATATACCACACTTTGTTAGATCTCCCTGTATACTTTCAAACTTAATCTTTCTGCATCAGTGTGAATCTATAAAGTACTACAACCCATATTGATGTTTAACCCAGTAGCAGAAGATCCTTTGCCTGGGCAGCATGTTGTTCCTCCACCCCCAGTGGAGGTGGATGGCGAAGAGGAGTACCACAGTTTGGGTATTAAATATAGCTGTATGTAATGGAATCAGTTGCAGTATCTAATATGGTAGACCTGTTATGACTCCTTGATATGGAAACATGTCAAATTCATTGATGGGTTACAGGCAGTGGACAAGTTTCATGAACAATATCCCAGGAAGCTGGGGCCATTGGGAACCATTCTTGGGGGACCACAAACATAAGCAGGGGGTACTGTTACTGCTTGGATTTACAAGTGATTGTAAGGTATCAAGGAACAAGTGGATGCAGAAGTTATATAAAGTGAATGACATTGAAAGATTCAGGTATTGCATAAGTATGTTCAAGGGGGTGGTGGCATTGTTTATGTTTTATAAGGAAGAAGTTGGAGATGTTGCAATGTCAGATGATATAGTGTGGTTGTGTTGATAACAGTTTAGATGGTGGTGTGTAAAATCATAAGTGAGGATTGGAATGGTACATCAAACGAAAAGGAATGATTCAAGGATGGCAGAAGGATTGTAAATAAAGACAGGTTATTCAGTATTGGAGGATTTCCTTTTCTTCTTACTTTACTCCTTCTCTTGTATAACAATGCAATAGTTGACTATGGAAAAGCAATTCAAAGTTTGTTTGTTTTCTCAATAGCCATTTTGAGCTTTGACTTGAAAACCAATATTATGTTTTGTTTCCAATATCACCTACATCTGACCATGCCCATTACAGCCTGCTAGTTGGCAGTCATCAAGCAGTCCATGAGTTGGCTACTGCAAGGAAGGTATGTCCTATGACAGTCCTGAAGCTTGATGATGCTTGTGTTAAAGAATTCCTCACTGCAGTTGTCTCTGTAGCATATCTTGCACTGCACATATGTTTCCACCGCTCAATAGCATCCACATATCAACTGACTCTTAGGCGGTCCATAATCAAGGCTGCAAGAGAAATATATTGTTTGAATGTATAACCAGAACTGTAACTGATTGACTATTGCTAGATTTGTGCTATAAGCCATGGCAGCTGGATACCACATTGTACATTGAAATGGACACCTCCAGCAGATCCATTCATCAATCTGAATCCACTCCCAATCACTATAAGAACTCATAATGTATGCTGCATGATAATAGCAATTCCTGATTTGGCTGGTACTGATATATATTGACTGAATGCCACAGAATGGGTCCCAGCCTGAAAAATGAAACCTAGTATTATTCATATCTCCTTAATTGATTGGATCCTCCAATTAGTATCCTACAAGTGGTGTCTCTGGAGGTATTAGTCTCAAATCACGTTGTTTTCTCTCCCGTAGCTGTGAGTACTACTGGAAGTCCATAGTTTATTCTGTCCATAGGTAATAATAGTTACATACCATCAGCAACGACTCTAGTTTCCGTCTGAAACACCCGGGTGTTCCGGACGGCTCTGACGGCTCTGGCAGAACCTCGTACCCTCTGACGGAGAATCAGACGCGACCCGTCGCCCAAGCGACGGGTCGCGTTGCATACCTCCCTTGCGGCGGCTATTATACCATGCCTCTTATTCTTGCGACGCGTCGCGTTGTAT
>Ga0307512_10002452_pt1 | contig 23369 bp, 22 predicted proteins | sample 14_EM_MG_FD_200267 | JGI IMG/M metagenome (GOLD analysis project Ga0307512, IMG submission 200267) | Populus trichocarpa ectomycorrhiza microbial communities from riparian zone in the Pacific Northwest, United States - 14_EM | ecosystem: Host-associated > Plants > Roots > Unclassified | place...
CCGCGCCAAGCACAGCGGCCGGAATCGGGTCGCCGCCGGACCGACCGGCGAGCCGGGGCACGACCCGGAAGCCAAGCTCCCCGAGGCCGGCCCGCTCGCCCGCAGCCCGGAACACGCCGACCCGGGAAGGTAACCAGCCAGGGCTTTCAACTCTCTGGTTGACTGGCTCGCCGGGTCGGCGTAGCGTTCCTTTCAACCGGAAGGTTGAAAGGTGGTGGTGATGACGGCAGACCCGCTGTCGCGAGTCTTCGCGGCACTCTCGGATCCAACCCGGCGCGACATGGTGGCCCGGCTCTCGGCCGGCGACGCGACGGCGAATCAGCTCGCCGAGCCCTACCAGATGACGCTCCAGGCGGTCTACAAGCACCTCAAAGTGCTCGAGGACGCCGGGGTGGTGAGCCGGCCACCGGGGCCTCAGCCTCGGCCGGTGCGGCTGGAAGCGGAGGTCTTCGACCTGATGGACAAGTGGATCGAGCGCTACCGGCGCCAAGCGGAGGAGCGCTACCGCCGCCTCGACGCGGTGCTGGCCCGGATGAACGACGAAACACCAACCGAAACCGAAGAGCAGAAAGGGAGTGCGGCGTGAACACCGTCACCGAAGCCACGATCGAGGCCGACCCGAAGGTGCCGATCATCCGAATTACCCGCGACTTCAACGGTACGCCCGAGCAACTCTTCCGGGCGCACACCGATCCCGCGCTGTACGCGCAGTGGGTCGGGCCGAACGCCATGGAGACCCGCGTGACCGATTGGGATGCCCGCTCCGGCGGCAGCTGGCGGTTCGTGTCCACCCGCAACGGCGAGGAGTACGGATTCCACGGCTGCTTCCACGAGGTCCGCCCCGACCGGATCGTGCAGACGTTCACCTACGAGGGGCAGCCCGACGGGGTGGCGCTGGAAACGCTGTGGATCGAGGATCTCGGCAACGGACGCTCCCGGCTCCGCACACAGTCGCTTGTGGACAGTTTCGAAAGCCGTGACGCGTGGCTCGCCAGCGGCATGGAGGTCGGGGTCAACGAGGGTTACGCCCGACTCGAAGGGATGCTCGCCGATGGCAACGTCTGACCTCCCCGCCGAACGGCATCGGGAAATCGGCCAGGTCTTCACCGACCGCGTCCGGGGCACCCGCTCGTGGGACGCGCCGGCGCCGGTCGCCGGCTGGACCGCCCGCGACGTCGTACGGCACCTGGTCGAATGGTTGCCGGCGTTCCTCGCCGGCGGCTCCAGCGTGCGGCTGCCGGCCGGCCCGTCGGTCGACGACGACCCGAGCGGGGCCTGGCAGTCGCACGTCGACGCCGTGCAGGCCCTGCTCGACGACCCGGCGACGGCCGAACTGACCCTGTCCAACCCGCACATCGGCCAGATACCGCTGGACCGCGCGATCGACCAGTTCTACACCTCGGATGTGTTCATGCACACCTGGGACCTGGCCCGGGCGACCGGCCAGGACGACCGCCTCGATCCGGAATTCTGCGCCGCGCTGCTGGCGGGGATGGAGCCGATGGAGGAGATCATCCGATCGTCCGGCCAGTACGGGCCCCGGGTACCGGTGAAGGACGACGCTGACGCCCAGACCAAGATGCTCGGCTTCATCGGCCGGGATCCTCAGTGGACACCGGCGACCTGACCGCCGCCCCAACCCTTGGCCCGGGCGAGACTATCGCATCAGTCGGTCGCCCGGGCCGTGCGAACGGTTTTGCTCAGTGTCGCGGCGAGGGCGAGCAACGCCAGCCATCCGGCCAGGATGAGCGTCAGCGTCGTCGGGCCGAATAGGGCGATCAAGGCACCGCCGACGATGGTTCCGACGGCTGCGCCTCCGGTGGTGAGCGTGTCGATCGCACTGGTGACCCGGCCACGCAACGCATCGGGGGTGACCGCAAGCCGGTAGGAGTCGAGGGCGATGTTATAAATCGGCGAGACCACCGACTCCGCGAAAGCCACCACCAGAAGCAGCCACCACGTCGGCGCTACGGCGTAGAACGGAAAAGCCAGCGCCTCCGCCCACAACATCGCGATCGACAGCGCCCCGAGCGGGAATCGGCGGGTGAGCGCGGGCGCCAGCAGGCTGCCGAGCAGGGCGCCGACGCTGGGAAACCAGCCGACCCCCGAGCAATAGCCGGAAGTCGGGCTGGCGCCACAGGGGTGCAGGCGGCGTCGACGTGCGATTGTCCATGGTTAGCTCCGGTCGTTGAAGGCGCGCTGTCACGGGCTTGACGGACACGCGGGCACCGCGACTCGGGGCGTCACCGTGAGGGGCCAGGAGGACAGACTCCACCCGCGTGTCGAAGCGTGGCGCTAGACGACACGGGGCGAAAACATGGCCGAGACGGTACGGGGCGACGCGACCGCCAGCAACACCATTCCGTTGCCGAGCTACCGCGATCCCCCGAGCCCCGTCGCGTACGCGTGCATGATGGTTTGTTCGACGGTGTTGCCCGTGGTGTCGGTGGCTTTGCTCCGAAGCGAGACGAAGCCCGGGTCTTGCGGGTGGTCGAGGTGCCCGGTCCAGCCGCTCGCGGTCGGCTCAAGCCGCACGGGTTGCCAGCTCTGGTCGTCATAGGACACTTCGACCGTCAGCTGGGCCGTCGGCGCGGCCGTCGATCCGGGCTGGTGCTCGACGGTGATGGGCAGTTCGAACGGCTGGCCCGCGGGCGCGCGCTGAAACTCGTCGAGGGCCGGGGCGAAGCGAACGGCCGAAACCGGCAGCCGGACCGGCTCGGTTCCGGAAACGTGCCCCGAGCGGAACGTCCAGGCGGTCGTGACGTGGGACGAGAGTGGCATCCCCGGGCTGCGCTGAGCCTCGGCCTCGAGCCGGTAGGTTGAACTTTCCGGCGGCAGCGGCACCGCCCAGCCCGGTTCGCCTTGCGGGTCAACCAGTTCGGCAAGCTTGACCCCGTCGCGATAGAGGGCGTAGCGCTCGCCGAGCAGCGTGCTGAACCCGCGATGACCGGCGCTGTCGCCGAACTGCGGCAACAGCAGGAAGAGGCGATCCGCGGCCCGGGAGACATACCAGTTCGCCTCCGGCGGCGCGGCGAAGGACGGGTTGAATACGGGCTGGTTCCACGTCTCCCGGTAGGTGCGGCCCGCGGTCAACTCGCGAGGGCCCGCCGCGAGCCGCAGTGTCTCGTCGAGCTGTTTGCCGCCGACCGCGATGAAGCCGCTGGACCATCGCAGGTCCGGCGCGCTGGTGTAGTACTCGGTCTGGGTAAACGGTCCCCGCAGCGGGAAGCCGTAGGTGATCACGCCGCCGGAGTTCCCGCCGGCCGGGGAAGCGGTCGCGGAGGACACCGAAAGGGAGTCCCGCGCCTCGGCGGCGTGCGCGGCGATCACCTTGGCCAGATCCCGATCGGCGACGGTACGCCGGAACCCGGTGGGAATCGTGCCGCTCCGGAACCAGGCGAGGTGGTAGAGATACGGACTATTGGTGAAGTCGCCCTCCGGGCCGGGCTCCGCATAGTCGGCCACGACGGAGCTGGTGAATCCGGGGGCCGGAGCGGCCGGCCCGACCCGCGCGGTGGAGATTCCGCGGAAATCGCTGCCCCACAACATATCCGTGAAACCGACAGCGCCGATCTGTTGAGTGAAGGTCACGCTGGCCGAGGCGCCGACCACCGACGCGCGTTCGGGTCGCGCGTCGACGGGCCGGGCGAGGCGGGCGTCGAGGCTCACCCGCCGGTCGGTCGCCGGGTCGAGCACCGGCTGCACGAGCAGCGAGGATTCCGTCGTACCGTCCGCCAGCGCGGTGGCCACGACGCTGCGCAGCAGATACTTGCCCGCCGGCAGCAGGACCGTCGCGGTGCCACCCGCCGTGGCCGGGACCGGCAGGTAGTCGCCGCTCTCGAGATTCACCAGCGCGGTCTGGAACGCGTCGGTCGCCGCCCCGGTACGGTCCAGGTGGGTCAAGGTGACGTCGTAGCTTTCCGTCGGCACCGCTTGGTTGCCGGTGGATCGCACGCTCGGCGGCAGGTCATCGCCGGGTGCCAGCAACTCGGTGACGTCGAACTGCCGAGGGTCCAGCCGGCCGCTGTTGAGCGGCCCCAACTCGTCGACCGGAACGACTTGAAGATGGCCGTGCACCCGGCTGACGACGAACTTCATGTCCCGCCGGCCCGCTGCGGGCTGAATGGTCGGGCCGCCGGCCCCGTCCGCCGGCAGGGTGACCCGGTCACCGGTCACGAGGGTGACGCTCCGCCCCGGCTCCCCGCTGACCTCCTCGGCCTGTGCGGTTTTCCGGCCGGGGCCGGCACCGTACAGGTACAGCCCGATCGCCGCGGCCAGGGCAACGGCGACTCCAGCCCGCGCGCGACTGCGTCTTGTGGACGATTTGGTGGACACGAAGCTTGCTCCTCATGAGTTTCTAGGAGTACGCCATCCGGCAGACTCCTGGCTTTTGGGCATGGCGAACCGGCCGGTCCGCTCGGCGTGCCGGCCGGTTCACGTGTGCTGTGGTGGGTGCTAGCTGGTCAGCCGGTTCGGGCCGCAGTCCGAGGTCTGCGCATGTGCCCCGGGTGTCGGCGTTGCGTCGACAATCTCCACCGCTAGGACGGCCCGCGCCTCGATGGTCACGTTCGCGGGCAGTCCCATCGCGTTCGCCCCGACGGTCACCTCCCGCTCACCCAGGTAGCGGTAGCTGTCGGCGGCAAAGATCAGCTCCGACCGCACCCCCCGGCCGGACAGCGTGCGGCCGACGGCGACACCGGGCCGGCCGGCGGCATCGACCGCGTCATCGACCAGTCGCACGCCGGGCTGCTCGGACATCAACTGGAACACCGCCGCCCGCAGCTTCGACGGGACCATGGGGGCGCGGGCAAGCCCGGCCAACACCTCCCAGGTCGCCTCCGCCCGGCCGGTGGCGTCGGCCTCGTGGGTGCTGCGCACCTCCTCGGCCACCCGCTTCGCCAGTTGCTGCGGCTGGGTCGGCAGGGTGCTGAGGAAGGCGTACGTCGGGGCCGTGAAGGAGCCGGTGCACGAGGCGCTGCGCCACTCGGCGTCGGCCGGTTTGCGCGCCTGCGCCGGGAGCGTGCCGCCAGGTAGCGGCTGCGGCGGCCCGTACGAGATGCGGATTAGGCCGGGACGGTTGCCGGCCGCGGACTCCCAGCCCTGCCAGCGGGTCGGCTGTAGCCAGGCCGCGTCCGAGGCTGCCCGGGTCGGGCCGCCGGGGGTGGGGGTCGATGCGGGGCCGCCCCCGCTCATCGCTGTCTCCGCCATCGTGACGTGGATCAGTTGGTCGGCGTGCGGAGCCAAGTCGTCTGCGGCGGCCACTAGTGAGGCGCGGCGCAGCATGTCCGCCGCGCTCGCTGGTGCAGGGCCTGCCGTCGCCGGGGCGCCGGAGGGACCGGCTGGGGCGCCGGTGAACACACCGGCCAGCACGGCGGCGGCCGCCGCGGCGGCTAGGCCCGCGCCCCCGGCAATCTGCCAGGTCCGATGTGGACGCCGCCGACGACCCTGCATCCGTACGGCGAGAGCCGGGCGGCCCGGCTTTGGTTCCGCGGGAGCCAGGCGGCCCTGCATTGGTACCGCGGAAGCCGGGCGGCCTTGCGTTGGTTTAGCGAGAGCCGGGCGGCCCTGCATTGGCGCTGCGGACGCTGGCTGGCTTTCCTGCAGGGTGAGCGCGACCAGGCGCTCCCGGGCGGCCGCCACGACGGCAGGCTCGGACGGTTCCACCGGCCGCGCGCCAGCCAGTAGGGACAGTTCGTCGATCACTGCTGTGGCCTCTCATCCGTTGCCAGGTAAAGGTCGTGGGTCGGATCCACCCCGCCCAATGCCGCCCGTAGCCGACGGCGCGCCCGATGCATCCGGGAGCCGATCGTGCCGACGGGTATGTCCAGGGCGGCGGCCGCTTCCTCGTGGGACATCTCGCCCCACACCACGAGCAACAGCGCGTCGCGATCACCGGCGGAAAGGTCGGCAAGCGCCGCGACGATGCGGTTGCGGGCAGTGCCCGCCGCCACCCGCGCGGTCGCCCGATCCTCGTGCCCCGGCACCGACGACTCGGCCGCCGCCCGGGCGTACGCTCGATAGCCGCGAATTTCGTCGCGCTGCTGCCCGTGGATCAGGTGGGTGGCAATGCCGAACAGCCACGCCCGAACCGTTCCCTTGTCCGGGTCGAAGACATCCCGCCGGCTGAACGCCACCAGGAAGGTCTCGGCCGCGACATCGTCGCCACCCGCCCGGCCCAGCCGGCGTGCCGCATAGCGGTGCAGCTGAGCGAAGTACCGATCGAACAACTCGGCGAAGCACTCGGGCTCGGCGTGGGATCGCCGAACCAGTTCGCTGTCACTGGTACTGCCACTCACTGGATCAACCGTCGAACTCAGCTGACGCCGCATTCATCCAGATCCCTTCGTCGAACTCCGCTGACACCGATGATTGACCGAATTCCAAGATGATCTTCACCGTCGGCGTAGTCGCAGGTCACGAACTCGTGGTGGCTCGTACACAGGCAAGCGGCCCGCCTCCGCACGCGGAGACGGGCCGAAAGGTACCGGGTGGCTACTTCAAAGCGACGAGCTTGGCACCCCACGGGCAGTAGTACGGCGAGGTCAGGTGGCGGGTCTCGACATCGCTGCGGGGCCGACCGTCGCACACCTCGGTGGCCGACTCGGTCCAGGCCACCGAGTCCAGGTGCCAGGTGTAGCCAGTGTTGACGTCCGGCGAGCCGTACACAATCTTCCCGATCGGAAACGGAACCGGAGACGCCTTACCCGCCAACACCTTCTTCGCTAACGCAATGTCAGCGGCCTTGGTGAACTTCACCTTGAACGTCTGACCCGCGACCTTGAAGGTCGCCACCATCGGGGTGACGGCGGCCGCCACCGGAGCGGCGGCCTTCGGGGTCTCCAGCGCCGAGGCCCGACCGATGGACAGGGCCACGGCGGCCGCTGCGAGGCTGGCGACCAAGCCAACGATGAGCTGCTTCTTCACGAAAAAAATCCTCCTGTGAGCTGGAACCCGACGAGGCGACATGCACCCCCGCGTCATCGGTGGTGGCACCGTGATCCGCCGGTGTTCGTGGGACGTCGCCACCCGCCAGTTGGACCCCAACCAAAACCGATAGTGACACATGTCACATCACGTAGAGTCATCGCCTAAGGTCGCGATCGAGCTCACTACGTGCCGTTCCGTCAGTGCTCGCCATTTGAGTGGGAGCGGCCGCGCATAATGCGTGGCGCTTCGAAGTTCCGATTGTCGATAACGATGTCGGCTCTTTCGGCCGGGCGGATTTCCGCCAGATAAAGCTCCTCGCCGGGAATGTAATAGGTGCGGTACCGCTCGGCCGCCGCCTGCGCCGAATCCAGCCAGGCTTGGTCGCGGATCGTTCCGCGGTGCAGCACGTCCGCCACCTCGACGTGGAGGTAAATACGCAAGTCCCAATGTGGTGCCAGGGCTGGCTTCTGCAGAAACCCGCCGTCCGCCAGCAGAATAGCGTCGTCGGCCGCAACGTGGATCCCGGAGTCGATGGGCCGACGACCGCTGAAGTCCATGATCTGGGTGCGATAGCGGCGGTTGCCACCCGGACCGAGCGGCGCCAGCAGCACGTCGTGGATTGCCTCGACATCGAACATTTCGAAGTAGTAGCTTTCCGGCGATCCGGCCGGGTATCGCGTACGCAGGTCGACATGCCGTTTGAAGTGGTCGATCATGACCCGGAGCACCGGCCGCGCGGTCTTCTCGCGCAGGGCGGCGGCCAGTTCGTCGGCCAGGGTGGTCTTGCCGGCCGCGGAGTGACCGTCGATCCCCACCCGGGTCGGGTGGTCCCGCCGCAGCGTAAGGATCCGGTCGGCCAACTCCCCGAGCACCTGCCGCCGTGTCGTGGTCATTGCACAGATGATGTCAGCGTCGGTCGATGGGTGGCGATCGCCTGGCACACTGACGCGTCGGCGCCGCGCCGAGCTACCCGGGAGGAACGTTGTCCAAGACCAAGCGGTCTGTGCTGAGCGCTGCCGTGCTGTGTTTGGTCGGGACCGCGGTGCTGGTCACCGCCGCTTCGGCGAGCGCTTTCGAGCACCCGGCCAAGGCGTACGTCGACGACCAACCGACCCTGCATTACGAGGCGGGTGACGGGGTCGTCAACGATGTAGTGGTCCGCACTACCGACGCCGGCTACGAGATCGAGGACCTCAACAGCACCATCGTCCTGGACGAGGATCGGGCCGGCGGCTGCCGACTCGCCACGCCGCACAAGCTCGCCTGCCAGCGGAACCCGAGCCTGAGCCTGACGGTCGACCTCGCCGACGGGAACGACTTCTTCAGCAGTTTCGCCACCGACCTCCGGGCCCAAGTGACCGGCAGCGACGGCGATGACACGTTCTACGGCGGCCCGAACGTGGACACCTTCGCCGGCGGCCCGGGGCAGGACCTGATCTATGGGGCGGCCGGGGGCGACAGGATCGACGGCGACGACGGAGACGACAAGATCTTTGGCGGCGACGGGGCGGACTTCATCCAGGGCGGCAACGGCGACGACGAGATCAGCGGCGGGGACGACAACGATTATCTGTTCGGCGACGCGGGCCGCGATGCGCTCAACGGCGACGCCGGCGACGAACCGATCATCGACGGCGGCCACGGGATCGACACGCTGTGGGGCAGCGACGGCGACGACCATCTCTACTCCATCAGCAACGATCAGGACATCCTGCACGGCGACGCCGGCGACGATCACATGATCACGAGTGGCTACGGCGACTTCAACGGCGGCCCCGGGAGCGACACGATGCTCTACAGCTACGTGCGCAGCGGGGTGACGGTGACGCTCGACGGCAAGAAGAACGACCATTGCTCCGGTTGCGACAACCACTTCGTGCACGCCGACATCGAGAACGTCGTCGGCTCCCAGTACGACGACAAAATCTACGGCAACGACTCGGCCAACCAACTCAGCGGAGTGGAGGGCAACGACCTGCTGCAAGGCAACGGCGGTGACGACAACCTCGACGTCGGACACGGCGAGAACCAGAAGGAGTACGGCGGGCCGGGCGTCGACACGTGCGTCGGTTACGGCCTCGCCATACGCGACGGCTGCGAGCACTGAGGTTCCGTACGGCAGCGGCCCCACCGGTTTAATCCGTTACACGCGGGGCGCGGAGACTCATCGTTGGCTGCCGTGGTGCAGGTCCTTCGCATGGTCAGCAGCGGCGGGGGTTTTCGCCTCGCGGCTTCACGAGCCGATCGCCCACCTGGATTTGCTGCCACATGTCCCGGTCCACCTTGACATCTAGTCGCGTTCCGTCGTCGAGTTGGACCTTGACTCGTCGGTAAAGGTTGGAGCCGTCGAGCAGCCCGCGAGACTTCTTCACTACCGTCCCGCTCCAGGCGTCATCTCGCGTCGTCATCGAAGCCCTCCGGTGATTGGTGTGGTTAGTGCGGCTGCCCGCACGGGGTCGGGTCGGCGGCGCAGGGTGATCGCGCCCAGCAGCGCCGTGAGGAACGCGAGGATGATCAGGAACAATCGGTCTATCAGCGTCTGCGCGTTGCCGACCAGGCCGAAGAGGGTGTGCCCGACCAGGGCGCCGAAGCTCGCCGCCACCAGCGCGTGCGCGGTCCAGCGCAAGGTCCAGGCCGCGTACAGAGCGCACGCCACGATCAGCGCGGCGCCGGCCATCGGCAGCAGCGCCCATTCCCCATGGGTGAACAGCGGCTGCGTGGCGCCGCCGAACGGCCAGATCATCGCCAGGAACCCGAAGGTGGCGCCGGTCGCGGCGACGGTGACAACCGGAGTCGGGGGCGGGGCCCACCGGCGAGCCGGATGAAGCCGTACGCGCAGGGCGAGCAAAATCACCGTGGTGGCGAGTAGCGCGATGACCACGACGGCGGCCAGCGGCATCGTGTAGCCGGGGTCCTCGGACGGCGGAACGCTCACCCGTAGCAGGGCCGCGGCAAGCAGAGCGATGACCCCGGCCGCGATCACCCCGCCGCGCCGCAAGTAGGGCGCCGTACCGTGCCGAGCGAACAAATACTCGACAAGGATTATCGGGATGGTGACGCTGAAGAGGGCGTGGTAGACGAGGTTCAGCTCGGTGTAAGCGGTGTTCACCCCGAACAGCCTCGGCGCCCAGCCGGCCGCCCCGTACAGATGCGGGCTGGTCAGGCTCTGCAACACCAAACCCTCCTCGACCAGCCCGTAGGCGACCCCGAGCAGCAGCAGATTGCCGTATCCGCCGCCGGTCCGCCGGAAAAGCTCACGCAGCAGCAGCGCGCCCGCCGAGTAGATCGGCGCGAAGACCAGCCACGCCCAGGCCATCCGCAGCGGGACAGTGCCGAGGCTCACCTCGGCGCAGAGCGGGGCCAGCACGCCGAGCAGGAGCGCGGCACGCCGGTTCCGCGGTCGATCATCGGGCCTGGCGGGAAACGCGCCGCGGACGATGGGCCGGTTCACCGCGACGATCAAAGCGGCCAGCAACGCGAGCTGCACCGCCTCGACCGCACGCAACCACACCGGGTACCCGCCGAAGGCGAGTTGGCCGGCGACCGCAACGAAACCGGCCGCCGACACGATCCGGATCCGGCGGTACGCCGCGGGTGAGCCGGCCCGCAACTGGCGGATCACCCAGACGTATAGGATCGCCACCAGCAGGATCAGAATCTGGTTCGGGCCCAGCGTGGCGGCGTGCGTGGCCACGGCGAGGATAGTCACGAGAACGCTGGTGGTGATACTCGCGACAAGCAGGACCACGACCAGGTGGATCGCATCGCGCTGCGGAGAAGTCATGCCCCGACGCTACGAAGATGCGAGATCGGGCACCTCGGGCGCGCGACGGGTCTTTTGTCTGCGACTTCAGGATGACCCGGGTCGCCGAGGCCTGCGGGCTGATCGCTAAGGGGTACGTCGATCACGCACGTTGCGCCCGCGAGTCGGCGATCAATTTGAGGAGATCCGCGTTCTGCGCCAGGTAGTGATTATCGACGGGGTGGCCGGTAGACGCCGACCAGGCCGCGAAGTAGCGGTCGGCGGCGACGTCCGGCGCATAGCCGCCGCTTGCCGCCGCCACGGCCGCGGCGTGCGCGACGGCGCCGGCAGCTGCGGCCGTACGCGCGGCGGTGGCGGCATGATCCGCGGCGTTCGCAGCGGCAAAGCCTGCCGCGACATTGTGGATACCCGAGTACGCAGCCGTTAGGGTGGCGGCCGCGTCGATGGCATCCGCGGCAACGTGAGCCGCATATGCGGCCCCCGCTGCGGCCGCCGCCCAGGACGCGGCATCACCGTTGGCGGCACATGATGCGCCGATCGCGGCCGCCACGGCGCGGCCGGTGTCGGGACCGATCGTCGCCCCGGAAGCGACGACCGCGCTGGTGGCTTGGCGTCCGCGCAGCAGTTCGTCTTCCCCGAGCGCGCCGTCGAGATAATCTTCCGTGGCGTGGATGCACTGGAGTATCCGGGCGTCCATCGGGTGCCGCTTCTCCAGATAGCCGAAACTGCGTCTTGCACAGCCGACAGCGAAGCGGCGCAGAACAGCTGGCGGAATCTCGTCAACGAGCCTCATTTCCCGCGCCGCCAACTTATTGCCCTGATGGGATATCTCGCCTCTGGCTTCCGCGCGGAACCATCGCTTTCCGTACACGTTGCGGACGGAGTCCCGCGGCGTCAATGATGCGTGAAGTCCGCCGACACAGCAGACGATGGGACCACGCACCTCGTTCCATTCTCCGACCCGCCAGGACATGTCCCCATTCGCGGAGGTCAAGTCGTCCTCGACGAACCGATAGCATTCGACACCCGACATGGCTTTCCTTTCCCGAGGGAGCGGTGCGCATTTCAGCGAACACCCATCGGTACGCCGTATCTCATCGCCGTACAGCGTATCAGTAGCCTGCGTCGCGTATCGCCAGCCGCCGAGTCTTCGCTAGACTCTCTCCCGTGCCCGCAACGCGTCCTGCCGCCCAGAGCCAAGGTGAGCCGATCTGGCTTCGCGAGGCCAAGCGCGAGCCGAAGCCTCAGCCGCTGACCCGCGAGCGGATCGTCCAAGCGGCGATGGCCGTCGCCGACGACGAAGGGCTCGACGCTGTCTCCATCCGCCGGATCGCCGGCGAATTACAGGCCCGCCCGATGAGCCTTTATGCACACATCAACAGCAAGGACGATCTCCTCGAGCTCATGCATGACGCCGCAGTCAAGGAGACACTCGTGGGCGACGTTCCCGCCGACTGGCGCGAGGCTCTGCGGATGCTCGCCCGCCATAACAGGGCCGCAGCGCTGCGCCATCCCTGGCTACTTGCCACGCGGGACAACGGATGCCCCATCGGCCCCTCGTCACTGCAGCGCATGGACGAATCCGCGGCGGCCGTACGCGAGCTCAATGCCGACAATGCCATGCGGCGTGCGCTCATCCTCGCGGTCGATACCTTCACCCTCGGCCACGTGACGGCGGAGTTGTCGGGTGGTATTCGTCGCCGCACAACGGAGGCGATGAGCGCCGCCCGGCGTAAGGCCACGACGGACTACGTCCAGACCCAGATCGACGCCGGCAAGCTCCCCCACCTGGCCGACACCGGCCACTCCGAGCTGCTGTACAACGACGATTCTGCGGCAAGCTTCGAGCTCGGCCTCGACTGGCTGCTGGCCGGCGCGGCCGCGTCACTAGGGCAATAGCAGCCGACGGCCCGGCTCCACCCCGGCACGGCCGGCCCGTCCGGCGGGCGCGCTCCCGGTCAATTGATCCATCTCGCTTGATCGCGCCTGGTAGCGTGCGGTCCGACATTCGGATCATGGGGGAACGTCAATGCATTGGACCAAGCTTGTCCTGAGCACCTCGGCCATCGCGGCGGTGATCGCGACTTCGGGTTGCGACCCGCAACCAAGCTCGGAGAACACCGCAACCATTCCGGCCACAGTGGTCTCGGCTCCGGTTCCGGCCACCAGCACGGCCGGCGGGACGGCCATCGACGCGGCCACCGCGAAAGCCTGCAATGACCTCAAAAAGGACATTAAAGATAACGCGGAAAAGGTCGCCAAGGCCGAGAAGATCGGTCCACCGGCTGGGCACATCGCGGTCAGCGCACAGTGGACCGCCGGTTCAACCGCGGTCATCGCGCATTCCATCGGCGCGAACGACACGGTCAGCGCAGCCGCCGACACGGTGCAGAAGGAAATGATGGCCCTGGGCGACGCATACAACGCATCCGCGAACGCCAAGCCCAGCAAGAAGAAGCTGGAAGCCGCCATCAAAGATTTGACCGCCGCCTGCTCGACGAGCTAACCGGCGCTCCGATCAGCCAATCGGCTGTGACCGTCAAAGGGCGGTCACAGCCGATTCGCATGCCCACACCGCCGGTCGAGAGCGAGACAAACCGGGCTCGCTGCTGCGGGGCGAAGGGGCGCTATGGTGCCTTCATGGCCGAGTTTCGCACCGTTACCGTGCCGGTTGTCGTCGAGCGCGACGAGGACGGCGTGTGGTGCGCTCACGCTCACCTGCGTCCAGGTGTGGGTGCACACGGCGAGGGCGACACCGAGGAAGCCGCGCTAGAAGATCTCCGCGAGGCGCTCGTCGGCCTGATCGAGGAGTTCGGTGTTCCTCGGGAGCTTTCGGTTACCGTCGCTGCCTGATGCCCCCGCTTCCCTCCGTCTTCGGTGCGCGGATCGCACGCGCGCTTGAGCGGCATGGCTTCAAGATCGCACGGGTGGCGGTAGCGCGACTCTGGCTGGGACGCTGGAGGAAGGGCGACGGAACGTGGATCCTTCCTGCAAGATGCGGAATTAAAGCCTACAAGATGCGGAACTTTTGCTCTGCAGATGCGGAAGACGCTAGCCTGACGGTTGTGGACGGATCTCTTACCGGCATCGCTCCGCGCCAGCTGACGGCCGTATTGGCTCGCCGCCTCACCGAGGAGCCGGCGCTAGTTCTGAACGGTCCACGTACCGTTGCGACGGCCTTCGGGACGATCCCGATCGCGCTGGTTCGCGAATTACCTCGATCTTGTTGTTGAGCGTGACGTGCTGGAGCTGAGCCGGGTACGTCAGCGAGAAATGCTCCCCCGACTACTCCGCGTTCTCGCCGCCCGATCCGGCCAGGTACTGAATATCACCGGCGCGGCCTCGGCTGTGGGGATGGAGAAGTCCAGCGCCGAGAACTACCTGAAGCTCCTCGAGGCCGTGTTCCTCGTTCTGCGGCTGCCTGCCTGGGGCACGACGCTGGGCTCTCGAGTCGCCCGCCAGCCGAAGGTCCATCTGGTTGACTCGGGCGTCATGGCATGGCTTCTCGGCCTCACACCGGAGAAGATCGACACGAACGATCCGGCAGTATTGACGGAGTATGGCCATCTGGTGGAGACGTTCGCCGTCGGTGAGATCCTCCGGCAAGTTAGCTGGTCGGACGCACCGGTCTCGGTCGGCCATTTTCGCACGTCGGAGGCCCACGAGGTCGACTTGGTGCTGGAGCGCGACGACGGGATGGTCTTGGCTTTCGAGGTCAAAGCCGGCACGCGCGTTGACCAGTCCGACCTGGCCGGCATCAAAGCACTCCGCGCCCGCCTCGGTGCACGCCTCGCCACGGCCGTGGTGTTGTACACCGGCGAACTGACTTTTCGATTCGACGACGGCACGCAAGTACTTCCGTTGGACGCACTCTGGTCGACGGCGTCATAACCAAGAGACGTCGTGACCATGGTTGAATGCGGTCGTCGCGTGCGGGAAGTGCGCAACCCAAGATGAGGGTTGCTCGGGGAACGAGGTATCGGAGCGCCGGTACAAGCAATGCTGCCGCCCGTACGGATTGGGCAGCCTGAGCTGAGCCGTCGCCTCAGCCGCGTCCTGCGCCGGAAGGTGCGTTGGCGCCCACCGCCCGGCAGTCCATCCATCCGTCGACCACGAGGAACCCGAACCGTCTTGCTCGCCCTTCCGTCCTCCCAAGGGCTCGAACTGGTCGCGGGACGGGTGCTGCGTACCCGGAGCGCGATTCGAACGCGCACTGCCACCGTTCTGGGCGGTGTGCCTCCTGCCAGTTGGGCTATCCGGGCCCGTTCGTGCTGGTGATGCCGTGCCCTCGGCGCGATTCGAACGCGCACGACCGGTGTCCTCAACGCCGGGCCTCTGCCAGTTGGGCCACGAGGGCTGGGTGGCGATGCGGAAACGAGGAGCGGCGGGCCGCCGCGTTGACTGGGTAGCGCAAGTAGTCCCTGCCAGCGAGCCCGGCGGTTGTCGTACCCGCCGCAGCCGGCCCGCATCGGCCGCCGCCCCTCGTTTCCGCACCCGCGCGACCCGAATTCCGGGGCGCGGGATACCTATTAAATTGTCGAATTGAGGCGTGGCCGCGAACCCCCGTTTCAGGGCAATACAAAAGTCGCATTGCCCAACGCGACCACACGCCAAGAATTCGGACTCGGCGCGTACGAAAAAGCCGCCCTACCCGGTTTGGGTGGGCGGCGGCGGTGCCGTCTCAGCGGTCAGCCGCGCTGCATGCCCAATCCGGGGTGACACTCCAGCTCGCCGCTGGCCAGGAGATACGCTCGCCCGTGGAGGGCGGCGGCCAGGAGCGAGCCCGACAGAAGTCGTAGCTCGGTGTTGGGCTGCCGTGTCATCTCACGCTCCTCTGGCTCGTCTCTCCTGCGGTTCGGCTCATACATTAGAGCGAATAGCCGCCCCTGACAATCCCTTTTCCCCGACACCGGAACCGACACCGGACGGCCACCTCGAATATGGTTGCCACGTAAATGGCCCCACGCCCGCGGCCCGGAAACGGAAGCCGGAGACAGCCCGCAGACGAGCAGACCCCGTCCGCCGCGCGAGACCGCTGCGCGAGACCACCGCCCGACACCGCCACCCGACACGGCCATGCGACACCGCCCCCCAACACCACCACACGAGACCGCCACCCGACACCGCCGCCGACACCGACACCGCCGCCCGACACCCGACACCGTCGCGAGAGAGTGGGGCAATGCAGATCGAGGAGATGGCGCGTATCGCCGAGGCCCTGGGCCGCAAGGTCGTGGGAACGTCGACCCTGGCCGGCGGGTTTTCGCACGAGACCTGCCTGCTCACCCTCCCCGACGGCCAGGTCGTCGCCCGGCTAGGCGGCCCCGATCCCGCGATCGAGGCCGCGGTGATGGCCGCCGCGCGCGAGCACGTCCCGGTCCCGGAGGTCCTGCTCATCCTGCCGGCCACCGCCGACACCCGGCCCGTCATGATCCTCGACTTTGTACCCGGAACGCCGCTCAGCGACGTGCTGGCCGCGGGAACCGGGGACGGGCTCGACGAGCTCGGCGCCGAGGTTGGCCGCGTTGTGGCGGGGATCGGGGCGGTGACCTTCGACCGGCCGGGCTTCTTCACCGACGCTAACCTCACCGTGCCCGCCGAGGGCTGGGGGCCGCAGCTGCCCGAGTTCGCGGCGTCCTGCATGGCCGCGACACCCGAGCCCCGGCTAGATCAGGCCACCCGGCAAGCGTGGGTGGAGCTGTGCACCGGCCGGGCCCCGGCGCTGGCCCGGATCGAGAAGCAGGCCCGCCTCGTGCATTCCGATATGAATCCGAAGAACATCCTGGTCACTCGCGCCCGCAGCGGTTGGCGGGTGGATGCCGTGCTGGACTGGGAGTTCAGCTATTCGGGCTGCCCGTACGGCGACGCGGCGAACATGACCCGCTTTGGTGACGATTATCCGGCCGCGTTCCGCAGTGGCTTCGGCCGGGGCTTCGCCGCGCATCACCCGGCTGATCTGCCGCTGCCGGAGGACTGGGCCTACCTCGGGCGGGTGCTGGACATGTTCGCCCTCAGTGACCTGGTCACCCGCCCGCTTGGGCACCCGGTCGCCGAGCAGGCTGCGGGGCTGATCCGCCGTTTGGTCGCGGAGGCCTGAGCTATTTGGGCGCACCCAGGTCGTCGAGGGCCTTGACCGCGCCGCGGTGCAGCACCACCGGCGCCGTGTTGCGGGCCGTGGCCAGGCTGATCTCCTTCGCGGCGGCGTTCGCCTGTTCCAGTTGGGGTTTGCGGTCGAACAGGGCCTTGGTCAGGACGCAGGCCACGTTGGCGTCGAGGTTTTCGCGGACCAACAGCAGATTGGGTACGACGACGGTCCGCACGTCGGCCGCGGTTCGGTATGCGGCCGCCGGGATGGTGCCCAGCTCGTACACCGGATTGATCTTTTTTAGCTCGGGCAACAGTGGCGTGACGTCGAGGAACTCGACCTGAGCTGCCGAGGTGGTCAGCAGGTCGGTGACGCCGGGGGTGGGCAGGCCGCCCGACCAGAACAGCGCATCGATCGAGCCGTCCTTCATCCCGTCCACCGTCTTGGTCAGGTCGAGGCGCTGGGCCTGAATGTCCTTCGCCGGGTCGAGGCCGGCCGCCGCCAGGATGCGGTTTGCGATGACCTCGGTGCCCGATTTCGGCGAGCCGGTCGAGACTCGTTTGCCCCTCATCTCGGCCACGTCTTTGATGCCGGCGGCCTTGCGCACGATCACCTGGGTGTAGTTGGTGTGGATCCGGGCCAGGGCCTGCACCGGCTGTTTGGCGGTGAAGCTGCCCGTGCCGTTCACCGCGTCGGCCGCCGAATCCGCGAGCGCGAATGCCACGTCGTAGGTGCCGGCGACCAACTGTTGAATGTTCTGGACCGACGCTCCCGTTTCGGCCGCGGTGGCCTTGACTTTGCCGCCGGTGGCGCCGATCTGCTCCGCGTACGCGTTCCCGAGTGCAAAGTAGACACCCGTCGCGTTTCCGGTGGCGATGCCGATCCGGGTCTCGTCGACGACTTGGCAGGTGACCGCCCCGCCGGCGTCGGTTTCGGCGGCATCCTGGCGACCCCCGCAACCGCTCAATGTGGAGACGGCCAGCAGCGCCGCCAATCCGGCAACCGTGAGTCTTCTCATGACGTGCCCCTGTCCTCGGTAACGGTTGGTGCCGTCCGGCGGCGGTGTAGGCCGGCTATCCCCGCCGCGAGCGCGAGGGCAGCCGTGCCGACGGCGATCGTGATCGGGGCCAGGTAGAGCAGGAGTAGGCCAGCGATGCCGCCGAGCACTCGGCTGGTCCAGCCGGCCGGGCCGACGCCGGGCACCCAGCCGCCGGTGGCGACGGCGAGTGCGACCACGGCCAGCGCGGCGACCAGGCTGGTCCAGAGCACGCCGAGGACCGGGCCGCGGGCGAGCAGATACTCCCCCGGTTCGGTGAGCACGAAGGCGATCGGGGCCAGGAACGCCGGCAGCGCGTACTTGAGGGCCTGCCACATCGTGGGCACGGTGCGGCCGCCGGTGATCGCGCTCGCGCCGACCGCCGCCAGCGCTGTCGGCGGGGTGACCTCGGAGAGCACCGAGTAGTAGAAGACGAACATCGCCGCGGCGGGCGCGGAGACGCCGAGGCCGAGCAGCGCCGGCCCGATGATCACCCAGCCGATGATGAAGCTGGCCGTGACCGGGACCGCCAGGCCGAGGATGGAGAGCGCGATCGCGGCCAGCACGACGGTCAACGCCAACACCGCGGTGGGGTTCGAGGTGATCGCGCGGGCGCCGCTGACTAGCAGGGAGGCGAGTTGCGCGCCGAGGCCGGTCTTCGTCGTCGTCGCGGTGATGATGCCCGCCGCGGCGCAGACCGCCACGACCGGAAGCACGCCGCGGACGCCGGCGGAGAGCGCGGCGAACAGTCGTCGCGGGGTCAGCCAGGAGCGCCGGTCCAGATAGGACAGGGCGAGGGCCAGCAGGGTGGCATAGACGACCGCGCGGGTCGCGCTCAACCCCAGGGCCAGCAGTACGACGATCAGCACGAGCGAGGAAAAGTGGTAGCCGAACCGCAGCAGCAGACGCCAGGCGGTGGTCGCCGGCGCCTCGATCGCCCGGACCCGGAACCGGCGTACGTCGATTTCGACGGCTAGCAGGATCCCGAGGTAGTAGAGCAGCGTCGGGATCATGGCCCAACCCAGGACCGTCAGGTACGAGACGTCCAGATACTCCGCCACGATGAACGCCGCCGCACCGAGCGTCGGCGGGGACAGGATCGCGCCGACGCCGGCCGCCGCCAGCATGCCGCCCGCCTGTTCGGGTGGGTAGCCGGCCCGGCGCAGCATCGGCCAGGTGACCGCGCCGACGCTGACCGCGGTGGCGGTGCCCGAGCCGGAGACGGTGCCGAGCAGGAAACCGGCGGCGACCGCGGTGCGCCCGGCCGCGCCACGCGACCTGCGGAACGCGGCCACAGACAAGTCGACGAAGAACCGGCTCGCCCCGGACAAGTCGAGGACGGCGCCGTACAGGGTGAACAGCACGATGTAGGTGGCCGCCACGTCGAGCGGCGTGCCGTAGAAGCCGCTGCCCGAGTTGAAGAGCGCGTCGACTATCTGGGCGAAGTCCAGCCCGGCGTGGGCAATCGGCCAGTTCTGCGGTAACAGGCCGCCGTAGTAGCCGTACGCGAGGAAGGAAAGGCAGACCACGGGTAGTGCCCAGCCGGTGGTGCGCCGGCACGCCTCGACGATCAGCACGAGCAGGATCGCGCCGACGATCACATCCGGGGAGTCGAGCAGGCCTTGCCGGTCGAGGAACGCGTCGTAGCCGCCGGCGAACGGATTCACCGGGTAGAGGCAGGCGAGCAGCGCGGCGGCGGCCAGGATCCAGTCCAGCACCGTCGGGGCTTCGCCTTTGGGGCCGAATCCCGACCGGTACGCCAGGAAGACTAGCGGGAGCACGCCGGCGAGAAAGATGATCAGGTAGAACTGGCTGCCCTGGGCGAGGGGCCGGAAGACTTGCCAGAGGACCAGCAGCGCGACGGCGAACGCCACGATCGCGGCGCCCAGGCCGACCGGGCCGGTCAGGTTGCGAGCAGGCTTCTCCTCGTCGTCGTAGTGCACGGCCGGTGGCTCGCCCGCGACGATCAGGGGGTCGCCGGGCTCCGCCCGGGAGTCCGCAATAGATCGACCGTCGACCATGGAACGGACCTTACTATGACCGCTGCTCATTGCGACTAGTTGATCACACAACGCACTGTGATGCGATTGCGAAACGGGCAAATCAGCCGAGGCATAGGATATTGCCAGCCCGACTGCGTATCATCCGCGCGAACTTTTACTTAACGAGGGCGAGGGTCAAGATGGCGGACCGGTTAACGATGCCGGAGATCCGCGAACGGACGTACAAGCCGAAGGACGCCTGGTGGACGGTCCTACTGGTGGATCCGATCGCGGGCCGGCTAGTCCGGCTAGTGGCGCCGTACCGGTGGATCACTCCGGATTTGCTGACGATCGTCGCCACGATAGTCGGGATCGGCTCGGCGATCTGTTTCGCCCTGGGCGGTCGCTGGTGGATCGCCGCGGGCGCGCTGCTGTTCCACGTCAGCTTCATCGTCGACTGCATGGACGGCAAGATCGCCCGGCTGAACGGCACGGGCTCGATCTTCGGCGGCTGGTTTGACTTCATGTTCGACCGGCTGCGCGTGTTCATCTGCACGCTAGCCCTCTTCGGCGGCCAGTACGCCCGCACCGGCCAGGCCGTCTACCTGTGGCTGAGCACAATCGTGATCTTCCTCGATCTGTTCCGCTACCTCAACGGCGGCCAGATCGGCAAGTACAACCGGCAGATGAACAAGCAACTCCAGGAGGCCCGCGGGGTGCCGCCCGCAACGGCCACCGGGCCGGAGCCGGACGCCGAGTCCGGCGAGGACGATGAGCCGGCCAGCGCCGCCGCGCCGACGAGCCTGCCGGGCCGCGTGATCGCCGCGATGCGCCGGCACCGGATCCGCCCGCACCTGGTCAGCGGCATCGAATTCGAGATGTTCGTGTTCATCATCGGCCCGCTGACCGGCTGGGTCATCGGCACCACGATCGTCTCGAGCGTGCTGCTGCTCGGCTTCGAGTTCCTGCTGACGCTGCGGCTGTGGTTGACCACCCAGCGGTTCCCGGCCCGGCTGGCCAAGGCCGAGGCCGAGGGCCAGGCGCGCAGCACGAGCATGAGCTTGTAGCCACCCCCGCGCGGGGGTGGCGCGCCCGGCTCGCAGCGGGGCAGGCTGGCAGGGGACCGGCCGTCACGGGCAGGTTGACGGTGACCGGTCCGAGGAGGAGACATGGCCGCGAGTGCAGCTGCGAGCACGGCGAAGTTTCGCGAGGCCCGGGATTTCTTGCTGGCCCATCGCGAGGACTACGCCGGGGCGTGCGCCCAGTTCAGCTGGCCCGAGCTCGACGAGTTCAACTGGGCGCTCGACTGGTTCGACGTGATCGCCGCGGGCAACGACTCGCCGGCGCTCTGGATCGTCGAGGAGGACGGCACCGAGCAAAAGGTCTCCTTCGCCGAGCTGTCGCACCGCTCCGACCAGGTCGCCAACTGGCTGCGCGGGCAGGGCGTGAACCGCGGCGACCGGATCGTGCTCATGCTCGGCAACCAGGTCGAGCTGTGGGAAACGATCCTCGCCGTGATCAAGCTGGGCGCGGTCCTGATCCCGGCCACCCCCCTGCTCACGCCGAGCGACGCGCGCGATCGGGTGGCCCGCGGCGGCGCCCGGCACGTGCTCGCGACGTCCGCGGCCGCCGCGAAGTTCGAGCAGGTCGACGCGGAGATCACCCGGATCGCGGTCGGCGACGCGGTGGCGGGCTGGGCGGATTACCGATCGGCCTACGACCTCGAGGGCGGCTTCACCCCGGACGGGATCACCCGGGCGGACGACACGCTGCTGCTCTACTTCACCTCGGGCACCACCGCGCGGCCCAAGCTGGTCGAGCACACGCACGCCTCCTACCCGGCCGGGCATCTGTCCACGATGTACTGGATCGGCTTGCGGCCGGGCGACGTCCACCTCAACATCTCGTCGCCGGGCTGGGCGAAACACGCGTGGAGCAACGTCTTCGCGCCGTGGAACGCGCAAGCATGCGTGTTCATCCACAACTACTCGCGGTTCGACGCGCCACGGCTGCTCAGCGAGATGCAGCGGTGCGGCGTGACCAGTTTCTGCGCGCCGCCCACCGTCTGGCGGATGCTGATCCAGTCCGACCTGTCGGCCCTGCGTACGCCGCCGACGATCGCGGTCGGCGCCGGCGAGCCGCTGAACCCCGAGGTCATCGAGCAGGTGCAGAAGGCCTGGGGAGTGACCATCCGGGACGGTTTCGGGCAGACCGAGACGACCGTGCAGATCGCCAACCCGCCCGGCCAAAGCGTCAAGGCGGGATCGATGGGGCGGCCGGTGCCGGGCTACCGGGTGGCGCTGATCGATCCGCTCACCGGCGAGCCGGCCGAGGAGGGCGAGATCTGCCTCGAGCTGGACCCGCGACCCCTCGGGCTGATGGTCGGCTACCACGGCGACGCCAAGTTGACCGCCGAGGCGATGGCCGGCGGCTACTACCACACCGGGGACATCGGCTCCCGGGACGCGAACGGCTACATCACCTACGTGGGCCGCACCGACGACGTATTCAAGGCCTCGGATTACCGGATCTCACCGTTCGAGTTGGAAAGCGTGCTGATCGAGCACGAAGCGGTGGTCGAGGCGGCCGTCGTCCCGTCCCCGGACGCGCTGCGCCTGTCCGTGCCCAAGGCCTACGTGGTGCTGGCCGAGGGCTGGGCCCCCGACGAGGCCACGGCAAAGGCAATTTTCGCGTACGCCCGGGAGCACCTCTCGCCGTTCCAACGGATCCGCCGCCTCGAGTTCGCCGACCTCCCCAAGACCGTCTCGGGCAAAATCCGCCGCGTCCAACTACGCGACGCCGAAAAGACAAAACACGCAGACCCCTCAAAAACCCCAGCGGGCGAATTCCAGGAATAGCATCATCGCCACGGCACCGACCACGAATTTGCCGGCCGGTTCCACGCGATTGTTATCGATCGGGGCAACGCCTCGACGGTCCACTCTCTACGATCGACCGTCATGACTTCGCGGCGTCTGGCAATCCTCGTCCTTGCTGCCTCAGCACTGACCGCCTGCTCGAGCCACACCACGCCCCCACCCGACCCGAAAGCGCAGCTGATCGCCTCGACCTCGGCTCTACGCGCGGGCAACTACACCTATGCCGCGACGATGCCAAACGTCCAGGTCGACGGCGTCGCCCAACTGCCGACCCACAGCGCCTCCTACAACCTCAAATACACCTACCGGCCGGGACTCAACCTGTTCGAGGTCCGCCTGATCGGCAACGACGAGTTCACCCGCAGTCAAGTGGACGCGACGTGGCTGGCGGCGGAAAGCGGGGACCTCCAGGAGATCACCGGCGACAGCACGACCAAGACGCTGAACGGTGCCCTACACGGCGGCACGGGAACCGCCGTCGAAGCCGCGCGCTGGCAGCAGCTCGACATCAGCCGAGCCAGCCCCCGCATGCTCGCCCAGCGACTCACTCTCACCAACCCGGACCTGACGGGCGCAACCTTGTTGCTCGACGGCACCCAAACCGCGACAAGGAACGGGCTGACAATCACCGGGACCCTCGACCCCACGAAGCGGTCGCCTCAGATATCCGCGTTCGACACCGCCATACCCCAGGCAA
>Ga0307512_10002453_pt1 | contig 23366 bp, 26 predicted proteins | sample 14_EM_MG_FD_200267 | JGI IMG/M metagenome (GOLD analysis project Ga0307512, IMG submission 200267) | Populus trichocarpa ectomycorrhiza microbial communities from riparian zone in the Pacific Northwest, United States - 14_EM | ecosystem: Host-associated > Plants > Roots > Unclassified | place...
TAAGCGGCATAATGTGGGAGTGCGGCGGAGTGCAGCACGCTTCCCGGTCGCTGGAATACGTATCGTGGTTCGGTGGCGGTGAGTGGCTATCTTACAGGCTGCAGTCGCGTGCTGGGATCTCACCGAATACTTCTGAGTCTCCTTCAAATCTAATGTCGTCGTCCAGGGAGGTGCGAAGACGATGTGGCGGTAGAGAACTACGGAGGAAGCTCTGTTGGAATTACGATTCAGCAATGCACAGGCGCATAGGGAAGCGAGATCTTCGGAGAGGTGTTGGAGTACGAGGGGGAGGATGTCGACCATTGGAAGGGCCGGGGCCACAGAGGTCGGTCGGTCGCGGTCGCTCATTGAGACCTGGCGCGTGGCGGACCGCCGATCGGCTTTCGTCCTGACCTCCGCCAACAGGCGGGAACATGAAAACACAGAACAACCCAAGTTAGTAAAGTTTACGGAAGAACGTTTTTGGTGGAACTGACGGGCTATTATAGGGTCCTCGACCGGTTTCTGTCACGCGCGTTCCGTTTCACGGGCTGTTCTTCTCTGGTCAAATTCGACCTGGGAGGTCATGAGCCCTGCAGATCACGTTCCGTGCGTTATTTGGAGAACATCACAGCATCGTTGGTAAGAGATCTCTGCCCCAAAACGAGGCTCATTGAACGAAAAACCCCTCAAGATACCATCTGTCAGCGCGTGCGCGGATTCATTGTATCGACGATTCCGTGATAGTGGCTGTGATTTGCTTTAGCCCTTCGCGCATCGATGTATACAAATCATCCCGAGTGACACAGCAGCTTCTGACCGTTCATTTATACCCATAGTTCGTCCGCGCTTCCATTGAAGATCATCACTTGTGTGTCCTTTCTATTGATTAGCATTTTTGCGTAACTGTTTCCCGTAGTTTCGGTGGCTGACCAACGGCCGGCTTGTCCTTGGTTATCTACAACCAACTGCGTTGCGATTCACGATAATGCGGCCAAACTGTGGTAAGGTATGCGGCCATCTGCGTTAATGGCCGAGAAAGCGCCGCTTTAGGGGATGTCGTCCACAGAGCGCGAATCTTTTCGAATTCAGATGGTGTTCTAGAAACGACCTTTGGTCGTTCTGATACGTGCTTTGCGTGCTCTTTTCACTTATGCCTGCGTTTCATCGATCTCTGTTTTTACATCTTCAATGCGATACCACGACTGAATGCATCTCGTCAGGAATGACTTCGAGGAACACCTATCAAAAGAGAGGTTCACACATCCTACGACCTCGTGCGCGCCTAGAGAACCACATCGTGGACACGAAGGCGTCGAATGCTGAAGGCACCGGTCAGCTGCTCAAGGTATTGAATACCGATTCTCCAATTCATCGCCCATTTAGTTCCATTGATCTTCTGCGCTCAAATTTGCCGCTGGGGGAGTATCGATGTGAAGAGGTGAAAGGTACTCAACTGCTGACCGACTCTTGATCTATTCACTTTGTCGACGAATGGGGATGAGACGTTTTCGTGGTCCCTGGACCACCCTTCAAAGGCTCCACGATCAGCAAAAGGCGGGCTCTGCAGGTGAGCGTCTGGGCCCAAGACCAAGTGGGGGTGGATGAGGACCAGGTCCGCCGTTCCTTACGACAGTTTATGTAGTAAGATACCACATTATCGCGATCACAGACAGTTTGCAATTATGACACACCGTTCGAGGTATGGAACTCTAGTTCGTAGTTGTCGGAATGGGGATAGTCATCTTACGGATTACACAGATACAACAACTATTCATCATATACGAAGGATCACTCTCCCTGCGTGTTGTCTACAGACACCATCACTTGTCATGAGACATCGCAGGCCCTCCGATTGGCTTCTAGTGTGGCACCCTATCATTCCACGCGTGCGCAATTTACCATCGGGCCGGTTTCAGAACTATTGGCAGTCTGGGTGTTTTGCTTGGAATAAATTCTGTACACGGTTCAAGTTGGTAACAACCTACAGACTGGGGTCTGAGAATCCTCGATGAGTTTTGCTTGGATAAAGACGCACATTAATGCAGCCACAATTCCGTGCGGTGTGTCTGTGAGCCTTACTCGACTTGCAATTTGGAGAGTTGCAATCCTTCACCTCGCCAGTATAATACCGACCGTGAAAGTGCTGAAACACAAATTCATCAGCCTTGTGGGTGGTATGGAGCGCCCCATGGAAACGCACGCCGCATCCTCTGTAATAATCTCCTATTCTAAAACAACAAGGGTCAGGATCTGAGCATATATTCTGGAGATGGACGGGGGAGTTTACAATTCGTGTTCACACATTTCGCTTGGTGGTAGGTTCGGGTTTGGTTTGGTTGGGAGGTCGATATGGAGAAAGGAAAATCTAGTCTGGGGAACGGGTCAGTAGGCGTGTGGGGAGGTTGGCTGACGGCTCCACAAGACAAACCTGGGGTCTGGACGATCGAACGACGGAAAACCGGGTCTGGTATTTATACCAAAAGGATGAAAAGCGTACGCACGCTTAGGACGCTGTGCTGTCCTCGAGCCGTAATATTTGTGTGAGGTTTCCCCATGCAACGTCACATTGAGATACAACGGAAATACCGGATCAACGACCTCGTCCTTTCCGAATCGTTTTTTCTTTTCGATTGGATATCCGCCGATTGGATATCTCCCCCCTCTTTGGCTCGCTGCCATCAATCCGAGGGAAGAGTGGGAGAATGAGAGGAAGATGGTAGAGATGACTTGGGAGTGAGTGATCTTCGCCTGGAGGCTGGATATGTAAAGTCCGGCCCCGTTCCAATATTTTATTCCCTCGTCGGAGAGCTTATAAAGAGAAGTATCGAGAACCGCAAAGTAGATCGGTTAGATGGGATGTGCGAATACAGGAATCAACTGCCGTGAAGCCGGTCGTACCCCTCAACCGTTCCATCACCCAGCCTATCGATCCCGATAATTTCACGGCCCCGCCGTCCAAAACGCTTTTTGTCCTCGCTTCTTCCCAAGAGCCAAACACTGATAAGTAATCGCAATCTCGCGTCCCACCACCACCAACTCGGAAATAGAACCTACGGCCCACACATCGGTAGCTCGGCCCGGTCTACTGCCAGGTGGCATTATGAGTTGGGCTACTAGGTTTGACTCTTGGGACCACATAACACGCGATGCAGTGTGGAGTGAATGCGACGCCTAGATTTTTCCAGGCGTTTATGCATGGCGACGCTCCCTTGTGTGGGCGGGACTGACCACATCGACCTGGCGCATGTAGGTTATACCGCCAGCGATGGTTCCTGGGACTCCCTCCTTGGTGATCTCGTGTCCGACCACGGACGAATTCGACCGTCTCGCAGCTTAACCTCACATGTTCATCGAAAGCCTAACCCGTCATGATCCTTATCGGCATCCTCTTGATCGCGACTCGGTCGGTCAACCTCGAACGGTACGCATCTGACCAGTTCCGACTGCGTCTCGCTTGGGTATACTTTGCTCTGTTCCACCCCGTTGGTCGAGCGTGGTTGCGACGTGAGGAAGATCCATCCGATAAGATCTCTGATATGACGATTCCTTTTCGAATTCCCTCTTGGTACCTCACGGAGGAGAGCTACGCGGGAAAGCCTGAAATACCTTTTTCCGCTTCGGTTGCTTCTGATTACCACTCCATGGAGTAGTGGATACGGTGCTATCGGATAGCGGAACATGCCAAAATTCCGCACTTTTGCCTGCCCACGTCGTCGGCTCTTTCGCAGAAATCCCCACAAACCCTTAGCGTAACATCTGGGATCATACCTGAAGCGATTCGAGGGGACTGCCTGCGCTCTTGGGATGACCACGAAGAGAGCGTCCGGCCGTGGTGCTTGGCTCAGCTAATTTTGGAACCCCAAAACTCCACAGCACACAACTACGTATTAAACTAGCCGCTGCGTTTTCAGGAAGAAGTGTGTCAGCTAGTGGACAGGCTCAAATACGGGTAACGTGCGGTCAGGCGCTCTCACGTGCCGTTGTTTGATAGTACGTACACATACCAGCCAGTGATCTCGTAAAATTTCCTGGGCTTCCCACCTTCAATAGGCTCCCAGAAACTAATGAATGGACACGTGGTAAGCATATCATGAATCACAACAAGCTCTAAGGTCCGAAGCAAAGCGTTCCAAAAAGCGTGAGATTGACAGACAAACGAACAAACTCTACTTTTGAGGACGACTCTTTGGGTAGCAAGCAACCAGGTGCCCCCCGTGACCCAACTTTCCTGCTGCCCTGCAAGATACGAACGCCGATCTTGTCATCAGTCTTCGTCCAGCCCTGACCGACGACGTCCCAGTAGGAAAGATCGTACTTGGATATGGTAATCTCGGCTTGTCGCGTCTGACCTGGTCTCAGCGTCACGTTGGCGAAGCATTCCAAGTCCTCCGGAAGAGGAAGCTGAGAATCCCAAGTACAGCTACCGCCTGCGGCGTCTGATATGAAAAGGTCAGGAGACTTGCTCGGCGAGCTATCGGATATGGAATCCTCCTAACCCACCTCAGTTCCAGCTACCTCCCTGAACATTAGATGTGATGCGGTACGCGAGTTTATGGAACCGGATTGCCCTCGACGCTAGTGGTATTGGTGGAGGATGCCTTGCAAGATCCCCAGACAGCCACTTCCGGGAAACGTTGTGACCTCTCAATCTCAAGGTGCTTTCAAACTCGAATCGTGAGATGATGTTTTTCTAGTCAGGGAGATTAATAACTGCCGCCACACGAGGATGATAAAACCTCCGAAGTACGGCATCGGACCAACGGTAGTCGATGGGCGGTCTGAGTGTGACTACCTCGTGAGCAGACACGAAGCGTGCTGTATGGGTGGCTGCGAGAACACGCCCTTCTGTGTATAGGATGATAATGGGGTAATTGAGCGTCCGGGAATCGAGGACAATGTAAGCTGGGTAATCCGCATCATCCCTCGCAATGGTTATGGAAGCTTGCCACACGGGTTGTAAAGCACATCTTCGATACCGTTTCCGGCCTCAAATCCTCCAAAACCTGCCCAGAGAACTTAATAAGTCAGGGAATACTTCGTCGGCGCGATGGATTTGCACAACAAACAAGCAAGAAGCATCAGACCACTTGTGACCGCCACGCTTGGATTACCAATCCAGGGTTCGACATTGAGAGGGCCAACTGAATTGACAGAAACGATTGTGTTCCTATGAATGCTGGCCACTGCATTGACCAGGTTGTTGCCATTTGCCCAAGCGGCAAACCCCTTGCGGTCTCCAACCTAAAATGGCAATGATGTTCCTCTTCAATCACAGATTTGGAACGACGGAAAGGATCTCTACAACCCACGTTACCGCCAACCGCCAGGTATATCTCTCCAGAGTTCATTTTGATGAACACGAGAGCCGCCTCAATTCCACTGGCAACGTTCTGCACGAGGTGTCAATCGATTGTGGTGCCATCTCTCCTCGCACGTGCCTAGGTAGCTTCGACCCTTGGAGATCAAGTATATAAAGCTTGCGGTTCCTGAGGCCTGAGCGCTGGCCCCCGGTCCATGGTCAAGACCCAGTGCGGCCAACCAAATCGTCAGGGCCGCGCGAGAGGGGCAGCATCGGAACCGATGACGGCGATGCGCCTGGGCTTCTTGAGTGATGGCGCGCCTCCAGTGTTCCTCAAGAGAACGATACTGAAAACAGCGATCTCGCGAACGACTCTCCAGTGATCTTCTCGGAGGTAAATATGCTCATTCTTGGTGTCGTCCAGAGTGCACCGTGAATCGAAGCTGGCCGCTGGGTATCCGGGGTCTTGACTAAGGAAGTACCACCCAGCAAGAATTCCGTACGTGTGTAGGTGAGTAGTGAAAAGCATCAAGGGCGTCCAAAACACATTCCGTGCAGCCATATTGTCGACGCGGGGTACCGTTGTTGACAGAAGCCGTCAAGTCTCCTCCGAGAAATGAACCGCCGGGATTAAATCGGATATCACCAGGCATGGTCATGTATGTCGAGACTGGTAATGGCAGAGATGGTACCCTCGGTCGCTGAGCGCTGACCAGTCAGACGAGATCTCGACGTAAGGACATTGGTGAGAGTGCACAATTCCATTATGCCAGTGTGTCACCCACATCTCCGGAATCAAAAATTCTCGTTTTAGTACACCGTTCATAAGCTTTTCGTTCTCGCAAGAGCAGGTGTTATTTATCAAGCTTTGCAGAAAAGTTAGCACGTTTCACCCTGCTGGTTCTCACGAACCACCCGCTGTAGCTGCGCATCACGGCGGCAACTCCGGCCACTGCGGATCACAAGGATGGGTGGGCCGAAATCTCATCCCGAGTGGGATGTGAACTCTGTCCGAATGCTTCCCTACTCGTCTTGCACAGACTTGCACTCCAGACCACTCCATTCCAGGAAAGGATCGCCATTGAAGCTTTCCCAGTTCCTTCCAGCTGTCGATGAGGAGTCGACGCGCCTTTTGTGGTTTCCCACTCTCGGTTGTCACACCTTGGGTGACGTGAACACCCTTTCCGACGAATTCAGACCCCACGTCCTTGCCGCGTTGGCGTATTACTCCTTGGTTCCGTCTGCATTCACTGTGAGACAACTTGTGGAGTAATGATCAAGGGCGAGAGCTCACATTAACGTGTAGCAGTGTTTATCCCAGCGGGCAGTACGGCATCTACGTAATCGGTGGGTCTCACTCTGAGTGGAGGGTCCTGCAAGCGCCTTGAAAATCTCCGGAAAGTACCTCCAGGACAAGGGCGGGAACGCACATCGAAATAGAGACAAGGGAAGTCTCCAACTGACGGGGCGTTTCCTACGTATGGCATCCAGCCGACGCCAATGATGACATTTACTTTTTCTTCGAGCGTCAAACCCTGAACCGATGATGATCACCCCCACTTGAGTGTCTGAATGGAGGCAGGAGTGGTGATACTGAGAATCTACTAACCATCTCTTTTGCAGACGGCTGCCTGTGCTGGACCGAACTTTCCGAAGGAGGAGAGATAGGAATGAATGTGTGTGACGCAATCGTAGGCTTGAGAGCATTCCGGTTGTCGAGAAACTGCTGGTCGCAATAGGTGACTCAAGCAAAATCTATGACGCAGGCAGTGGAGACAAGGACCTCAGGGATGTCAATGGGGGCTCTGTCGGCAGCAAAGAGAACTCGGATGGCAAGGGGGACGGAGGAAATGGCGCAGGGCTGCTCGTTGGGGATTCGATTGCAGATGAGAACAAACTCGAACTCTGAGCTTCCACAGTCTCCAGGAGGGTCAACATGGAGTACAGCGCTAAGAAAGAAGACGTCGTAAACATTGCTGGGGTAGGAAGACGGCCTTGTGGAATGGCAATGGACGTGGTTATATACGCCTGAACAAAGTTCGTCTCGGTCTCCTAAATCCATGCAGTCAGGTGTTTTTTGCTTTCATCCCGCCGCAATTCATACATACATACCTGTAAGTATCCATGGAGATGTCAGGAGGGAATATCGTTGTGTTACATCAAAGAAAGATTGTCAGCCACTGCCTTTTTTCCAAGATGGGAGAGACTTGAGTGGGTGAGCGAGAGAAGCATCAGGTGAGAAATCTCGTTCGTGAATCTCCGGGCCGCCCTGGGGACAAGAAGAAGAAAGGTGGCACGGTCTTTTACTGCGACGAATCCCAGGTGGTTGACTCGCCAGAATCCCAAGCTCCCCCATTTTTTGATCATCAACCGCTGACACCGAAGGGTCGGGTAACGGCTGCGTGCAATCGTAACCAAGACACATCTCAATAACCACTGTGCAAAATTGTCCGACCTGCTGGACGGTAGGTTACTGGTTAGCTTGCGCTTAGCATATGACGAGAGATGAGAGACCAGTAATTAGCTCTAACATCCGAGAAAACCCCCACACGAACAAGATGCGCAATCAAGTAGCCAAAACAAAATTTCTTCCGTACTCAAAGGTCGTACGGGCGCAATCTCATTCTCTCGGACGGATTAAAGGTGTAGGTCTCATGAAAGACTGAATGCTTTATCAAAAAACGGTGATTAACTACGCCGCCCGTGTTTCCCACGCCACCGCGGAGATTGACCTTCACCGTCGACCACCTTCATCGCGAATCTTCCGTTTTCGCTACCATGGAGTCCGCCACTCCCAAGAAGTTCAGATCAAACGTACTTGCTGCACTCGATGTCAAGCCCAGTATTGAATATCTTGAAAACTACAACCCATCGCTGACTCAGACGAAACGGAAGAAAGCCCCTGGCTCTCCGGATCCTCGTCGGCCAAAGAGGGTCGCGGATGGCATCCAGCCGAATATTCCGGGGCTAGAGAACGTTATTCGTGGGTGTTACTAATCGGTTTTGACATGGGATCTTATCCTACCTTCATATTCAGTCTCCGCTGTACTGCAGCCACCGCCATCAACGGCAGGGTTACCGAGGGATCACCGTCAAGAGTTCGGTATACACTACAATGAAGACGCGCCAATATCTCGTCTCGACCTTGCTGCGCCGGACCAACAACAGCAGTATGGCTCTCCTTTGTCGTGGTGTGGTACTTCTCACGATCTTGTTTGACACGCATAGACTGGCCGCGTTCGTGTCAAAGGCCATCGATAGCGTCGGAGAGAAGATAACTGTCAAAGATGCTATGGAGCACCTGGGTCTCAAGACGTAACTTCTTTGACAAACCCACCCTCGCAATGGTTTTTAACGAGATCTCACAGTAAACACCACTTCCTTCCTGGTATGGAAGTACGGCTACTGCCTCATCAGATTATTGGCGTGAGTTGGATGGTACGCCAGGAACGTGAATTTGGATCCAAGGGTGGTATTCTGGCCGATGAAATGGGCCTGTGGGTGTCCTCTTTTTTGAAGTTTTGATGGGCCTAATCCTGTTATAGTGGGAAGACCGTGCAGATGATTGCCCTCATGACGGTCAACCAACCGGAACCGAACGCTAGAAACCGAACGACCCTCGTCGTAGTACCGGCCGCCCTTTTGTCAGTTCAACGTTTGCAGTGGGTTGGACGGTTTTTTTACCTCTGATTAGGAACCAATGGAAAGAAGAGATTGAGGAGAAGACCAACGATGTGTTCAAGGTCCACATTCACCACGGAAAGGATAAACTGAAGAAACTCTCCACCATGAAGGATAAAGATGTGAACCCCTTCAATTAGTTCTGAGATTGAATTTCTCACGCTCGAGCAGGTTATCATCACAAGCTATGGGACTGTCTGTTCAGAATACCAAATCGGCAGGGAAGTCAAGGAAGAGGACGAAGACGATTGGTTGGTGAAGCATGGGTAATTTCTCTCTCGAATAACCAAAGCATATACTGACCTCTTCTCTCTCAAGTGGTCTGCTTGCCCAAATGGAGTGGTTCCGTATCATTCTCGACGAGGCACAGTTTATCAGGACAAGGTATGTCGGCCGTCACAGAACCTGGCCTCGTCTGACATCGTGCGCAGGACGACCCGCGCAAGCCTATCCACGACAAGACTCAGATCCAGGTATCGATGGATGCTTTCTGGGACACCCGTCACGAATACTTTGTGAGAGCACGACCCAAGCCCGTCTTAGTCCGCTCCTAGAAGCTAATGTGTGGATCCAGAGCGGACATCTATCCACTCCTGCGCTTCGGAAGGTTCCGACCCTTCAACGTATGGGGGGACTTCAACACGCACATCGTGAGTGAATCCGCGGGGTGTATTCCCCCATGGTTTAGACCCTCCCTAGGCACGGGTTCAATACGACGATGCACCAATGGCATGCGCCAGAGCCCAGGAAGTCCTCAAGCCCCTGCTTCTTCGAAGGACGAAAGACGCAAAACTGGTACATACTCAACCCACACCTCATTCTAGACGTTCTTCTGATGCTCTACGTAGGATGGCGAACCGCTGCTTGTGCTTCCGGAAAAACACATCAAGACAGAGACGCTCGAATTTTCTCCTGAGGAACGTGAGGTATGCAAGTTAGACCAATGACCAAATGTTCGCCAATTCGCTGACTTCTTGCCTTAGATATATGATGATTTTGAGAGGAAATCAAAGGTCAAAGTGAATAGGTTCATCAAGGAGGGCAGTCTATTGAAGAAGTGCGTTTCAGCCCACCCCAACTCCTCAGAACTCGGGCTAATCCTCCCACCCTAGTCATGCGGCCGTCCTCGTCATGATTCTGAGATTGCGACAAATCTGCGCACATCCCTATCTGATCCTCGTGAATAGAACGGGACTTATATCGGAGGACTTTAGTGCTGACCTCTCCCTTCTAGACATCTGATGCAAGCTCTGGCGATGCGACTGCAGTCACTGGTGTTGGCGAAGAAAATGAATTGAGGAGGGCCATGACAGCCAAGGGGTATGATTGGGTTAACATGGTACGGTGACTCAGTTTCATGTTTTGAAGTGCCACCTGACTCTTTCATAGATGAAGCAGAGGTTGGTCCTGATACCAGGAGAGTGATCTGAACTTGCTGAAGTCTAGTCTAGGTTCCTGTCCCGCGCTCGCGCACACGATTTCCAATCTAGCGGAGATGAAGAAGCGGGCTTGATCTGCCCTGCCTGTCGAGACCGTAGGCTACCTTATCACCCTAATTCACAGTTTGGGAGCCTGAAATATGCGACGCAGAGATGACTCCCGATAACGGTCGAGTTCTAGGCTGCAGCCACGAGATCTGCGCAGACTGTCTTTTGCAGTTGCGCGGCGCTCCGATTACTCACGACGGTCAATTGTAAGTCCCAGCACGATCCTATGTTCTTCTATTCACGTGCACGCAGCGGTCATGGTGACGAGCGAGAGCGAGAGTTTGAGGCCGCTGCAACAAGTGGATTTCGGCTCTGTAGGACATCATCCATATAGGCTTCACAGCATCTGACACTTTCCGCAACTCAGGTCCAACGTGCAAGAAGGCTGTTGACTTCAACGACAAGCACGTCTTCAAGTCATCTGCTTTCGAACCTACGCCAGAAGCCATCAGGAACGCCGACCTCGCAGAAGAGCGAGTGAAAGCCCGTGACGCTCAGAACCGCCGCGCTATGTCCTCGCCTTCCCTGCCAACAGCCGCCGACATGGACGTAGTGGAACTTACCGATAGTTCGGATGACGATCTCCCTGCTTTCGAGGAGCTCTTGCAGCAGAGTAGTAACCAGAGGAGTAGCAGCAGCCAGAGGACCGTGAAGAGGCTAGAATCGATGAAGCTCGAGGATGATGGATTTCAAATGATGGACAGTACTTCTCCGTCCCCCGGTTCGTTCTTTCATTCCTGTTCCTATCCTGTAGTTGGCTGACAACGATTTTAAGCTCCGAAAAATATGGGCAAACAGAAAGCAAAGGATGACGGCAAGAAGGAGGAATTGGACCCAAGGCTGATTGAGATTTGGAAACGTGCGAATGCCGATCTCGAACCGAGCACGAAGCTGCTTGCGTTGCTGAGGTTGCTCAAGTCATGGGACGCAACTGGAGACAAGACCATCTGCTTCAGTCAATGTCAGTCTGAATCCTTGAGCCGTTGTGAAATAGCTAACATAGACTTGATCCAGGGACTTCGGTTTTGGATCTCGTGGAAACCTTGTTCGCGAGACATGGAATCCAGAACCTACGGTATGATGGAAAGATGGATAAGGGGTCCAGGGAGATTGCCTTGGCGACATTCAAAAAGCCTGGTGGTCCGAAGGTCCTGTTATTAAGGTGTGCTTGGTTTGCGACTCTGGGAGGTGCGAGCATGCTTATGTGGTATCCAGTACGAAATGTGGTTCTGTTGGGCTGAACTTGACATCGGCGAACCGTTGCATCAAGTAAGCTCTCTCTCTCTTCTGACAATGAACCCGTGATTCTGACATTACCCTCTCCACACAGTCTTGACCTATCGTGGAATTACCAAAGGTATGTCCATTTCTATGACCAAGCCCGAGGCACACCAACTCTCCTTGTCACAGCGAAAGTCAGGCCTATGATCGTGTTCATAGAATCGGCCAGGTAATTTACATCTTTCTCGAGGGTTCCCAAGTTGCGACAAAGTCTTACGACTGCGGCAGGAGAAGGAGGTATTTGTTCATCGTTTAGTCGTTCGTGACACGGTCGAAGATCGGTACGCTCTTCGTGATGGACTGTGTTTCACTACTGATCGTTCTGCTCGAAGCATGCTTCGTCTACAAGAGACAAAGAAGGGCCTAGCTCAAGCAGCGCTAGGAGAGGGGGGCACAATAAAGCTCCACAAGCTCAGTGTAAAGGAGTTGAAAGCGGTACGCTACGTTCCAATCCATCCGTACCCTCCAAGATCTCTTATTGTCCTTTGTTATAGTTGTTTGGGATGAGTCGAAACGAGGACCCCAATCAGGGTCGGTTGCCGTCCTAAACCGGACTTCAGAATCATGTGTTGCATTCAACTTTGTCTGACTATGATACATTTCTCTCCACGGGACCGTCGGGGGGGATATACTGTGTAACCCTTTTTGTTATTCTAGACCCATTATGTTGCAATGTACTAATTTTGGTGCTCTTACCGATCATGGGTCAAACGAGCATTCAAGTTCGGGTGTGATTCTGGAACATGGACCCGGGTCAAGCAAGGTTGGCCTACGATGCCTTGTATTGCTGACGTTGGGGGGTCCCCGAAAAATATTTGGTGTTCCGGAGAACTGTCCGGATAAACCGGAAACCTCAGCAGACCCCACACCCTCCGAGGGGATCGGTGCCGAAATTGTTGGGACCCCGACCTTGACCCTACATACCAGCGTCACCGAATGGTGTGGGTACTACCCCAATACTCACAAACGAAACAGGGACCTTGTCAGAGTGCAGATTTGGCTAACGGGCGCCCGAATTGGTTCGCCGCAGTAGTGGCACCTCATTTGAGATACGGAGAATAGGCGCAGTGGGTAGACCAAGTTATATAACGCTCTGGAAATCCGGGCTTTACGCTGATAGCTAGTGACCGCAAGAGTGTAGGCGCCTTCTCCCCTGTATCTCTGTGAAATTAGGGGTACCAAGCTGACAGAGCACGTCTGTCTTCTCACCTCGTGCCGAAGAGAAGGTTATGTAGACCATTCCATTTCCGAGTTCGGCTTTTTGTCACTCGTGGGCCTCATTATACGTCCCGTTGACGGTGAGAAGGACGGTCGGGAACCGGTTCGGGCCCGCATAATGACCCCCAGTGATCGTATCAGAATTACACAGGTGCGCGTCGAATTACACGGGGGCTGGCCGTGTTGAGGGGCGGTCCCCCGACGCAGGCCGCCCTGGCCTGGCGGCAGTCCCGATCAACTAGGAGATCCGCCCGCATCGTCTACTTCGTAGGCGCTGGGGTGTCAAATTCATCCGCGGGCGCTAAGTGCGAAGTGGGGGCCGTTGTTGCGCTCGCGGTCGATGGCGAACCTGGATGCCTGCCCAGGGGCACGCTGGATATGTTAAGAGGTGCCCCCACTTAATTCGGTGCTCGATTCGTCTGCGTAGATCCAGTCTGAATACGATCGCCGTCTCACGGTCCAGACCCTATCGCTCTTCCTGGTATTTCAAGTTTGAGCTTAGCTCGGTGGTTACACCCAAGATAGAAATCAGCGTTCTCCTCAGTGTGAACACCCTACCTCGTGCTCTCCCGATGTGAACCCCTGAGCGAGGGGGTCACCTGACAAAGATGAAGACCTCGAACAGAACGTCGAGTAGAACGCGAGTTGCGCGGCTGGTCACTCAATATTCAATGTCTGGGATCTGATCATTTAGGGCTGATCTTAGGGAGGCCGGAACAATATGCTCCGCATTTGCAACCGGCCTGAGGAATCATCTCGCTTTGATAAGGTACCCGCGGCTCGCGGATTTGGGGGTACCCACACCTAGCCGAGGTATCCCTAGAGTCGTAGTTCCACTTTGAGATACTTCGAACTCCACGTTCTGAAATGCCTATAATATCACTCTGGGTATGGTGAGCGAGTCGCACCTCGGTCGCGTTCTCGCGCGCCGTTCCTTTGTAACGGGGCGATGAACTCCCATAAGCCTTGGCGTGCAGATCCTTTCTAAAAATACAACTCACAGAACGAACTGTTAAGTCTAGCATGGGATCCGGATCTGTATGTATCCGACTGGGGGAAAGTTAGTACAGGGAAGTCGGAGTAGTGTTTCGGTAGAAGTTGGGCGGTGTTTTTTTGTGACACCCAACTGACGAACTCAAAGCATGTTCGCCTTTGTTCTTCACGGAAAACCGGGCCGTATTGATCGCGCGAATTGACTGTACTTAGTAGACGCTTTGTTAACACGTGTGGGTATTTTGACATTGCTGGCGGCATGCTGATACGAGGCAGTACTATACAATGTCCAAATAACTAGCACACGCCAACCCAAGCAAAAAAAAATTAGAACTCCTTAACGTCCCGGCTGTCCGTCATGTACCCGATGGAAGCCCTCACGATCGCCTCGACTATTTTCAACTCCTCGTCGTCTCTTGGGGTGTATATCGTGAGGTATTCCTTGACCAGCAAGCGGCCACTCATGGGGTGTCTTTCACCCCGCTTCTGATCAATCACTGATCGGAAGTTCGTTAGTTAACCTCTTAAAACCCGCGGAACAGCCCCACACTTACCGAGTTTGCAGTCTAGCGGAGAGAGGAGACAGTGGATTGACCAATCCGTACCCTCGTGAATGTGAAGAATCTCCCTCTGAGCAGCGGTGGCGATCTGGTGAGGTGCTGGACGGTCTGGGTGGATGACCAAGGCGTCATTCTGTTTCTCATGAGGAGAAATCGCGATCTTGATGAGGTCTGCGTTCGCGCTTGCGTACTTCGGGATGAGCTTTTGTATTTTCTTGATGAAAGTTTCAGCTTCGGATCGTATGAGGGGTAGTATAAACGGGACTTACATCGTTCATCACAGCGTCTGCTCGTTGTGTGATCTGGCGAGACGGGACAGGATGCCAGTTAAAGGTCGGTCGTTCCCCATACCGCTCGGTGACTTCTGACGGGTCCAGCCAAGTGTCCTTGTTGGGATCGGCGAGATACATGTCGGTGTTGGTCGTCTCGCACGAGAAGACAATCTTTAGGAACGACGACTTTGCCCATCCGTAGAGATTGGGTGGCAAACCACCACGACCGGCATTGATATACGCCCGGTAGTTCTGTTCCAGAATAGGTGCGACTGCGATGGAGATGGCAGAGAGCGTCCCGACGGCAGTAAGCAGCCGGGCGTTCTGCTCCAGCATGAAAGAAAAGTTTGAAACCACAGATTCGAGAGGAGAAGCCATTTGAGAGTGAGGGGTTGGTTTTTGCAGAGACCGATGCTCGGCTTTTATATCTATCCTTTAGCCACCATGAGATCCAACGTATGGGATCGGCCTTAGTACAGTTGCCTTCGCTTCCAAGTACTGATGGAGATGCGCGGTCGAAGGTCAAGACGGAGCGAAAAGTGAAAAGAAATTACGTTAGCACCGTTAGGAGAAATCGCCTGACTGGTATGTTGCTTACACGGACCGTACACGTAAATTTCTACGCTTGGTTCGGTGAGGGATTGCTGCCTACCTTCAGACGCGTTGGACGCTCGCTTAATTAGCCGCGTGTTAGTCTAGCAGATGTCTCTTGTGACATATCACGATTCTACTGTTCAAGATGTACCAATCAAATACTAAATGGCTTGCAGGGTGATATTGACAACCTTCTCAAGCTATGATCGGCCTTGATTTCCCCGCTCCTCTTCCACACGTGTGGAGGGACATAAATCGACACTTGCAATTTTCCTGCACGGGGATTATTCTCATTTACCCCAATTCTGATATACATTCAGTCTTCCCCCGGTGGCTTTGAGAAGTCTACAGAGATCCTACTCCGGCGTCCGACCCCGCACTTCCCGCATCAGCTCGTATCTCTTGCATGGATTACCGAGCTAAATGTGCTGTGTACGCGGGATGTGGGTCGAGTCCACACCAAGGAAGGTGAAGTCGGGGTCAAAGTAGGGCGTCTCAGTCAGCCTCACCTGCACCTCGTTTGCCGTGTCGGGCACATGGCGCACGATGACCGTGGTTCCAATTGATCCGGGGGCTGCGAGCTAGCTCTTCAGACTTCAGTAGTCGCGGGTGACGGTCCAAAGTCGGTTACCTTCCTCTGTTCTTCGTTCTGGATAGTTATGGTCTGATGACGCAATCAGGTGGTCGCGTACTATCCGACCGACTCCTTGGTTTTTGGGTCGGTTTACCTTCCATTCCAGCGGTCCTGAGAATTCCTTCACTTCCATTCCCGACTATCTCTGACCGTGACCTGTCGATCGTCCCGCACAACCTCCAGATTATTGAACTTGCCTCCATTACATTCCGGGCATGGATCGCATCATGGCCCAGACCATTAATCACGTCCACTCGGAAATCGCTCGACGTTGGTCAGTTCTCTTCGTGCCGGTTTTGTAATTAGTGTACAAGCGAGGATCATCTTATTTCGCTTATAAACCAACAGCTTGGTCAACGGCCTATCTTGCGTTAATGAATTTGCAATGCGTCTCGACTCTCATCCCCTTTTAGGGACCGAATCCTTCGAGATAAGAAACCGATCTTTCATACGTCTGCCCCTGATATGCGATACCGCCTAGTGTAGTACAGGTGCAAGAAGGGGGGTGGTGTTGCATCAACGGTCCCTTCGAAAGCTTGACATGTTTATCATATCACATTTGTGGATAATGCAAAGGCCTAGAACTGTCCGAGAACTACGAGATCAGCAAGACATGGGAACACGAAAAACACTTGGACTGAGGTAACTCAGCGAATATGAGCAATGGCAAACGTATCCTCGAATTAGAATTGATAGCAAGAACTAAGGCGGGCAGAAATAGCTAAGGGAGATGAGACGCGAATAATTTGCATAGATGGTGTCAAGGCATAGGGAATAATGAAATTCGCTCGATGGGTGTAGCGAATAGAAGGGATGGGGATGTGTTGAACGAGGAAGAAAGCACACAACAAACAGCATAAGACGACGAAAGGGGTAAAAGCAGCTCGGTAAGAAATTTCTTACAACGTCGTGTCAATAGATTAGAGTTCGTACAAATACAAGACCGCTCTTACTCGTCACACGGAATCAACCAGGCATGGCAGTGCGTTTGGCCGTGGACGCCTTCAGCATCGGGGTCTTGACGGACGGGAGGGGTCTGTTGTTTTCTTTCTCGCTGAGAGTAGGGCTCGAACCACCGCTACGGCTTCCGTTTGATGCGAGTCTGGTCTTCGGCCGACCTGGCGTAATGGGATCAAGGTTTGACACCCTCCGTTGATGAGCAGCAGGTTTCGGCGTGGGCGTAGAAGCCGAGAGGCTCGTCGAGGCGGAACGAGAATGAATTGAGGACTGTCGGGAAGGAGTCCCGACGAGCCCTGAAACTTTCCGAGCGGCAGAAAAAGGGGGAGCACCCATCGAACCCTCGATCCGGTTCACAGCCTTTGTGACGACAGATGTGGTTGGGCCATTCACTCGAACGCTCTTTGCAAGCGTTTTAATGGTGCCTGGTATCTCAATAGTCTTCTTCTCCTTTCCGACACCGTCCTTTGAGCCGTCAGACAGGGCAGAGGGTGGGCGCATCACGGTGGGCGTGTTGAAGATGGATGCTTCACGTTTGTGAGAGGCGGGGGCTGGCGTGCTCCCAGCAGTGCCTCGGACTCCCATCTTGCGTTTCAGCTAAGAACGGAGTTAGTAAGACCGCCAGCAGCTCAGAGGTTAGAAGAAAAGCGACGCACGAGTTCAAGTTCTTGCTGCTTCGAATCAAGAGCAATGTTCAACCCCTTGATGTCTTCCTTGTCCTGCTCCCTCCATTTGTTCAACTGGGTCACCGTCACCTCCTTGGTCGCGCTCTCCTGCTGGAGTTCATGGACCTGTCTCCTGAGTTTGCCGACCTCCTCATCGAATGAAGCAACGCGATTTCGGAGAGTGTTGACGAGGACCCCGGACTCTGCCTTTTCGGAAACAAGACTTTCTAGTTGTCGGCGAGATTCCGATTCGCGAGCGATGAGCTCAGAGAGTTCTCGCGACTGTTCGTCGACCTCACGTCCGCGCTCCTTCTCGAGTCTCCCGATGGCCCCACGAAGGTCCTCATTTTCCCTTTCAAGTTGACTGGCGCGCAAGGACAGCGTCGCGACTTCGGCGTCCCGTTGGGAGACGCGGGCTTCAAGTCGGGAGATAGTCTCAAGAGACAGTTGATGATCCTCTTCCAGAGCGGAAAAGGCATCTTTCTGCTCCTCGGATGTTTGGGTAAGCTCGTCCATGCGCTCCTGTTCGGCTTTGAGCTGTTCGTAGAGCTACTCGATCAGATAAGTCAACCTGAACCGAAAATATTAACTGATTACACATACCTCCTCGATCTCGGCCTCCAATTGGAGCCTGCGATTCTCACTCTCGTTCCAATCGCCTTCTAAGTCGGTAACCTTCTGTTGTAACTCGTCCCGGCTCTTCTTGAGTTCTGCGTTCTCCTGGGTCATCTTCTCCGTATTCTTCCACTGGGCTTGTAGCTCGGCTTCAAGGACTGCGTACTGTTGAGCGATTTTCTCGCTCTCCGAGGGTTCACCGGTGAGGGCAAGATTTTTCGTTTCGAGTTCTTCGACCTTACGGATCAATTCCTCTCGCTCCTGGTTCCAAAGAAGCGAGACAGTCCGTTGCCTCTGCCTCTCTTCCTCCTCGTCTCTACCACCCATAATTTCCATTTGCTCCTTCGCATCCTTGATTCCTTCCTTTAAGCGTTTCTCGCTCTCCTCACGCCGATCCAGTTCACCGGTGAGTTTTTGAACTCGTTCTTGAGCGAGTTTTTCACCGTCTGTCTTCTCGCGCTCGAGGCGGGTAATTACCCGGTGAAGCTCACGGAGGGCCTCGCCACTGGCATGGTCCATAACGCTACGCTCGAGGCTCTCTTGCCTGCTTCTCTCGCATTCATCTTCCAGCTGTCGGCAGACTTTCTCCAGCTCCTGTACTTTCTTCTTCCACGTCCTCAAGACATTGATTCTTTGTGTTTTATCCTTGTCGGCATGTTCCAATTTCGACGTGAGGGAGGAGACAAGCTCGTTACGGGCAGAGAGGTCGACCTCGTACTGTACATTGAGTTCCTGTTGTAGTGCGAGCTGAGTGCGCAGAGACCAAATAAGGTCTTCTTCCCGAGAGGCAGTGCGAGCGTGGGACGGCTGAGGAGGCGTAGGTGGCATCATCGTTCCCGGGGTGTAGTAGGTTGTGGCATCGACGCTGAAGGGGTCAGGCTCAGGTTTATCGAAAGAGACGTCGGGGGTTGACCTGTCGTTGATATCTAACTCGGGAATGCTCTCTTTCGAGGACGATGCGGAGGCAGAGCGGATCATAGCTTGGAACACGGTGTCCGAAATGGCGCGACTGCGACTCGGTTTACGGAGGGATGCAGATTCAGAGGATTTCGAAGAGCGTTTATCGGAGGCGATTGAAGGCGCGCGAAGAGACTCCGTGGGCGTAAGTGGGGACGGAGTTTCCACAGGCAGCGAAGGGAGAGGCCGGAAGACCGGCATGCCAAAGTTGAAAGGTTTACTGAGGGGTGGAGAAGGAGAGTTGAGTTCATCCATGGGGGAGAAGAAATTGGTCTCATCTCCTGGACGCTTAAGGGTCAAACTTGAAAACTCTGGGGGGAAGGGCGAAGCCTGGAGAAGTGATTCTGCGCCAGAAGGGGGTATGATGACAGAGGAAGATTCGTCCTGGATCTCAACTGCGTTGTCCTGGAGCGTAGGGTGCTCTCCTGGCAAGATAGATGGAAGTGGCTGTTCTTGAGATAGGTCAAATATGTTCGACAGATTAGGAGGAGGGACAGGCATCATCAGAGAATCGATATCGTGGGTTTTTGAGGAGTCAATCAGTGATACTGGAGTCGCTGGCTCGTTCGTAGAGTTGGCGAAGATTTCGCGCGCTGAGGGACGTGTCGTTTCGGAACGACTAGGGGCAGTGTTCTTGGCCGCCAGCTGCAGACGTGTGAAGAATGAAGGATCATCAAGTTCCGAGCTCTGCGCGGAACTGTTGGGCGTAATAACTTTGCAAGCATCGCGAGAGAAGAATCGGACACTCTGGCCAGTTCCCGGAGTGTTCTTCTCACGCAGAATAGAACGCAGGGAATTATACCGTCCGACCTTCTCCTCGGCAGTTTGGGGCGTAGAGGGGAGTCCATCCTGGGAGGAACGACTTAATGAGATTTCGGAAGCTGGAAGGAAGGTTTCCTGTGAGCATAAACTAGCGACGTTGGAAGGGGACTACCCACGGCTTGTCTTTACTTGTGGCGTGGACTTAACTTTCTTGGGAAAATTTGGCAGGCTGAATGGGGATGAAGGGCGTTCATTCTCGGCGTTGAAGTCGTTGGAAGTGCGTCGGAAGAGGGTCTTGCTTTTTTTCGAGATGGATTGAGACAAATTAGTAGACGAAGATTGCAAGGGCGTAAGCTTGTCTTCCGTGTGGAAGACGGACAAATTAGGGTGTTGTTCATAGACACTGGACATCACGTCGATTCTTGTGGCCTCGACATTCTCCTCTTCGATGGACGAGCGAGATCTTCCGAAAGCACCGCTGAGTTTGTTCCACATTGTTAATGTCTCTGCCGGCGACGGCGACGGCAGCGGCGGCGGGTGTACGGGGAAAGAATTGAGAAACGGCGTCGAGGAAGAGGTTGAGAGAGATGTGGGAAATTTCAAATTCATAACTCAACCAAGTTCAACCACGGCTAAATTCACGTGACCTACGCGACGTCCAACCGCCAGCCTTTGATCTGGCCGATGGTCAAAGTAATACTGGAGGTGGTTCACACCTTATGTTGACCAGGCCAACCGCTCTCTAAAATATGCGCAAAGCGCACTAATGGACCAACCGAGTAATGTTTAATGCTTCTTCGAGCTCGTTACGTCAATGGTTACGATGGGGAACCGACTCGATTGCCGCAACAGGGGGACACACTCACCATACTACTCTGCCTTAAACATATGGTCCGTTTCCTTACGTTGACTTCTTGCACGCTGTTGTGGCCTACAAGGTGTAGCGTCCCACCGCACTACCGGGACCTCAAGCCGAGACAACCATGCTCCCGAGTGCGCATTGAGGCAAGGGGCAAACACACACAGGCCGATAGTATGGCGTATACCCTAACCGCACGATCTCGTCTTGGCTGGTGCTACCGCTTCGGCGCGCGAGGGAATCGCCCGATTCTTAGTGATTGTACGAGTCTACAGTTCAGTTGCTTGCGTTGAGCGGCAATACTGGAAACGTGATATACAACGTGAGCAAGCGACCTCAGGACAGCCTTCAGGCGATAGAACTGATTCTACGTCGGCTGGCTCTTGAATCCGATGATCGGCCCATTAGATCTCAAAGTCTTCAACGAGCTTCGTCCAGGGATCATCCTCTGGGCACACATCGACATCAGCATGGCTTGAAAAAAGTACACCCTGCGTGGAATCTTGACGAATTCCATGATCCTCAGCGATGCTGTCTATAACGAAGTATGGGGAAAGACATGGTCCACTTTCACGCGCTACTCTCTGTAGCCTGTTGTGCTCACCGTGATGGATGTTACTACGGATGAATTCGGATGCATGCTGTCTATCGGAGACCTTCTCTGGACGCCCTTCACGTACACAACGGAAGCACGATATCTCGCATTCGAGTACTACGTTCTCGATCCAATTGGGGTCACACCTGTCCTCCTCGTTACTGTCATTTGGTACTGGATCTTCGGGTCTGCAGATAGGGAAAGTAACGACTTTCGGAACGGTCGTAACCCCAAGAGTGCGCACTGTATGTCACTCCCTCCATTCCGACTCATTGACCCTGTGTATAGATCTCAAGTTCATCTCCACGAGGAAGGGAATCTCATACCAGGATGGTGTGGAAGATCCCGACATCCCAACTACTTGTCAGTAATTATCCTGTACTGGAGAAACATGTCTGATCTCTTTCCAGCGACGATTGGTTGATGACCACATCATGGTCTCTCGCAACTGGGTTCAACACGCCCTTCACCTATTTTTACCCAGCTAAGTTCCTTTTCTTGCTTGTTCATAGGCAACGTCGGGATAACGAAAACTGTGCTATCAAGTACGTAATCCTCCCTCCGAAAGCGCATCAGCCATCACACCCGTTCACCGTTGTTTTTCGCTAATAGGTACGGCGAAGACTGAGATAAGTACAAGAAACTTGTACTATATTGTCTTCCGTATTCCGCGCTCATTGCTTCGGACTCCCAGGGCCTCTAATGTCCAAGGGAGAAGCACACCTATGTGGCCCGTAAATTTCTCTGTGACCCACCGCTACCGCCTTGCCTGTCCATCGAGGCAGGTCTAGACGAGTTGTGGTGAATGTCACTATCGGCCTAAAAACCCCTATTCGTCTTCGAGATGCCGCTAATGAATTGTGCTTCGCGACGGTCACGGTCGACGCTTCAGGCCTCAGGTCTCAAAGCACTCCACGACGTTGGCTCAAACGCTAATTGTCCCGTACCACACGGGGAGAATGTCTCGTTGACGGGTGTCCCGCCGAAAGTCACATCAGTCCCTCTGTAATTCCCTTACCAATAAAAAAGTTTGTGGGGATGAGATAACAACTCCGTTGGCGGCGCTCCCGTAAATCTTACCACAATGCTGTCGCCACTGCACATGTCATACACTCAGGGTCGATGAAGTTTCTCGCGCCGTAACCTGAGTGCCAGTCGGGGCCCATTGAAGTTACGTGAGATCAACGTTCATGGAACAGGCTGAGACGTGAGCATAACGGCATCGAAATCCACCAGAAGTACAAACGCGCTTGATTCCCACAACAGAGAACATATGGGGATATCTGACGCGCCTCATTGGAATGACGAACTACGAGTCGGAGCTCGTGGATCTGTGTATCTCCTGGTTTTTGCTGGGACCTCTGCGCACAATCTACCCTAATCGTGGCAAAGGATCCAGTCACTTCCGGCAAAATTTTGGCCATCTGGTCCTGACGTGGTGATCCTCCTGCCTCGGAGTTACCCGGCGCAGCTTGAATCTGTCATGACACACGACTCGAAGCCATCGAGGTACGTCCACCAGAATATCTGTCCTCGTAAACACGTTTATCCTAACCTCTCCTTGTGTGCATCCGAGGAAGAACGGAAGCATATTTCAGTCAATCAAAGCTGGACCCCTGACGGTCACTTTATAACTCCTCGACCAGATGTACTCCTCTAATCGTCGTTTCTCGTCGCCCCCCCTGCTTTCCATCGTGTTCGACTGGAAACCGCTCGTTCTGCGGGATGTCTGCTACTACTCTGCTAGATCTCCCTCGACTCCGCCTGCAGGCTGCTTCTCGATCATCCTCATCCACCGACACTCTCGTCGATAATCCCACGCCAAATTGCCTGCAATCCATCCCTTTCTCGCTGCGTCATCTGGTACCCGTCCGTAAGGTTGGATCAGGCGCATTCGGAAGTGTCTACCAGGTGGCCGACATATCATTCGACCCAGCTGCTTATTCTGGCCAAAC
>Ga0307512_10002454_pt1 | contig 23364 bp, 26 predicted proteins | sample 14_EM_MG_FD_200267 | JGI IMG/M metagenome (GOLD analysis project Ga0307512, IMG submission 200267) | Populus trichocarpa ectomycorrhiza microbial communities from riparian zone in the Pacific Northwest, United States - 14_EM | ecosystem: Host-associated > Plants > Roots > Unclassified | place...
GGAATCGGGCACTAAGAGCGTGTAGAAAAATAGGGTAATCCAGGATAGCGCTTCCGCAGCAGGCAACACGACAAAAGTGCGCCGCTTCCAGACTGGTGGTTGGATGGTTTTTCCAATGGGGTCAAGGAGGTCTTCCAGTACGAGAAAATTCGTAAAGGGAACACTGATCCACCGAAAGAGTCTCCGCAGAGGTTTGAGGCGGCATGCCAGACCAAGCAAGACCAGATATGCAATGATCACGCATGGGGTTACTGTGCCCAGCCACAATACCACGGTTGACGCTGATATCCACTCTCTCTGCGACTTTGAGTTCGTGACAAGGGGCGAGGTCAGCAGGAGTCGGGGTCTTCAAAACACTGAGTGGGTCGACGAACCCAGTAGAACATGCTCGAAGACTCCATCGACGTGTTCGGGCGAAAACGCCCGCTGGTCCGACGGAAGTACACGGTATTCGATTGTACTTGCACACTAAGCTATCGTAACGAGTATGGACCTGGAGAAAGGGGAGAAAGTAGGGTTAGCAGTCGAAACACGAGGTAGTGCGAGAGCATGTGGAGGTGATTCAGATACAATTCTGCGTTGTAGATCTCATGTATGACATCGTATAATAGGGAACAACGTTATACATCCTCAGAGAAACAAAAGAACATGTCAAACACTCGCCTTTGTTTTTGTTGAGTTGGAGGTAGAGAGGGAAAGGGATGGCCGTGCACGTGACATGGGGTGACAGAACAGGGCTGGCCACAATCGGATGCGGTGGACTCGGATCCTACACTCACCTTCACACCCCGACCATCTATCCTTGCAAACAGAAATGCCACCAAACAGAGAACCTATGTGGTACTGCCACGAAGTCAGTCTCTCCTCCGATCTTATTCCCCTCATAGTTCTCATCCCGGAGACCCTTAGTGCGCAACTGAAATGCGTCCACTCATGGTAAGCCTGCTGCGCGGACGACTTGACTTGATAGTATTTTGACGATCGACTGTATGTAAAGGTCCCAGACCCCCACTGTGCATCATGTAACGGGACGTTCGTCGAGATGGCAAGTCCCACCCCCTTACAAATACCTGCGGGAAACAACTTATCATTGGACCCTACAGATAGAAAGCCCGCGAGACGATCCGAGAGCCTTCCATAACATGAGATATGATGACTTTGGTGGTTTCCCAGGTAGATGTTTTTTAAGCCCTCGTTCCTGATCAGGACTCATGGGCGCATTATCAGACATATTCCCTGGCCCAAGACCGGGCGGCGGTGGCGGCGGCGGCGGTTTCACTTTGTCTATAAACCGCTCCTCATCCCCCGGTGGGAACACCCGCACCTTTGTTCTCGGCAGGCCGGGGCAGACAGATATTGGACCAGATAGGGTGATGCCACTGGCGGAGTACGTCATCGCCACAACCCTAATTATCGATTGATCTGACCAGAGGTAGATTCCTTGCTGAAACTGCCGGAAATGGAGGCAGGGGGGCCATGAGAGACGGCCTAACCCCCGGTGGGATCCCACATCAACACTTAATGATCAATCATATCCTTGGGATGCTTGCTCAGCGGTATACAGATCAGCGAGGACCAGGGGCATTCGCTGATATCCTTGGAATGCATCAAGGAGGTCCGGAGGGGGGTAGACTCGGCGATTACGCGCTCAATCAACAAGGTGAGTGATATCCGATACCCGACCTAGAACTGCAGACTAATATCACCGGTAGCGTTGGACCAAATTATGACTGCGTTGATGGAAAACTCAAACGCTCATCGACCGGTACCGGCGTCGGACGAGGTACTCAACAGGTTGGATCATGAAGTACTCGAAGAAGGCTGTACGTGACCAATCTGCCTTGCGGACTCACTGTACTCAGCTCGTTTCCAGCTCCACTTCTTCAGAAGGATTGCGCGGTGTGCAAGGATCAATTCTCCTTACAGACAGAGGACCCAGACGAACAGGTGGTTATCACACTTCCTTGTAAACACCCTTTCCATTCTCCCTGTATCCTCCCATGGTTGAAACAAAACGGCACTTGTCCTTCGTGTCGGTACCAACTCGTCCCCCAGCCTGGTTCTGCACCGAATCCAAACGGCAATCCCGGGCCTGGGCCTGGACCATCGACCGGTACCTATAACCCATCTCGGCCCACTGTACCCACGAACTTCTCTGCCCCCTCGAGAACCGAAACCTCTTCCCGCCGGACCACATCACCTCGCGATCGCGACCCCCGGGAGTCTTCAGAGAGGGGCGGTGGTGGTGGTGGTTTTCTCGGTATGGTTGGAGATCTCTTGCATTCCCTGGCTGGTGGACACCCGAACTCTGGTCCAGCGCCTTCTAGCTCTGGTCCAGTGCCTTCTAGCTCTGGCTCTGGTCCCGATTCCTTGCCTGGAAGCTGGGAGCCCGCCCCCAGTCCTCATCCTGAACCCAGAAACAGGTCGTCTCGTGCAGGGAACCAATCTACCAATGGCCCGTATCAAAACTCTGGATCAATGCGCTCCCAATCATCGCCCAACAATTGGCCCGACCCCGCGTTTACTTCAAGTTACAACTCGAACAATCGGGATCGTAATGGAGATTCAACCAACGAGCGGGCCCCGCGCATCCCCGGACGACACCGGCGAAGGAGTTATGATCGCGAGAGAGAGAGGAACAGGGATAGACCAGGTCAGAGGAGGAACACCCAGCCTTGGGATGATCCAGAGCTTGATTAATTACCACCCGTCTGGACCTGAGGTTACGTCGATTGGACCTTCGGGCCTAAACAAACGGTCCTCCCACTCCCCGCGCGCCTTCGTTCTCCGCTTTCTCACCCTTGTCTGTTGGCGCAATAACGAAAAGAAATTATAGACTTCAATTTACTGTATCGGTTGTATTGGTACTTCGCTTTTCACCCGTGATGGTGTTCTTCTGCTTCCCTGTATTACGATGTAATCTCGTCACGATCATGATGTTATACAGTATTTGTGTAGCTAGCTTCAACTCGAGACATCGGTCTTAATCCTACATCCGTTCACTGACGAAGAGACCGGCAGCACCCATGCCTAGAAACGTCCGACAGTTAGGACATCGTACAGAACGCGGGAGCCGCGAAGACATACCGCTGCCGATGCACATGCTGGTGATAAGTACCCGACCGCCCGTCCTCTGTAGTTCTGAGAGTCCGGTCACCACTTGCCTCACTCCGGCTGTACAACGCATCAGGGTTCGTGGAGCTCGGTCAACGATGGGAGGGGAACTTACTCATCCCGAGTGGGTGGGTCAGCGCAATAGAACCACCACTAGAGTGTATTGAGTACTGAGGCAACCGGAGGGCGACTGGGAAACGCCTCTTACTTGGGATTAATCTTCTCAATCGGAACGCCCAACTGTTCCACGCAATACGCGAATTGACTCGCGAAAGCCTCGTTGATTTCCCACAAATCCACATCCTCCTTCTTCAACTCAGTGCTCTCCAACAACTTTGGAATGGCCATAACAGGCGCAATCCCCATCACTCTTGGCTCGACACCGACAATCGAGCTCCGTACCCACTTACCCAATACTTCCCACCCCTCCTTATGGGCTCGAGAACGCGTTGTGAGGATGCAAAGAGCCGCGCCATCGCCCACACCACTGGCATTCCCGGCTGTAGTTGTTGCCTCGCAGAAATTTTCTCCAGGACCCCACTGAGGGAAGACGGGTTTCAGGGCAGAGAGCGACGAAACGGTCACACCAGGTCGAACGGTATCGTCTACGGAGATAACTCCGCCATCTATTTCAATAGGAATGATCTCCGATGCGAATTTACCGGCTTTTAGAGCCTGGAAAGCCAGTCAAAGAATGCATGGTTAGGGAACGCTAGAAGGATAGAGGCAGCAATTTCAGGTACCTTCTCAGCGCGAGAGTGGGAGAGATACGCGTAATGATCTTGTTTCTCTCGAGAGATATTGTAGGTCTGGGCTACCATCTCCGAAGTCCAACCCATCGGCTAACGCCTTCACTGTCGATACGTCCTAAGTGAGGTGGGGGGATGTCGCTCACCTGAATACAGTCATGAGATCGAGGATTCTCATCCACGATATCGGTAATCTCTGGTGTTGGTCGAGGGCTAGAAATTCACCGTCCAGATGTTTGAGCGTGTTCAAACGATGGTGACCTCACTTCATGGACATGCTTTCGATACCAACAGCGACCCCAACTTCGATTTCTCCGCTCTGGATGGAATGTACAATATTGCGAATAGCCATTAGTCCCGAGGAGCAGAGCCGGTTGACGGTAGAAACGGGAACTTCATGTGGAATGCCAGCTGCAATGGCCGCAGCGCGAGAGATGTAGAGGGGCGATGGAGGGTGGCAAGTTCCTAAAGGGGGACTACTCAGATACCGAGCGCCAGAATGGTTGTAATCCCACCCACCCACGCAAATATCGTCAATTTTTGAAGGGTCCAGCCGGGTTTTCTCAAGGGTTGCCTATAGCTCAAGTCCAGTCGGTGATCGGCCGAAGTAAACCAGATGGTCTTACCCTGAACAGAGAGTGGAGAAGTTTGTCGACGGGCACGTCGTTGAGCTGGCCCTTCTTCGCCCGGCTCATAGCGGTACGTTTAGCGAAGGTTATGACAACATCCTCTGGTCGTTTCTCTAGGATCTCGGACAGGCCTCTTGGGGGAGTACGAGTGATGGTCGCATAGCCTGCGCCTAAGGATGGTCGGAGCAGTCGAGGGAAAGCGGAACGTTTCAAGGGGCTAGAGAACATCGTAGTTTCAGAACAAGAGAAGGATTGTTTCGAAATCTGGGGATCAAGCGGTCACGAGAGTAGATATTATGAATGCTACGGTAGTCTACCCCGGCAAATATGATGTGCATATTGTTTTAAGTGCGTCTATGAGGAACTTGGGGGTTGCTGCACCTCTGCCCTAGCCTGAGCCTTCCACCCGCGACTCAGCGTTGAGTAGCAATTTGGACACAAGTTGTGTGCGAGTTTTGGTGATCCGCATGCCGAGCAATGCACAATATCTGCGGCAAAAAATAAGAGAATTGTGGTAAAAAAAAAACAGGCGAACGCACTGCGTTTGTCCTTAAGACCCTTGTTGGCACTACGCATCGCCTTCCGTGAATGTGATGTCTTCTTCTTGGGTACGGCAAGCAAGAATGGTGGGAACAACTCGAGCAACGAGTCGAGTGGTGACGCAGTCCACCTAAATGACGTCCATGTCGATGCTTGAGGAAAGAAAGACGCGAGATTTGGGAGGAAGGCGCGTGCGGAGAGTGCGACGGTTGTGGCCATGAAAGTGTCGGTCTTGAGCGTGCGAACCGAGGTCTCGATTTCCGTTTCAGTCCGTCTTAGACCTCACACTCCACCATTCCCTCTAATACTGAGGGTCCCAAACGCTAACGCCGTTAACCTACAACGATACGATGATGCTTAGACTTACGCGACCACTCTTCCAAGCCATCAGGTCCTCAACCGGCCTCACTGGCCTCGCCGTTCACCCCAATCCACTCCCAGAGTTGGCCGAGGCTTATAAATCGACCCTCAACCTTGTCTCTACCATCCCCGAAACTTCTGTATACCGTCAGGGTGTTGAGGCCTTGACGAAGAACAAATTGAAAATTGTTCAAGAGGCGAACGGTGACGTCGCGGCAGCGGAAAAGAAGCTGAATGAAGGTCTGATAGAACAAGCATTGGATGTGGCTAAGGACGAGCTCAGCTTGGTCTCAAAGATGATTGAGTGGAAAGCGTGAGTCTCCCCGCCTATATGTCTTACTTGTAATGGTGCTGACGGGATTTCAGTTGGGAATCATTGGAAGAGAAACCTGCGCCTGGTCAGTGGGAGTACTTCGGCAAGACCGCTTCTGGTACCTCGTCGTAACCCTCCTTAATACACACCTGTATGTTTGAATTTCGGGCGCCTTATTCGAGGATTTTAACGCTGCGTTCAGGTCTCTTTCATTTTGTACGAGCCTGCTTTCGTGTCCTCATCTCATTCCCCACATGGGATCAAGTTTTTTTCCAGTCTACGAAGAGACTTTGTGTTATGATCGGATGCTTTCGTGTTTCTGCTATGGAACCAACCTCCAAGCTCCACCAGGAATTAGACCCTGTAGGAGAAAATGGTCGAACCTTGAGCGCTTAGACGCGCATATAATTTCATCCACTGGTCGATCTGTCTTCCCGGTGGATCACTTGACCTAGTTCCTGGTATATGCGAACGCCATGGCACCATTGGAACTCATGCTCGTTCTGCAGCTGGGCTGGGGAGAGGCTAATGGCGAACTCCTGATTTCTCACAGAAACTCTCCGGTAACTATGCGTGAGTTGTGAATGGGCGGACTCAAATCCGACGCTGAAAAGATGAAGATCGTTCCCTGCGGCCCACTACCCTCGACGGGGCGGACAAGGTTTTTTATTTGGGAGATACAGCGTTTGAATAGAATGCTTCAATGTATCGATCATTACATCCAGCGGTGCACCGCGAGCAGGTTAATCAAGCAGTTGTTAGTGGTTGTAGCTCCATCCTCCATGATTTGAGACCAGGGTGCCCAAGGAAAGATTGGGCTATCGTGGGACAGTAAGGGTCAATTTTCTTGAAGTTGTGCCGAGTGACAAAGAGCATACATCTCGTAAATAAATCTAGAGAGTATAAAGCGAGCGTTAAAGCAAGTCAGCAAGGCGGTTCGCGTAACTTTACAAGAAAGAAATAATGGTCATGGAATCAGAAAGTCATTCATGTCAGCGAAATGCAACATTGAGCGCGAAGGCTCAAGAGGATGCATCTCGAGTCGACTAAGAGGTGCCAGTTGCGGTTGTAAAACAACACTCGTCATGCAAAACAAAACCGTATGGTTTCTGAGGAATTACAAGAAAAAAAAAACTTACCTGGACAAACATCGTTGAGAACATCTATCGCGATCGGAACGGGATGCATACCTGGAGCGGAATTTGCCGAAGAATCACGGGATACCCCGAGCACTGTAAAGTCGTATCCGTTTTTGGACAGTACACAGTCCACCGAAAGGCTGATAACCTCAACGACCAGTATATCCAGCCCTTACCAAAATGTCTGCCCAGATCAGCAAGAGGAGAAAATTCATCGCTGACGGTGTTTTCCGCGCCGAGCTCAATGATTTCTTTACCCGTGAGCTCTCCGAGGAGGGATACTCTGGTTGTGATGTCCGAGTGACCCACGCCCGTACTGAGGTGAGTGCAATGTCCAAGAGCTCCTGGGAGACCTAAACGTATCATGATCTGCTAGATTATCATCCGTGCTACCCACACCCAAGAAGTCCTGGGCGAGAAGGGCCGTAGGATCCGTGAACTCACCGCTCTCGTCCAAAAGCGTTTCCGCTTCCCCGAAAACTCGCTCGAGATGTACGCTGAGAAGGTTCAATATCGTGGTCTCTCCGCTATTGCCCAGTGTGAGAGTTTGAGGTACAAGCTCCTCAACGGTCTCGCTGTTCGCAGGTAGTGTCGGTGTCCGATCGAACATCTTCTGACCGCTGAAGCTTTGTTAGGGCATGTTATGGTGTCCTTCGTTTCGTTATGGAGTCCGGTGCCAAGGGCTGCGAAGTTGTTGTCTCCGGAAAGCTTCGCGCTGCCCGTGCAAAGTCCATGAAGTTTACCGACGGTTTCATGATTCACTCCGGTCAACCTGCTGTTGATTTCGTCGACCACGCCGTAAGGCATGTCATGCTCAGGCAGGGTGTGCTGGGTATCAAAGTTAAGATGTATGTATTACTCGTGGTTGCCCCCCCTAGGCTTCACTTCTTCTGACTCATTACCCCTAGTATGAAAGGTTGGGATCCCGAGGGCAATACCGGCCCACGAAAGCCCCTCCCCGACTCTGTCCAAATTCTTGACCCACCAGTGGACAAGGTCGTATCCGAGCCATCTTCCGAACAAAAGGAGCCCGCCAACGTTGCCCCAGCTGTCCAGGCGGAGGATACTTACCAGCAACCACAAGAGGGTTACCAGGAGGAGCAGTATGGAGAATCTGCTGCTCCCTTCGGCTGATACCGTCTGTTTGTACTCTACTCATCCTGTACCTCGTATACAATTAAACTCATCGGGTTTGTCGATCGACTGGCGTATTCCTGCTGTTCCTGAACGTGTCGTTTGTGAACCGGTTTCTCACTGGTTTGGAGAGCCTCTTCGTATATCGACGACCAGCCAAGCGTCAGGAAAATTCTGCAAGATCATGGATCAGCGACCTTGAAGTAGGTTTCCTACGTCAATAAACCTCCCCCGTACCCCTTTGCGCTTCCAGACGCTTCTGGTACTACTTTGCCCATCCATTTTTCGGGCGGATACATCGTGTTGAACTTGTCTTGTTCTTAAAATAGGCATGAAACCGTCTCTGGACGCACTGCTGTTTCCTTCCTGGCGGTACCAAGACACGGAGCTAGCCATCGACCCAATTTGACTGAGCAACGGGGAGCGACGCGCGTACCAAGCAAGGTTTTCTTCTGCCAATGACTAGGACGAATACCGTGGCATCACACTCTCCCCTCTCTAATGTCCGTCACACGTACAATACTTTCCTAAGATCTCTGGTTCGATTTTCGCGTTTAGAGTCGGATGATTCTGTGAATGGTTCCCGGAGTTCACACCTCGTATGGGGGACATCTCTTGTTTCATGGTGTGAAGCTATAGATTGAGATTATCTAAACCTTGGGCAACATGGACATCTATGACTCTTATGCTCAGCAAAACCAGCTCGCCCGTCCGAAGTTCTCCGCTCTCTGCCGTGCCGAGCAGACTATCGGTGCTCTCCGTTCTCCAATGAGCGGTCTATGGAACTTAGGGACAACTTCAACTCGCATGCGAAACTACCCCCTGAGCCTTTCAAATATATAAGGTGGCGAAAAGCTCATATGGCACCTATCAACTCCCTCCTTTCCCTCCCCTTCCCTTCTCATCAGCGGACTGTCTGCCACCCTCGTACCACACACTCCGTCTCGCCCATCCCATAACGACCCCACGATGAAGATCTTCTACATGCTCTATCTCGCCCTCGTTACCTACTTGCTCGCAATGATCATGCCTGAATCGCAGGGCCGTTGGTCCGCTCTATCCAAGGATATTGTGTCCTTGATCTCCTATGTTCACTCGATGACTTCTCCCAGCGCCGACGCCTGCTGGCTGTCGCCGTTCGGGACTGACGGCGCGTGCCGCCCTCTTGATCTCTCCATCACACCTACTTCGACGCTCGTCCCAAGCATACCTGCTACCCGCACGGTCTCAGCAATCACAGCTTCCCCCATTGCTTTCAACCCAGTTTTGTACAAGGATATGTTTGCGGTACAACTCGAGATCACGAAGGCACCTAGGAACCCAAAAAAATCTAAGTCGAAGCAGGGGGGAATCCCGCGTGGTGTAGAATCACCCCACCTCTTGGACTTGCTGACCACGGTAACTTCCACGATGATTATTCTTCAGCTTTTTACGGTACGCAAGTCAATCCTCTACGCATCCCAAGCTGATGCTTGTACTCCGCTCACAGGTTCTCGGCCAACCTGTCGTGGGATATCTCGAATCGTCGGATCCGATCCCTTCCATCCCCAACGACCTCGAGTTCCATCCTCCAGTCGTTCTTCTAGACGGCTGTCACTCTTTGATCCCCTCTTGGATCTCTACTACATCATCGCTCATTCACGTTGATTCGAGCACACATCTTCACAACGATGATGGAGTTAATCTAAAAGAGCTTTTTTTATGGGGCTTTTATTTTTCCACGATTCTCGTACGATCCTGTTCCAAGTCTGTCATCTCTCCACCGCCTCCCCCGACTGAAACTCAAGCGGTACGCCGATTGCCACTTGTGATCGAAACTTCGGCTTCCGAAGTCGCTAAAGTGTTATCAATCTGTTGGTTCCGGTCTCATACCCCTCCCGGCTCTTCTTCTGGACTGGACGGAGGTTCAGAAACCCAGTCGATCGAGGGCAAACTCGATGTACTCTCTCCCGTCCTTGAACTCAACTCCACAATTAAATCACAGGTGCTAGATGCCGTGCACTCACCCGCATCTTCCACTATCAGCTCGCTCCATCTAGTAGACAACGTTGACGACTCTGGATCAGAAATCACCGACCCCGACCAGCCTGAAAACCCTGTATTATCCTTTCTCCCTGAAACGCGGCCATCAACGAGGACGGAATTGTCACACCAACACCTCTCTCCCGATGTATCCGAACTTCCCCTCGTCCGGTCGTTCGAAAGGATCTCAGGGAGACGGGTGACCCCTCTCATTCAGCTGGAGCACGGCCAAGTCGATGGCGTCGGTCAAGTACGGTCATCGCTGTCGTTGCTCAAAGTGGTCTCCATGGACTCTCTATCACTCGGAGAGTATGATTTAAGCTTCCTGTCACAGTTTCCCGCTCCCCCGAAGAAGGGTAAGTCCGTGTTTTGCTTTTGAAGTCTCAATGTAGCGCTGCATTGAGTATTGATCACGTCTTCAGTTCCTGTTCGATCACACACTCTCCTCGAGAAAGTGGGCATTGGAGGGGCTTCGTTCTTGAGGCCTTCCCCTTCGCCAACTCAGGACAGTATTTGTGAGTTCCCCCTTCTCGAACCGTTGTGGGTGTTGACTCCTCCGTTTCAAGCGGGTCCTCAGGAGGTTCGATCAGTCCGTCACCTGCGTATGTATTGATTTTACGACTCTCCGAAGAGCCCTCATGAGTCGTCCACTCGTTGATCGATACTTGTAGCGGTTCCAATCACACTAGGATCAACTGCGAGCCTCGCAAGTAAGGTGAAGCGGGATTTTTCCATTTACCACAGGTCTGCTTCTAAGAGATGTAGGTTTTCAGAATGGCTGATCGTACTATTGCCGACTTACCTTCTTCGGTAGCACAAATCTCTCATTCGGTGGTCATTGATCCTGTGAAACCCGCTTTAGGCCCGCGATCCGACACTGAAACTACCTCTCATGAAGGTTCGCCTGTCCCTAACGTTGGTCTGCCAATTCCTTCTGCGCCTTTGAGGTGGAGCCTATTTGCGAAGAAGAGCAAACAGAAGCTGAGGAAAGCCTCTTCACTTTTTACCTCTTTAAATTCTTTCAGCGATCTTCACGAGAAGGTATCTGTCCGTTTTTTTTTTTGCTCTTCGAAGAAACAGCTGATCGTCGTCTCATAGGTGAATACGTTTCCAAAGACCTTATCACGCCAAAAATTCGGCAAGAGCGAAAAGCTTTCAGAACTTCCTGATCCACCCTTCAACGATAAACGACAGTACTTGACCTCGAATGCTTGTCATTCTTAAAATTTCTCCACTTTCAGTCCTACGATATGGTTACTCGTCACTCGCTTATGCCAACCACGATCAATACCCAGTCCCATTCAATTGGAACACCCGAGGAGCCGAGATATTTTATTTGTCTTTAAATTGCCTACCCTCCGTTTCTTTGAGTCTCTTTCCTGATATACACTACATCCGGTTGCTTCGCGCTTCTTAATCACGACCTGATACTTTCGTCAACACCCGCCTCATGGGATACCGTAAATTCTTCACTGTTGATGTCCACTTGCTTCTGTTCCGCTCGGATTTTCTCTGGACCACTTCCCTCCAATACAGTGATTTATCCAAATGAACAAGACTCCTGCCACCCTGTTTCCCTACACCATGCAAGTTATTTGGGCAACATTTTCCTGATGTCTTCATGCGTGGAACATCCTCCACGGGACACCACTGTTGACCAAATTTGCGAGAAGGCAGTGGATAAAGTTCCAAATTTGGCAAGTTTGATGAGGCCTTTGGTCAACAATCACAAACAACAATACTGACTTCGCGTTCGGGATTCCGAACGATCTGTCAACATAAGCCGTGTTTGATTCTTGTAGATTGTGCAAGTCAACGATATCGACCTCTGGGCTGCGTATTATGCGAAGAGTTGCTGAATTTAAAGCCAAGATATGTAGTCAAATGCGATTGACGCACAGCTTTTTCATGTTACCACATTTCGTCATGTACACCTGGGCGAGGCTGAACGGCATTATCGGACGTAGGATCACGATGGGGTTCCCGGGTAGCCGGTGTTTCTCTTCTCGGTTCATTTCACATTTCCATTCTTGGCGGGGCATATAAGAGGTGACATCGATTATCAACGCACGGCAGTTGACCTAGACGATAACCACGACCACCCATCGACTTCGCATATCTAACGATTACCGCTCCCTTGATCCTCACCATACCTTTCACACCATGACTTATGAATCAACGCGCAAGCTGTACGGAGAGGCCGGTCAAGATCACCTGTTCCAGTTTTGGTCCTCGTTGTCATCATCGGAACAATCAGCTCTTCTCGCCCAACTGGACTCAATCGACATCAAACGCGTGAATCGCATCCACGCCAAAGCTCTCGAAGTCGAGAAGGCCACAAGCGAAGGCTCCTCGTCGGAGATCATCGAACCCTTGCCTGAGGACGCTTCGTCTTCCACAAAAGATCCCGCCGCTGATTCTGAATGGAGAAAGCTGGGACTACACGCAATCGCAGATGGGGAGGTTGGCGTTTTGTTGATGGCAGGTGGGCAGGGAACTAGGTTGGGCAGCAGTGCTCCCAAGGGATGCTACGACATCGGGCTACCGTCACACAAATCTCTGTTCCAATACCAAGCAGAGAGGATCGCCAGGTTACAAACTGTGGCAGAGACCGAGTCCGGAAAGGAGAAGGGATCCGTCATCATCCCTTGGTACGTGATGACCAGTGGTCCCACTCGTCCAGAAACGGAGAAGTTTTTCAAAGAAAATTCGTATTTCGGACTCGAACCATCGAACGTTATCTTGTTTGAGCAAGGTTTGTGATGGGCTACCATTCAGTCCCCGTGCGCTGATGTCATAACCACAGGAACGCTCCCGTGCCTGACGATGGATGGAAAGGTTCTCCTTGACACGAAATCCCACGTTGCCGTTGCCCCAGACGGTAACGGTGGTCTCTACGCCGCTCTCCGTAAACCGGTCTCTTCCAAACCAGAAGATGCCAGCCGAACCGTTCTCTCCGATCTCGCTGCGCGAAAGATCAAATACATCCACAGCTACTGCGTCGACAATTGCCTTGTAAAGGTCGCGGACCCCATCTTCATTGGCTACTGCATCCACAAACAGTCCGACTGTGCGGCAAAGGTCGTACCAAAATCCAGCCCCACAGAATCCGTCGGCGTCGTCGCTCTCCGTCAGAGCAAGTACAGCGTGGTCGAATATTCCGAGATCACCAAGGCGCAAGCTGAGCAACTTGATCCCAAGACCGGTGAACTCGCTTTCAGAGCTGGAAACATCGCGAACCACCTCTATACCCTCCAATTCCTCAACGAGGTCAAAAACTTCGAAGACGAACTCGCATACCATATCGCTCGCAAGAAGATCCCGTATATCGATATTTCCTCCGGAGAGCTTGTCAAGCCCGTGAAGTCAAACGGGATGAAGCTTGAGATGTTTGTGTTCGACGTCTTCCCCTTCACGAAACGCTTTGCTGTGTTGGAGGTTTCACGTTCAGAGGAGTTCAGTCCACTGAAGAACGCCCCTGGAACTGGTTCGGACGATCCAGAGACGAGCACGAATGATCTGCTGTCTCAGCATAAGAGGTGGCTCGAGGCCGCGGGTGCGAAGTTGGAGAAGGGTGTCGAGGTGGAGGTTTCTCCGCTTGTCAGCTACGCCGGTGACGGATTGGAGAGCGTGAAGGGTAAAGTGATTAAGAAGTCGGGCATCTTGAACGCTTTGAAGGATTTAGATACCTTGGTTTAACTCAACGGACTAAAGCACCTCCTGAATATCGGTTTCATGTACTTTTAGTCGCGGTCTAAAATCGCAGAAATTCAACGCATTATGATCTCACGGTTTCATCCACACACGATTAGAAATGAATGTTGTCGGCGGAATTGCATTACATCATTCAATCCCCACTAGTTGCAAACTTTGTCCCTCTCTTCTCTAGTTCTTCTCGTAACGACGCGAACAGCCGTTGTGTCCGCTCCGCATTCGGCTGATCATTTGCAATGTAAAAGCAACCCAGAAAATGAAGGGAGACGCGTATGAGAAGACGTTCAAGTGACCGAGGAGCGGATACGTGTGATTTACCGGGGTCATACGTACCTCTTTACAGCACGCGATCAGCTTGTCAATGAGCATCGTTTGACCATTCTGTGACAGTTCAAGGTCTCTCCGCAGTTGTCCGTTCTGCAAACAGGCCAAGATGATCAGCCATAAGCCCGAGAACCAGACGACTCCAGCTTTACCTCCTGTTCCGCCTTTGCTGCTCTGTTCGCTTGCCCCTCTGCTAATTGTTGTTGCTCCGCCGCTCTCGCTCTTGAGAGAAGGACTTCGAGTTCCTTCGAACGTATTACACATTCAAAGTGTCGTTCCCGAAGTTCGTATTGGCGGAGGATATCTTTGAGCCGCTCGCGGACGACATTGTCGAAGAGCTCCTCCATCACCTTTTTGGCTCTAAGGAAGTGTGTGGGTAAACTCGGTGAAGATGCCATACAGATTGCGCGGACGTACTCTTTGGGATCTTCTGTCCAGTTCTTGACCAGTTTCTCCCGCCTTGGTTCAGGTGCACCTTCGTCCTAACTCGCGAATGAGGGTCAGCGGTCGAATCAAGGTCACCCATGTGTAATAGGCGCGGGACAACCATGGGTAGAAAAGAACGGAATGACCTACGACGACTTCGGTCCCTAGTCCCTCTGTCAGATCCATTAATTCTACCGCAAGGATCTCGTCACCCACTTCCATCCCGACCTCTTCTGGCGTCTGGTCGAGTTCGAGCGTCCGCCCTCCATGCGAGAAAATGAATCGTATGTCAGGCCCCCCTTTCGATATATCTGGCTTCGCGGTCCCGTTCGTCCTATCGGTCGACAACGGCTGCCTCCCTCCTTTTCCCGCTGTCCCTACTGTTGTCGCATTCGCCGCTCCCAGCCCGGCACCCATGGCCATCGCACTGTCCATCCGATCGGTCCACGCATGAAATAACCGAGAAAACTTGGTCTTCCGTGAGATCTTGAAATATAGCTCGGCCCGGTATTTGCAGACGACTTTGACCACGATGTCAGGGGAGTCACGATATTTGACGTCCTTTAACTTTGCTCGTTCTACTCGTTTGGTCATATCGGTTTTCATTTGAACGATCTCTTCTTGTGCATCTTCGACGCATTGGGTTAGGCGTTTACTATCCTCCTTTCGTGCAGGGTTTACTTCTTCTTTTGGTGCCAGACGGGGGTTGGGCTTACCCTTAATCGCTTGTTATCCTGGAGAAGTCTGTCAGGAATAACCGCGGGTGTGGATACTAGATGAAGTGACCTTCTGTAATTCGCGAGCCAGGCTCTCCATCTTCGTTTTAGTTTGATTTGCTTTCGTGAGTTGGCCCTTAGCTGTGAACGTTGAGGCCAGGATCAGGAATTGGGATATATGCGCCAACATTGATCGTTAACCTGCATCCTTGTCTTTGATCAACTTCTGTTTCTCCTTGGCGTGGTCCCTCTCAAGCCGTTTGAATTCTGCGAACTGCGGGGTGACGGATGAACATCGGAATCAACCTCCTTACGGGTTTGAATGAGTCGACCATACCAGTTCAACATACTTTGCCTGGACGAGGCTGTCCGGAACGCTCTTGACAGACTTCTGGGCCTCCTCAACTGCGAAAACGTAATGCGTGCGCCTGATCAACTTTCCTGACCTAAACATCGTATAGCGTAGAGGTCGTATAGAACGTACCAAACCTTCGCTCTTCCTCCTCTTCGTGAGTCTCTTCTTCCTCCAACGCCGCGATCCTGTTCTTCAGGCTCTCGTACATGACGGCGGGGTCGACGGGAGCAGGTTCGGTCTTCTTCTTATTTTTCGGATGCTGTGCATTGGCTGGAGGTTGACCACGATTCGGGGGTGGTTGTGCATTTGTGTGCTGGTTCGGGCGGGCGGGTGGGTTACCCGGGTGCGGGTGGCTTGGGGTTGGTTTCTGTGCTGGAAGAGGTGCGGGTGGAGCGGTTACCGGTGCAGGACCAGCAGGCAACTTTGGCCGCTGTATTTGAGTTTGAGTGATGCCGTTCATCACGGAAGCATTCAGTATGCAACGAAATGCGAAGAGCTTTCTGTTTTCCCAGATGAATGACGACGCGGACTGAAAATCCGCTGGAAAATCGCAGAGGAATTTGTGACGGACCTGTGGACAATTTTGCTGGAGATTGAAGCGATGGTCTGCGCCAAAGTTCACCAGCTCTGCGGAGGCAGGAATGAGGGAAATAAAATGTTGCTAACCAACGGTTGCTTGAACTTCAAGCGGGGACTGGTGGGACACGTGCCACCGCTTCCCAAGACGCGTCCACCACGGCCAACCTCAACGGGACACGCAGATAATGAGCCAAGGTTAGTTCTTGCTCTTCACCCCTCGGTTAATGCTGGATTTCTTGGTTCCGATAGGCTCGTCACCTCTGCGCAAGAAGCGGAGGATGTCTTCCCCAATCTATCCCGGATTCATTGAGGATCTGTCTCCGGAGGACTTGCAGAACTTATCTGAAATCGACGCCGCGGTTTCGCAAAGTAACTACCCTGTGACTCCTATTCGACCACATCAACCTGCCAAAATTCATGCTGAAGGCTCGCAAACAATACAGTCAAAGAAAGATAAGCAATGGTCATCGGAGTTGGGCTCGGAAGCAACCAATGATCCAGTCACAACTCGGGCCATGTCTACTTCCGTCCCACTGACCTCGAATGGCGGGATGCAGCCAGGTCCGTCTGTGCCGGCTGCCGTGGGTTTCACCTCCGTTCGCGCAATGGCCGGCAACATGACCAACGGTGACTACCGTTCTCCTAGTCCGGAAGAACCACCTCCAGAACAAGATTACGACGCGTGGTTTAACACACCCTCAACCGATATTCCCGCTCTCGCTGGGTTTCAGTCTGCTTCTGTCACGAACGACACTGGTTTCGTTGGATTCACTTCCGTGGGAAAGGGGACATCCTTCCGACCTTCAGAAGATGCCCTCGAGAACGTGAGGAAACGTATAAGAGATTGGGATGCTGACTTTGAAGAAGAAGCTTCGTATATGCGGCCCTCGACCTCTCAAACCGGAGCCACTCGACCGCCAGTCACGCCCCCAAGACCGCCTCCGGACTTGGACAAGAACCCGGCATCGCCAACACCTGGTTCTTCTCGACAGATTTCGCCCCAGAACACAACTTTCACTCGTTCCGCAAAACAGAAACCATTCAAACCACCGCTGCTGTCAAATAAGACGAGTTTAATCAACTCAGTCTCTGCTTCTCCTTCCAATGCCGTTCAATCTAAGGGTTCAGTGCCTCATTTCAAGCCACCGTTGTTGTCCACTTCTGCTTCGACCCTCCCCAAACCTTCGACTCCCTCCAGAACCACGTCTGACTCTGCTTTCCGTACACCAGTGAGACTCGGTGGGGTTAATCGGCCAGCATCTGCTAAGAAGTTCACGACTCCGTTCAAGCCTGGGATGCGGCCAGGAGAACCTGGTCGGGCAAAACTTCAAGAGGATCAGGAGAAGAAACAATTACAAGAACGACAAAAGGATCAAGTATTTCAGATTCAGATGAATTCCCCACCCCGGGAGCCGGTTTACGACGTTCCTCCCTCGTTAAAATCGCCGCCCAGCAGTCGGAAAGGAAAAGAGAAGACGAAGGAATACCAAATTTTTAACCTCAGTCAGTGCAACCCCAGTTCGCCAATCACAGGCTTTGATGGGCGAACTTAACCTTAGCATCACTACCAAACCGAAAAACACTCGCTACATGTGGCAAAGTACCCCAGTCATATTCTGGGGGTGAGCTCGGATCCAAGGGGATGTAAGTACCGGATCATCGTTTTCCGACCCCGAATTCACACCTAGTGACTACGCTGAACAGAAACATCACGGAGATGAGCCAGATTACGCCCGAGACAGCGATCCACTACTCCTTCTACTCGCCCTCTGGTTCTCTCGGCCCAGCAACAGCTTTCGAAGAACTCCAAAACGCGGGGTGCGCGTTGGCAACTGAAGACTGGGTTTACAACCACTGGGGCCTGATACTCTGGAAACAGGCTGGGATGTTATGTCTTGACCCCGCTGAGGCCCAAAGATGGAGCTGGGAAGAAACAATAAAGCAATTGCTGTATAGGTGCGTCTAGCTTCAACGTCATAATTGTCGCACTCCTGATAGTTCAGCGTGCAGGTACGAGAGAGAGCTTCAGGGGGGGTCCAGACCACCATTCAAGCTGATCGCGGCGGGTGACTCTCCCCCATCCTCTCCGATGGTTATATGCGTCTCCAAAGTGATTTGGATGGAAGGTCAACGGAATTCGGACGGGTCGGTTGAAGGCGCACCTGAGTTGGAGATAACCGATGGGTGGTACAGGCTGCGGGCTGAAGTTGACGAACCACTTGCTCGTGCGATTCGCAGGGGGGTAATCAAGACGGGGAGGAAGATTGGCGTCGTCGATGCCAAGGTGCGCGATTAGGTTGAATGCATCCTACGGTGCATTAACAGGGGTTCAGCTGGTTACAGACCGCAAGGAGCCCTCGGATATCCTTGAAGCCTACGACAGCGTGAAGCTCGGCCTTTCTGGAAACTCTACCCACCTCGTTCCGTGGCATGCCAAATTGGGCTTCAGGAGATGCGCTAGCATGTGCACTCTAAGCAGTTTGACTCCGGATGGGGGAAACATCGCTATGATGAAATTCCGTATTGAAAAGGTATGCTCCATTTCCGTTACAATTGCGAAGAACTTCTATCAAACAGCATTCAGGTATACCCTATAGCATATCTGGAGTTTATACAAGACGAAGATGGGAAGCGGCGAAGGATTGGACCGATGGGCGAAAAGGAAGAGATGGCTACAAGGGACGCTTGGCAGGTGGGTACCTCCCGTTCGACCACTGAATAATCACCCGACCACGTAATCGCCTTGGCTCGCATAGGCGAAGAGAGATACAGAAGCTTTCAAGCTCAGGAACGAGTTGGAGGCGAGGATATCGACTCTTGAAGGTTACGCGGATAGGATGGACACAAAATTTGGGGACAGGTTTATCCCTGGAGAAGATGGTAGGTGTGACCACCCGCGCATCACTTCCCCATTTCCCTTGATTAATAATACAATCCTTGTGCAGATACTTGCCCCGAAATCGTTGAAGACTATTACGACCAACTCGAGGGGTTTTCTCACTCACAATCAACACACTCTCAAACCAAAGCCTTCAACGTGCTTTCGGCAGTGACGGCGAAATATGCAGGGTGGCTCTCCAAAATCATAAGAGAGAACATCGTCAAGGAGAAGGAGAAGGCAATGGACGAAATTGAATCTGAGCTCAACGTAGGTTCCTTCGACCCATTTTCTCCCATCACGAGATTGATTGATCATTCGGGATTCCTCAGTCCCTCTACCCACCGCGGGACGTAAAGGACTTTAGGGTCGTTATCGCTAGAGACGTGCACACCTACCGCAAGCCTGCGAACAGGACGGCTCAGGTCACTGTGTGGAACGTATTGGGTCTCGTCTTCGAGGAAGGGGGAGAAGGGGGAGATTTCAAGGTTGGACAAACCTTTCTGGTACGTGGAGCTGGTACATGGTTGCTGGGATTAAGGTTTACTAACTACCCTCAATAGGTGTCAAACTTGCTCCCCAACCAGCCGAGGTCCTGGATGAATCCTTCTGCGGCTGCAGATGGGTTGGTATACCTCGCAACTGGAAAACGGACACAATGGACTCTATGTCGACGGTGACTAGAGTCCCCCCCCACGACTTCATCTCATAACTTGACCCTCTAACAACGCCATTTTTGTGATTCCAGACACAGGGTCATCATTATTACTGTAAGAGTTAATAAGTACTACGTGAATACACATAACGGTAGTGACCTGTCTATGTGGCAGAGTGACGCAGGGAAAGCACCTTTCAAACAATCGAACCTCCAGCGCTCGACGTTTCGATTATCGTGCTGTTTGAGGATTAACGGCCACCTCCGACACCGTACCTCCTCAGAATAGCTTTCCAATCACTGACATCGTCGTGACCCATGCATACGACAGTAGCTTGTTTGGTGACATCGGGACCGAACACCTTTGTAGCCACCTCACGAAGTGAGTCGGTGGTCACCTCATCAATCTTCGCGCACATCTCTTCCAATGGGACCTTCCTATCGAGAACCAAGAGCTTTTCGGTGATGTTAGTGAGGTAATCCCCGAATAAAAGAAACGTAGACGAACCTGTCGACCAAGATCCTCCACCTCCAAACTCTTGCTCTCCAACGCCATAATCATGCTGCTCTTCAGCTGGTTCTTCGCCCTGTTCAACTCGCTCGTTGGAATTGGCGTATATAGTAACAGACTAAGCTGATGTGCCAGATGAGGTAGAATATCCTTCGCCGTGTTTCCTTGGCTGTGCGGGGTATTCGGTAAGAATGAGGCAAACAACCCGAATAACGAGGAATCGGTGTATATATGGTGGAATGCGGAACAGTGGTCAATTTGCGCGTAGTGGTTGAGGATGTGGGTGTACAGTCGAGAGTACATGCCCTTCCCGGGACCACCTGCTGAAAAGCTTCCACCACCGCCAAGGAGGATTTGGATTGTAGCAAGGGCATAGATGTCCTGGTCGTGAATTCCCGGACCTTCGAACGTAAGATAGAGATGGTCGAATTCGAGAGAAGGATCGTGAATGAAACGATGACCACCGGTGTAATTCACTGACGAGCGGGGATTGATAATCGACCGCTGGATGTCCATTTGGGGTTGTACACTGGAGTTGTAGAGATATGATGCTGCGCGAGTCATCGACTTGTAAAGCGATGACGGCTGGCCGGGAGTAAGGAGATGGGGGGAGATTGGTGCTTGCGCGGAGGACGGACGGACCGCTGTGTTCAGTTGGGGTGTGACTGAAGGAATGTACTTGAAGGAAGAGAAGTGTTTCTCCGCAATTTCAACTAGCTCCTGGTGTTCAATCCCGGATCCAGCAATCACCATCCTCTCTGGACGATACCAATCCTGCTTAGTGTCCAACAGAAGTTTGGTATCAATACTGTTGATCCTCTCCTCGGGGCAGAACAATGGGTTGCCAAGGGTTTGACCGTCATAGGCAACATGGTGGAGTACCTCGGGAAGGTAAGCCTCCGGCTTCGACTTGAATTCGCGAATCTCGTAACGAGCGGCTTCCCGTTGAGCCTCGACTTCCTCCGGAGTGAATTGAGGGTTGGTGACTGTATCAGCAATGAGAGACACAGCCAGTGGTGTTGCCTTTTGGAAGTGGGTAGACTGGTACGCGATAGCTTCCCTAGACGCGGCGCACATGATGTTACCACCGAGTACGCTGGTAGCTGCTTGCATATCCTCGTCGGAGCGTGTCTTGGTAGACTGCCAGAATATTTCTCGGCTCAATAATGACAGAAAGCATAGAAAGAAGTTCCACAACTCACCCTAAAAGCCAGCCTATCCAAGAAATGGCTAACCCCGGACGTCAACGGAGTCTCATAACGTGTCCCAGCATCGATGTACAACCCTACAGAAGTGAAATGGCCGGGAGTGTTTTCGGTAGCTACCCGAATTTTGTTGGGTAGGGTCGTAACCTGCGTTGTGGAAGGACGGGAAGCAACATGAAGCCTACGAGAGAGTATCTTGTTACGGGGGAGGGAACGACCGACGGCCTTCATGAGGGATCTGGTGAAGCTGAGGGTGCAAGATCACGGGGTGAGTGACGAAGACAAATTGAAATTCGATCAAAAAAGGTGGAAAGGGCATACGTTGTTAAATGTCACGGGAAAACGGATCAGTAAGACTCCATAGCTCAGTGGTTAGAGCATACGATTGCAGATCGTGTTGTCCCGTGTTCGAACCACGGTGGGGTCTACCTTTTTCCTCCCCGAATCAGGCCTTCAAATAGTAGTGTGCGTTGATGATTGCAAGTACATAGATTCAAAAGTGCCCAAAAGTTGGTGGGAACGAGGGTATACTAATTCCTACACTCTACCCTACCGCGCTTATGGATAATACCAACTACCTGCCAGCTTCAGGTTGTCCGTATGCCACCATTTACTCCTCACGCCGGCAAGCTCCTCAGGAGAGGATATCGCCACCGGAGCGGAGATACCTTGGATAGGATCACAGTACGGTTTATTTGCCCGAGGAAGAGGATTTTCTGGAAGGTTGGTGACACGGATTTTGGGCGGTGGTGAAGGAAGGGGAAGCCGGCTGCTGAGGTCGTTGAAGGGTGATGTCTCGTCCAAGCCCCTGAAATACTCCAACTCCTTCCTTCTCCGGGCAATTAAATCTAGATCTGGCCCCGCAAGCACACGTCGATGCGTAAACATCATCTTCCGCAACTCTGATGACGTAGACTTGGTACGAGGGTTATCGAAAAACGAGTGAAGCCGGAGAACACGAGCGGAGATTTCTGGGACGGAGAGGCGGAGTTCAGGGTGAAAGCGGAGGATGTCACGGACGAGTTTATTGGCTTCTGGGGATATCAGTCTAGCTCGCAATAGATAGTCATCGTTGAGCATAAACTTGTGGAACCTTCTGCTACGGAGTGTAGCGCCGTCCCATGGCCAGAATCCAAATATGTTCAGAACGATGATGCCTAGAGTCCAGGTGTCCGCTCGTTGTGGACAGTAGAATCCTGTTTTATCTAGGAGTTCTACGATCTATGTGAGTGGGCACACCGCTTGTAAAGTGAAGTTCCTCACCTGGGCTCATGTAAGGTGTAGAGCCCCCTCCTCGGGTGTCGGTGTGTAGGTCCGATGCCAAACCAAAGTCGCATAAGAAGACCTTCCACCCATCCTGAGAAATAAGGATGTTTTGTGGCTTTAGGTCTTTGTGGAACACCCCTCTCGAATGCATGAAGTCAACCGCGCCGCAAATCTGAAGGATAATTTCCCTCATCCTTCTATCGTCTCCTGCGAATGGATTGCGTCCTTCGAGAGTATACGTCTTCAGGTCGCCTCCCGCACAATAGTCCAGAATCAGGAACATCTCTCCGCGGTTCGCCATGAAGAAGTGATCGTGAAGGGTGACGATGTTCGGGTGAGAAGAGAGGAGTCGGTGGTAATGTACCTCGCGTACGGCCTGGTTTAGCCGGTGGTTAATGTAGTCGGGGGGCGGGGGGCGAGGTGGGTTTGGGTCGGCGACGTCAACTACTTTCATGGCGCGACAGATGTGTCCATCAACCCGGCGAGACAACTCGAGGTCAATGACCTTATACACAGTGCCGAAAGTCCCTCGACCGATGCGGCTCTCGACAAAGTACCGATTTTGCACTGTGTACCCGATGAGGGAGGGTTTGGAATCGGAAGTGAGCAAGCACTTCGACAGAGCGGCAAAGGTCATAGTAGAGCTGGGTAGATGGCACGAGAGAGGCGTCGTAGCATAGTGGATAATTTATACGGTGGATGTGTGCCAGTGGAAACATGTTCCATGTTCGGGAT